>Ga0307377_10002474_pt1 | contig 21792 bp, 16 predicted proteins | sample TR3MG_FD_202535 | JGI IMG/M metagenome (GOLD analysis project Ga0307377, IMG submission 202535) | Soil microbial communities from Risofladan, Vaasa, Finland - TR-3 | ecosystem: Environmental > Terrestrial > Soil > Coastal area > Acid sulfate soil | place: Finland: Risofladan, Vaasa | collected...
TCTTCCTGCCCTGGCACTTCGGCCTGTGGGCGGCCGACCTGGCGCTGAACTTCGTGGGGGTCGCGGTGCTCGTCGTCGTCGTGGGCCTCGTCAATGCCGTGAACCCGCGCCTGCGCATCGACCAGTCGATGTCCTACTTCTCTCGCGTCGTCGTCTTCGTGGCGGTGGCGGGTCTGGTGTTCGCCTCCATTGGGGCGTGATGATCGATTGGGTTTCGCCCATCGAAGTAATGGGCGAAACCCAATAGCCGGCGTCGTGTGCGTTCTGAGAGCTTCGCCGAGCTGCTTCTTTCGGCGAAGCTCCATAGGAGACGGCCATGATAGTGAGCAAGCTGAAAGAGGCCATCATCTGTCTGCGGGCGGGACGGGTGACGCTTCCGTATCCGTTCGCGCCGCACCCCCCCGCGCCGGGGTTCAGGGGCACGGTCTCCGTCGACGCGGAGAAGTGCACCGGCTGCGGCGGGTGCGCCAATGTCTGCACGCCGCGAGCCATCGTGGTGAGCGATCCGTCTCAGGAAACCCGGATGCTCGAGTTCTTCCTGGAGCGCTGCACCTACTGTGCTCGCTGTGCCGAGGTCTGCCCCGAAGAGGCGATCACCGTCACCGAGCAGTTCGAGTCGGCCACAAACGACGTCGAGGACTTGCACATACGCGTCGAGGTCTACATGGGCTCGTGTCAGCGGTGCGGCCGCTGCTTCGAGACCTCCACCGCTCTCGACAAGCTGATGGTTACGGGATTCCGGAATGTCCCCGAGGGAGCGTCTCCCGCCGAGGGCGCAGGCTGATCCCCCACGCGCGAGACATGATTCGGAGGCGGAGAGAGGAGTATGGCGGTGCCCTATAACACCGAGCTGATCGAGACGCTCAGCATGATCCTGATCATCACATCGGTCGCCGCGGTGGAATCGCAGAACCTCAAGCGAGCGGCCGCCGCCTATTGCCTTCAGGCGCTCCTCATCTGCGGGCTCATCCTGGCCTTCGCCGCCGGCAACTCCGCCCTCTATGTATGGGCGGCGACAGCCTTCATCACCAAGGCGATCCTGACCCCGTGGTTCCTCCTTCGGTACATCGCCAAGACCGGCGAAACGGAAGTGCCGGCGATCGTGGGGTTCGGCCCTTCGGTCGTGATCGCATCCATACTTCTCGTGTCTTTCTACAAGCTGACCCACACCTACGTCCACGTGTTGGCGCCGACGCCCGAAGCGGTCGCCGGAGTCTTTCGGACGAACCTGGCCGTTGCCCTCACGGTCTTCGTGCTGGGGCTGTACGCCATTCTGTCGCGGCGGGACGCGATCAAGACCGTCATCGGCCTCTGCCTGCTGGAGAACGCCGTACACCTCAGCCTCGTCAGCCTGGCGCCGGACATGCGGGAGACGGCGCTGATCGGCATCGCCACCGAGGTGGTCGTCACCGTCTACCTGCTGCTGTACGTGATTGCCGGGATCCAAGAGAAGGTGGGCACGACGGACACGTACGAGCTGGCCGAGCTGCACTGGTAGGCCGGCTCACCCACATATAGGAGAGCCTGTCCGATGGAACAGTCGGCACCGTCTGCGTTGACTCAGATCGTCTTCCTCGTGCCGGCCGCCCTGGGTCTGCTGGCCTGGCTGCTGGGGCGGGTGCGGCGGGCCGTCGCAGAGGGGTTCGCCCTCCTCGGGTCCGCCGCCGCGCTGGTGGCTTCCATCGGCATCGCCGCCCGCGTCTTGCGGGGCGAGATCCTGACGGGGTGGGGTCGGGAGCTGCGCGTCGACGCGCTGTCGGCCCTGCTCGTGCTGCTGATCAGCGGCGTCGGGCTCCCGGCCACCCTCTTCGCCATCCGATACATGCGGCACCGTCGCCTCCTCGATCGAGACGGCGTCGACGTGACGGATAAGCGCCTGCCCGGGTTCTACGGACTCTATCTCCTCTTCCTGGCCACCATGCTCTGGGGATGTGTCACCAACAACATCATCATGCTGTACGTGGCGGTGGAGGCGACCACGATCGCCTCCGGCCTGCTCGTCGCCTTCTACTGGGACCGGAGGTCGCTGGAGGCGGGCTACAAGTATCTCATGCTGCTGACGGTCGGGATCACCTTCGCCCTGTTCGCCTCCGTGTTGCTCTACGCCGCCGCTACACCCTACCTGCCCGGCGTCAACGCCATGCTCATCTCTGAGCTTCGCGGGGTCGCCTCTCTCATCCCCCGGTCGGTGGCCGTCTTCGTCGTCGCCTTCCTCATCGTGGGTTTCGGGACGAAGGCAGGCATCGCCCCGTTCCATCCATGGCTGCCGGACGCGCACGCGGAAGCCCCCTCGCCGGTCTCGGCGCTGCTCTCCGGCGTCATGATCAAGATGGCGGCCTACGCATTGGCCCGCACGGTAACCATCTTCTTCCCCGCCTACGATGCCCTCACGGTTTTCGTCGTATTCCTCGGGGGCTTTACGATGCTGCTGGGTGGTGTGATGTCCCTGGTGCAGGATGACCTGAAGCGCCTCCTGGCCTACTCCTCCGTTTCCCAGATGGGATACGTGATCATGGGGCTGGGCTTCGGGACCTATCTGGGAGTGTACGGCAGCTTGTTCCACCTGCTTCACCATGCGGCCGCCAAGGCGCTTCTCTTCCTTTCGGTAGGGGCCGTGATCTACGCCACCTCCGCCCGCTCCATGTCGCAGCTGGGCGGGCTTGGCAAGCGCATGCCCATCACAGCCGCCTGCTTCTTCATCGGCGCCTTTGCCATCTCGGGTCTGCCGCCCTTCTCGGGATTCATGAGCAAGCTCACGATCTTCCTCGCCGGCGCCCAGGAAGGCATGTGGACGGCCGTCGGTGTGGGGATCTTCACCAGCCTCCTCACTCTAATCGTCGTCATCCGGGCCGGTCAGGCCATCTTCTGGGGCGCCCCCAAATCAGCAGCCGTCTCGCTGGAGTCGGTGCGGGAGGCGCCGGCCTCGCTCTGGCTCGCAATGGGCGCCCTGGCCGGGGTCTGTCTGCTGCTCGGGGTGTACCCGCAGATTGCCTATCCACTGCTGCATAAGGCGACGCTGAGCGTCGCCGGCGTGGTGGGCCACTAATGGGCTTCGCCAAACGAAGTGACGGCGAAACCCAGTCAGAAACGCTCTGGTCGTGCGCACGGGCCGTGCGATCCTTACTTCGATAGGCGAACACCTACAGCGCCCGCAGCGGCGGGCCGGGAGGTCGGGGCTGTGTTCAAGTCATTCTGCGAAAAGGCCTTCACGAAAGCCCTATGGGTCTATCACGTCAACACGGGGGCCTGCAACGGCTGCGACATCGAAGTGATAAACGTGCTCACGCCCTACTACGACGCCGAGCGCTTCGGGATACAGCTCGTCGGCTCGCCCCGCCACGCCGACGTCCTCCTCGTATCGGGTCCCGTCACGCGCCAAGTGGCGCCCGCGGTGAAGCGCCTCTGGGAGGCCGTGCCCGCGCCGAAGCTCGTCTTCGCCATCGGCTCGTGCGCCGCAGGCGGGGGCATCTGGTTCGACACCTACAACGTCATCGGCGGGGCGGAGAAGGTGCTCCCCGTCGACTTCTATATCCCCGGGTGCCCCCCCCGGCCGGAGGCTATCCTCTACGGCGTGGCAGTGGCGCTCGGCCTCGCCCCCAAACAGTCGGCGCCCGTCTATTCACGCCAGGAGTTCCTCTCCTTCGTCGAGTCAGGCAAGCTCCCGGAGGAATTCGCCTCATCGCGTGAGGTCGTGACAGAGGCAGTATAGCTCTGCAAGGGGAATGCTGTAGCAAGCGGGAAGCTGTTAGAGGGCATTTCATAACCCTCACGCGCCTGGCTGTCCGCTAGACACGCTGGCATGAAATGCGCCCTAATGGATGTCGCCCAAAGAAGCAACGGGCGACATCCATCAGAAAGCCAGGGAATGCCTGAAGAAAGACGTTGGCGCAATGTTACTTCATTGCGCCAACGTCGGTAGGGTAAGGAGGAAGACCATGGCAGAGGTCGGCGGGAAGAAGGTATTGGTCGTTGAGGACGATCCGGATGCCGTGGAAACCCTGAAGATCGTGCTCGAGGATGGAGGGTACTCGGTCAGCAGCGCGCGAAATGCCGAAGAAGGCCTGGAGAAGGTCCATGCCGAGAAGCCGGATGTCATCCTGCTCGATATCATGATGCCCTCGGGCACCGAAGGCTTCCACCTGGTATGGGCGCTGCGCAAAGACGAGGATCAAGCCTGCCGCAACATCCCGATCATCGTTCTTACCGCCATCCACGATCGGACCTGGGTGAAGTTCTATCCGGACACGAGCGACCCCGTCTACAAGCCCGATGAGTACCTGCCCGTGCAGGGGTTCCTGGACAAGCCGGCCTCCTCGGAGCAGGTCATTAACAAGATAGAGGAAGTCCTGTCGGGAGAGAGCACAGCTTTCAGAGGGGAGACGCGCTCGGAGGCTTAGAGCCGCTGTCAGAACCGACCGCCGCTGCCCCTGATGATAGACGAGCGGCTCTGATTGCGGAACGTACACGGTTCTGATAGGCGCTCTTAAGAGATCTGCGACCTCGAGCCTGCACGGCGTGGAACGCGGCGTCACTAGAGGCTGTTTCATAACCCGCCGAGGCGGGTTATGAAGCAGCAGCACAAGCCCCCAGGCTCCATCAGGCGCATTTCATGCCAACGTCTCTAGCGGACAGCCAGGCGAGTGAGGATTATGAAATGCGCTCTAGCAACGTCGATCTGGGAGAGCTGCGAGACCGTATCTCGTGGCTTATCCTTCTGCGCTGGTTGGCCATCCTCGGCGTCCTCGTCACGATCTGGGTGGCGCCGCGCCTGCTCGGGATCGAGCTCCAGCAGTTCCCCCTCTACCTGATCGCCGGGATCCTTGCCGTCTATAACCTCGCCTTCTGGGCCATCGGCAGGTGGGTGCCGAGGGCCACCAGCGGACCCGCCGTCAGCTACTTCGCCAACCTTCAGATCGTCCTCGACCTCGTCGGTCTCACCGCGCTGCTCCACTTTGCCGGCGGCATCGAGAACCCGTTCATCTGCTACTACGTCTTTCACATCGTCATCGCCAGCATCTTGCTGTCCCGTGTGGCGACCTATCTCCAGGTGACGTTTGCCCTGTTGCTCCTCGTGACGCTGGCCGCGCTGGAGGCCGTCGGAGCGATCCCGCACTACCATCTGCGCGGATTCCTCGACGACAAGTCCTATCAGAATGCGGTCTACGTGTTCGGAACTCTGTTCGCCATCGGCACGATGCTGTATTTCACGGCTTTCATGGCGACTTCGATCACCTCCCGCCTCCGCCGCCGTGAAGCTGAGATCGTGAGTCTTTCCAATGCTCTGAAGGAGCATGCCGAGGACTTGAGCATTGCCTATGAGGCCCTCAGACAGCTCGAGGGGGCACGGTCGGACTACCTCCATCGCGTCGCCCACCACATCCGGTCCCCGCTCGCCACGCTCGAGAGGATGCTGGCCGTCGTCTCTGAGGGACGAACGGGCGGGCTATCCGACAGGTCCAAGGAGATGCTCGACCGGGCGCGCGCGCGGGTGAGAGAGGCGCTCGATCTCGCCCGCGACCTGCTCGTGCTTTCGAGAACGAGGGAAGCTGTCCCCCTGGCCGACAGGAAGATAGTCGACCTCGCCGCCGTGGCGAGGGAGGTGGCGAGCGAGTTCCGACACCAGGCGTCGTCGGCGGGCGTATCTCTCACCACCTCCTGCCCCGATCACTCCCTGGAGGTCATGGGCGACCCGGAGTCCCTCAGCGAGCTGCTGGAGAACCTCGTCTCGAATGCCATCAAGTACACCCCTGCCGGCAAAGACGTGCGCCTCTCGCTGGACAGGCGGGGGAATGAGGTCGAGCTCTGCGTCTCCGACAGCGGAATCGGCATCCCGCACGGCGAGGAAGAGCGCATCTTCGACGAGTTCTACCGCGCCACCAACGCCCGCGAGAGTGGCAAGGAGGGCACGGGCCTCGGGCTGTCAATCGTGAAGGCGATCGTCGAGATCCACAAGGGCGAGATGTCCGTCGAGAGTGAGATCGGGAAAGGAACGTCCTTCCGCATACTGCTGCCGGCCGGCGGCCGCAGGCGGCTCTAGCGAGCGGCGACGCGCCTCACCGTCTGCGCGCCGCACTCGTCGTCAGGCGCCGCTCGAAAGCTGCGCCAGAATCGCCGCAGACGCGCGCCGGCCCGTCCACACAGGCGAACTTCGTCTCTCCCCCCACGGTCACGCGGCACCCCCCGCACATGCCGGTGCCGTCCACCATGATCGGGTTGAGGCTGACCAGGGTCTTCACGTCGTGCGGGCGGGTCGTCTTTGCCACGGCGGCCATCATGGGGATGGGCCCCACCGCCACGACGAGGTCGGGTCCCGCCGCGGGGTCCTCCAGCATGGCGCCGAGCTCGTCGGAGACGAAGCCCTTTCGCCCGCGGGAGCCGTCGTCCGTGGTGAAGCGCACTTCATCGCTGATGCGCACCATCTCGTCGACGAGAACGGGCAGCTCGGCCGTTCGCGCGCCCAGTATGCTGACGACCCGGTTGCCGGCCTGCTTCAGCGCCTTCGCCTTCGGGTAGAGCGCGGGGACGCCCACGCCTCCGCCCACGCAAGCGACGGTTCCGACGCGCTCGATCTCCATGTGGCGCCCGAGAGGGCCGGCCACGTCCAGGATGCCGTCTCCCTCCCGGAGCCGGCTGAGCTGCCGCGTGGTCTTGCCGACGGCCAGGAAGATGATCGTGACGGTGCCGGCGTCGGGGTCGGCGTCGGCGATGGTGAGCGGTATCCTCTCGCCGCGCTCGTCGATGCGCAGCATCAGGAACTGCCCCGGCAGAGCGGCGCGGGCGAGGTCCGGCGCTTCCAGGTCCAGGCGCGTGAGGTCCGGCCCTATCTGCCGCGCGGAGCGAATGGGAAACACGTTATGAGCCTCCGCTTAGAACCGCTATCAGAACCGGCGGCCCCGGCCTCCGGTGATACATAGGCGGTTCTGATTGCGGAGCGCAAGCGGTTTTGGCAGACTCTCTTAGGAATGTCGTTCCAGCCGCCCGGCGCCGTGGCTCGGCTCCGTTCACCCACGCCCTCCGGACTCGCCGCCCCCGGCCGTCGCTCCGGAGAGGCCGCGGCTCTCCTCGATCTCATCCAGCCACCGCTTCCGGGGCGAATACGAGGTGTGCAAGAGCTCGTGCGACCTGTGCCCGAGCGGCTCGCCGAGGAACTCCGCGTAAAGCCGCTTGATGGACGGGTTCTCGTGCGACTTGCGGAGAGGCAGTAGGCGGTCGGCTTCGTAGAGGGCCTCGGCCCGCTTCCGGCGGATCTCCGCATCGGTCGGGATCGGCTGGCCGCCCCCCCCGAGGCACCCGCCGGGACAGGCCATCATTTCGACGAAGTGGTAGTCTCCCTCGCCGGAGCCGATCTGGTCTAGGATCTTCCGCACGTTCGCCAGCCCGTGGCCGACGGCGACCTTCAGCTCGACATCTCCGATCGGGATAGAGGCGGCCTTGACGCCTTCCATTCCCCGCACGTCCTCGAACTCCACCCGCGCCAGCGGCTGGCCGGTGACGACTTCGTAAGCGGTCCGCAGCGCCGCCTCCATCACCCCTCCCGTGACGCCGAAGATGACCGCCGCCCCCGTGGATTCTCCCAGCGGGTCGTCGTACTCGCCCTTGGGAAGGTTGGGCAGGTCGATCCCGGCTTGATGCATCATCCGGGCAAGCTCCCGGGTCGTGAGGACATAGTCCACATCCTGGTATCCCGAGTCACGCATCTCCGGCCGCCGCGCCTCGAACTTCTTCGCCGTGCAGGGCATCACCGAGACGACCACCATCGAGGCCGGGTCGATTCCCGCCTGCTCGGCGAAGTAGGTCTTGGCGACGGCCCCGAACATCTGCTGAGGCGACTTGCAGGTGGAAACGTTCGGCAACAGCTCCGGGTAGAAGAACTCGATGAAGCGGATCCAGCCGGGGCTGCAGGAGGTGATCAGAGGGAGCGGCCCGCCCCCCGCCAGTCGCTTGATGAGCTCGTGCCCCTCCTCCATGATTGTCAGGTCGGCGGCGAAGTTCGTGTCGAACACCCGATCGAAGCCGAGCCGTCGCAGGCCGCTGACCATTTCGTTCGTCACGAGGCTCCCGGCGGGCAGCCCGAACTCCTCCCCTACGGCCGCGCGCACCGCCGGAGCCGTCTGCACGACCACGAACTTGTTCGGGTCGCGGAGCGCCTCCCAGACGTCATCCACGGCGCAGTACTCGGTCAGCGCGCCGGTGGGACACCGATCGATGCATTGGCCGCAGTAGACGCAGACCGCGTCCTCGAGGCCGAGGCCGAAGGCCGGCGCGATGCGGCTGTTCCAGCCCCGTTCGAGAATGTTCATGGCGCCCACGCCCTGGATCTCCTGACAGACGCGGAGGCACCGCCGGCAGAGGACGCACTTGTCCGGATCTCGCACGATTGCCAAGCTCGACTCGTCCCTCTCCCAGTGGTTGCGCTCGCCCTCATATCGGCGGTCGCGAATGCCCATCTCCTCCGCCAGCTTCTGCAGCTCGCAGTTCCGGTTCCGCTCGCACGCCAGGCAGTCGTCCGGATGATTCGACAGCAGAAGCTGCACGGTCGTGCGCCGCGCCTCGCGGACGGCGTGCGTATCGGTGTTGATGACGAGGCCGTCGGCGGCGGGGAAGACGCATGACGGCTGCAGCGCCGGGCTCCCCTCGATCTCCACAAGGCATAGGCGGCAGACGCCCTCGGGCTTGAGATCCGGGTGGTAGCACAGGGTGGGGATATAGATCCCCGCCCCGCGGGCGGCGTCGAGCACGGTAGAGCCGGCGGGCGCGGTGACCTGCTGGCCGTTGATCGTGAGGGTGATGGTATCCACTGCGGTCGTTCCTTTCATGCGGGAGGCCTCTCGGCCTCTCATGCGGGAGACCTCCCGCTCTTTCATGCGTGAGGCCCTTCGGCCTCACCGACGAAGAGCACGAGCTCCTCCACGACATTCCCCCCGAGCACGTGCTCGCCGAGAATGCGCCGGGCCGCCTCCGGAGTGACGTCGCCGTAGGTGACAGGCGGCTCCCCCGGTTTGAGGACGTCGAGCGTCGGCTCCCGGTCGCACAGCCCTTTGCATCCGCTCTGCGTCAGGGTCACCTCGCTCAACCCCCGCTTGTCCAGCTCCTCGATCAGCGCGGTGACGACGTCACGAGCCCCGGCCGCAATCCCGCAGGTGCCCATGGCGACCACGAGCCGTGCGCCGCCGGAGCTTTCCCGCGCCGCCAGCGATGCCCGCGCATCTCTTCTGATCTTTTCGAGGTCCGCAACACTCTTCAGCATCCTCTCGCTCCTTCGCCTTCGTCGGTCTCTGGCGGCATCTATTCTCGATGGCAATGCAAACAGCGACTCGCCTCACACTTGGCGGCCGCCTCATCGAACCCGATCTCGACCTCCTCGAAGTTGCCTGCGCGGGCGCGCGCATCCAGGCACGGCACGACCTCCCGCGGGCGCTCCTCGACTTCCCCCTCCTCGCCATCCGGGCTCTCGCTCGCCTGGTCGGGGCAGGGCGGCGCCTGGCCCACCAGGATAATGCTGTCGAGTGGCTCTCCTCTGAGGTAGCGGTCGACGGCGATGGCCGCTCGCTCGCCCTGGGCGATCGCCTCGATCACAGTCGCCGGCCCGCTCACGGCATCACCCGCGCCGAAGACGCCCTCGACCGATGTCGCCAGGCTGTTGGGGTCGACCTCGAATGTGCCACGTCGGGAGAGGACGAGGCGCCCATTGGCCTCCTCGGGCACGTCCGGCGTCTGACCGATGGCCGCGATGATCGTGTCCGCCTCCACGAGCTCGCTGCTGTCGGGGACGGGCTCGGGACGGCGTCGGCCCGAGCGGTCGAACTCGCCCAGGGCCATGCGCGTGCATTCCAAACCATCCGCCGTCCCGTTGCCCGACACCCGCCTGGGCGCGAGGAGGCTCCTCAATTCGACCCCCTCCTCCTCCGCCCAGATGATCTCCTTCTCGTGCGCCGGCATGTCGGCCCGGGTGCGACGGTAAACGAGCTCCACATGGGCCGCCCCGAGCCGAAGCGCGGCGCGGGCCGCGTCGACGGCGACGTCGCCGCCGCCGATCACGGCCACCTTGCGGTCTTTCAGCCCCTCCGATTCACCTTCGTTGACGCGGCGCAGGAAGGCGACGCCGTCCACCAGCGCATCCTTGCCGTCGCCGTCTACGTCGAGGGCCAGCCCCTTGTGAGCGCCGATCGCCAGGACGATCGCCTCGAAGCCGTCCTTCCGCAGGCTCTCCAGCGTGAAGTCTCGACCCCAGCTCTGGTTCGTCTTCACCTCGACTCCGAGCCTGACGATATCCGCAATCTCTCGCTCGATCACCTCGCGCGGAAGGCGATACTCGGGGATGCCCCAGACGAGCATGCCCCCAAGGCGGTCGGCCGCTTCGAAGATTGTGGACTGGTATCCCCGCTTGCGGAGATGATAGGCGGCCGTCAGGCCCGCAGGGCCTCCGCCTACAATCGCCACGCGGCGCCCGTTGGCAGGCGCCATTTCCGGCTGCCACGTGTGCCCCGCGCGGGCCGCCGCGTCCGCGGCGAACCGCTTGAGGGAGGCGATGGCGATGGGCTCGTCCACCTGGCCGCGCAGGCACTTGCTCTCACAGGGGTGAGTGCAGACGCGCCCGCAGATGGCCGGAAACGGGTTCCGCTCCCGCACCAGGTCCGTCGCCTCGGCAAACCGGCCCTCGGCGATGAGCTCGACGTAGCCGGGGACATCGACCCCCACGGGGCAGGTATGCTGACAGGGAGAGCGGAACAGCGCCCGGCAGACGGCGGCCGGGCATCGCTTCTCCCGGATGTGCGCCTCGTACTCGTGCCGGAAGTGCTGAAGCGTGCTCAGCACGGGGTTCACGGCCGTCTGGCCGAGCCCGCAGAGAGCCGACGCCCGCACGTTCTCGCAGAGCTCTACCAGGCGCTCGATATCTCCCTCTTCACCTTCGCCCTGGGTGATGCGCGTGACGATTTCGAGCATCCGCCGCGTGCCGATGCGGCATGGCGGGCACTTCCCGCAGGACTCGTCCTGAATGAACTCGAGGAAGAAGCGGGCAATGTCGACCATGCAGGTGTTCTCATCCATCACGATGAGACCGCCGCTGCCCACGATGGCCCCCAGCTCCTTCAGGGACTCGTAGTCCATGGGGACATTGAGATGCTCGACGGGGATGCAGCCGCCGGAAGGCCCGCCCGTCTGCGCCGCCTTGAACCGCCGGCCGTCCCGGATGCCGCCCCCGATGTCGTAGATGATCCGACCCAGAGGAGTGCCCATCGGGATCTCGACGAGCCCCGTGTTGTTGATGGCTCCGGCCAGCGCGAAGACCTTCGTCCCCTTGCTCTTCTCCGTGCCGTACTCCGCAAACCAAGCGCCGCCCTGCCGGATGATGGTGGGGATGTTGGCGTAGGTCTCTACGTTATTGACCAGCGTCGGCTTCCCCCACAGCCCTTTCTGCGCGGGGAAAGGCGGCCGGGGCCGCGGCTCTCCGCGGCGCCCTTCGATAGAGGCGAGCAGGGCCGTCTCCTCGCCGCAGACAAAAGCGCCGGCGCCGATGCGGATCTCGAGGTCGAAGTCGAAGCCGGCTCCAAGGATGTTCTTTCCCAGCAGGCCCATCTCGCGGGCCGCATCCAGCGCGATCCCCAGCCGCGCCACGGCCAGCGGATATTCCGCCCGGACGTAGACATATCCATGCGTCGCGCCGACGGCGTAAGCGGCGATGGCCATCGCCTCCACCACCCGGTGGGGATCGCCCTCCAGCACGCTGCGGTCCATGAAGGCCCCCGGATCGCCTTCATCCGCGTTGCAGACGACGTACTTCGGGTCCCCGGGGGCATCGTGCACGAACTGCCACTTCCGCCCGGTGGCAAAGCCGGCCCCGCCCCGGCCTCGCAGCCCCGAGGCGCTCACCTCGTCGATGACCTGCTGCTGGGTCTGCTCGGTGAGGACCTTGGCAAGGGCGGTGTAGCCGTCTCTGGCGATGTACTCCTCGATCAGCGTCGGGTCGATCTGCCCGCAGTTTTCGAGCACGACCTTCCGCTGCTCCGCGAAGAACGGAATCTCGCCGATGCCGGTGACGCGCCGGCCCGACTCGGGGCTCTGATAGAGGAGGCGCTCCACCACGCGTCCCTTCAGCAGATGCTGCTGGGCGATCGTCCGCATGTCGTCGGGGGTGAGCCGCTGGTAGAAGACCCCGTCCGGATGGACGACGGCGATGGGCCCGAGATCGCAGATTCCCATACATCCGGTTTCGACCACCCGCACCTCGCCCCCCAACCCAAGCTGATCCAGCTCATCCAGCAGCGCCTCTCGGACGTTTGCCTCGCCGGAGCTGACGCATCCAGCGCCCGCGCATAGTAGAACGTGGCATCTGTACACTGCTCGACCGCTCCTCTCAATAAGGTGCTATCGTCTTCCTGCCGATCACTGTTCGTTAGATCGGTACTTCGAGAGCAGTTTGCCGGCCCTCGCCGGGGAAACGCGGCGATAGACGTCGTCGTCGACCGTCATCACAGGCGACAGCCCGCACGCCCCAATGCAGCGCACGGTCTCCAGGCTGAAGTTGCGGTCCTCGGTGGTTCCGCCGACCTCGACCGCCAAATCCTTTCGCATCGCCTCCACCAGCTTGCGGCCGCCTCGTACATAGCAGGCTGTGCCGAGACAGACGCGCACGGTATGCTTGCCGCGGGGGACGCGGGTGAAGTAGTGGTAGAAGCTGACGACCCCTTCCACGTCGGCCTCAGTGAGCCCGAGCGCCCGAGCGATGCGGGACTGCGCGCGCTGCGGCACGTACCCGAACAGATTCTGGGCACGGTGCAGAACCTGGATCAGAGCGGCCGCATCGCCTTCGTGGTCGGATAGCACCGCGTCCAGGTCGGCGTACAGCTCCCCCTCCGTCAATTCGCGCCCGTGCCCACACTCACAACGTTGCACTTCGCTCATCCGTTCACTCCTTGGCTCGCTCGAGCCGACTCCGGCGACGTCATCCCAGGCCAGGCGCGCGCCGGCGAGATTCATCCATCAGAGGGCAACTCGGCAGACGCGCGCGGCGGCACTCCGTCGACGCGCCGAACCAGAGGGTCTCGAGGCCGGGCGGATTGCTCCACGGGCCGCTGCTAGTTTCGCGCCCGCGCAGGGAGCAATGACTGCACCTTCTCGATCAACTGCTCTGATGATAGCGCCCTGTCAACAAAATCCTGCACCGGAAAGTACTCGAAGAGGTCACGCGTCCGACCGTTCGGCTCGAGGGAAAGCTGCGGAGGGAGCGGGCCGTTAATCGATGTGACCACCAGAATCGGTATGTTCCGAACCTGCCGATCGGCGTCCTTGCGGAGCTCCCAGATGAAATGGAACCCCGCCGTGCCCGCCGGCATCTCCACGTCCAGTATGATCCCGTCCGGCCGTGCCGACCTGACGAGATCGAGCCCGTCCCGTTCGCTGTCGGCCACCAGCACCCTGTAATCGGCCGACTCCAGTGCCGCCTTCGTCGCCTCTGCAAGTTCTGGATCGTCCTGGACGACCAGCAGCGTCGGCCTTCCCCCCACCTGCAACATCTCAGACATGACACCCTCCCTATCGACGGCTGCGCCAAGAAACGGCCTCTCCGGGCGAGCGGACCGTAGCGCCGCCACCAGTTCCTCGGCCGCATCCTGTGTCCTCAAGTAACCACATGCCCCCGCCCGCAGAGCATGAACGACATGCTCTCGGTCCGCACTAATGCTCACCATGATTATGCGAGGCGGACGCTTTCCCGGCCGCCCTCGTCGCAGCGCGGCGATCCCGTCCTCCATCGCAAGGGCCACGTCCAGCACGACAGCGTCGGGCTCCAATGCCCGAACGGCTGTCACCGCCTCCTCGATGTCGCGCGCCTCGGCCGCCACTTCCAGATCGGCCTCCCGGTCCACTATCTCACGGAGGCTCTGGCGAAGCGCCGGATGGTGGGCGACCAGCATGACTCTCACAGCATCCGCTGTTCGCGAGCTATCCATTTCCCTTTGCCGCTCGGAACCCGAGAACGCACGCCTCGAATCGCCGCTCGCACTGCGCGCTCCGAGTTCCCGGCCAACAAGATAGCCCGGACAGCAGAAACGGAGAATTGAGGGTTTCCCCCTTGTGGCGCACCACATTGTGGTTAGCCACAATGTAAGCTGAGGGCGTTGGGAAACGAGCGGAACCCGCCCTGGTTTCAGAACGGGTTTACTGACGCGAACGGGCGCTACTCGTCGATCGAAACCATCCCCCGGCGCACGGCATAGCGCACCAGCCCCGCCTGGTCTTCCAGGCTCAGCTTCCGCATGATGCTCGCCCGGTGCGCCTCAACGGTTCTCACCGCGATCCCCAGGCGCTTGGCGATCGTCTTGTTCGGCTCGCCCTCCGCCACGAGCTGCATCACCTCTCGCTCTCGCGGGGTGAGCGGATCGTACTCCTCGCCGCCTCTGACCGAACGCTGCCGCGCTCGTCTCAGGTGCTCCTCGACCAGATCCCGGTCAACCGTCGGCGTCAGAAAGGGCTGGCTCTGGGTGCCCGTGCGGAGAGCGGCGACCAGCTCCGTGTCCGCATCCTGCTTCCGCACGTATCCCGAGGCGCCGGCCTGCAGCGCGTGCACCAGATGCTCGACATCGGCATACATGCTCAGGATGATCACCCGCGGAGCGGACGCACCCGAGGCGATCTGGCGCGTCGCCTCTATCCCGTTGAGAGCGGGCATCGCGATATCCATCACCACGATGTCAGGACGCAGCGTCCTGGCGGCCGCCACCGCTTCCCGCCCATCGCTCACCTCCCCCACAACCTTCAGGTCTGGCTCCGCTTCGAGCAGGACCCTCAGCCCCTGCCGCACGATGGTGTGATCGTCCGCCAGCAACACGGTCACGCGGTTCATGACGACCTCCTCGGTTTCAGGGGCATGGCAGCCCGGATCCGCGTCCCTCGCCCGGGACTGGACTCGATACGGAACTCCCCCCCCAGTTCCTCCGCCCGTCGCTCCATGCTGAGGATACCAATGCTGCGGAGGGCGCCGCTGCCGTCCAGCACCGACGCAGCATCGAACCCCGATCCGTTGTCTTGCACCGTCAGTGTGACAGTTTCGCTATCATGCTCCAGGCGCAGCAGTATCTGACTCGCATCGGCATGCTTCGAAACATTGGTCAGCGCCTCTTGGCAGATCCGGTAGAGCGCTGTTTCCACCTCGAATGGTAGTCGCGACGCGAACTCGTCTGCCGCCACGCTGACTTGCACGTCAAAGCGCTGCTCGAACTCCCGCGCATATGACTCGAGCGCAGCCACGAGCCCAAGGTGATCGAGCGCCGGCGGCCTCAGATCGAATACCATCCGTCTCAGCTCGTCCAGACTCTCCTCGGTCAGCCGCTGCGCCTTGCCCAGGTACTCCGCCGCCCCGCCTTCGTCCCCCCCCAGTCGCCGACAGGCCGCGCTGAGGTCCAGCCTGATCGCTGTCAACGCCTGCCCCAACCCGTCGTGCAGCTCTCTCGCGATCCGCTCCCTCTCCTCCTCCTGGGCGCGAGCGACGCGCGCCGACAGCGCCGCAAGTCGTTTGCTCCGCGTCTCCATCTCCCGCAGCAGCGAAGCCGTCTGCACCGTCTCGTGAAATGCCTGGGCGATCTGAGCCACCTCGTCGCGCCCCTTGATGGCCGGCTCCGAAGGGGTCGATCCACCCCCCGCAATCGCTGTGATCTGCGCCTGGAGTCGCTTGAGCGGAAGCGTCACCGAGAGCGAAAGCGCCACACCCAACCCAATCGCTATCAACCCGACGGCGGCGATCAGGACCAGCGTGATCTGCCGCGTGCGCTTCATTCTCTGCGCCGCGATTCCGCGCTGCCTATCAGCCTGCCGCTCCGCCTGCGCCACCAGTCCGTCGAGCGCCTCGACGATCGCCGCCGCCTTTCCGCGCAGCATTCGATCCGCGACGTCGACGCCATCTGCCTGGCGAACCGCAATGCTCGACTGGAAGGCCACCTCCAGGTCCGACAGCCCATCGTCCACGTTCCGCAGGATCGCCTGCTCTTCCGCAGCGAATCTGTGACTCAGCAGCTTCGCACGGGCCTCCCGCACTCGTCGGCCGGATGCCTGCGCCTGCGCGAGGTAGGCCGTCTCCCCTCGAAGCAGATAGTTCTTCTGGGCGCGCACCTGATCCAGGACGGCAACCTCGAGCTGGAGGGCGACGACCGCCACGCGCGCATACTCCTCCATTGCATTGTCGTAGACGGTGCTCACTTCCCGCAGGCGACCGAGCGAGACGAAGCCGATGACGGCGATGAGAGCAACCACCACGATGAAGCCGCCGACCAGCCTCGCCCCGATGCTCAATCTCATCGTCGGCCTCGATGCATTGAAGTGTCCGAGGAAGATCCCGCCGAAGTGCCGCCCAGGAACCGGGCGGGACGTTTGGCGAGCGCACCGCTGCCGCCTATGGCGTAGCACTTGCAGAACGCCTCCGCCCGGTTGCGGCCCGGCCCGAGGAGAGCGCCCGTACGAAGCGCCAGAGGCGCACACGCGGAAAGCTGCCAAAGAGCCATCTGGTCTGTCCTCCGGAGCCGGCTCCCGCAGGTCACGGTTCCATCCACACGATACCACAGCCCGACAGGCGGAATGAGTCCACTCAGACTCGGCTTTCGCCGCCCCTCTCATCCCTCCTGCTGTGGCCGCATTGCGCCGTAACTCTCAAGGCTGAACGAAGCGGCAACTCCAGAAGTCAACACTGCATCCGCTACTCCACGTAGCCCAGGGCGCGGAGCTGGCGCCTGGTCTCGGGGGTGAGAGCCATCTGGTTCACGTCGGGCAGCGGGAGCGGCTTGGCCTCGGGGTCGAGGAACTCGAAGGGTGGGCGCGCTTGCGTGGCCGCGAACTCGCGGAAGGCGGCAACCATCTCCTCCGCGACCTCGGACTGATCCGCCATGACATTGCGGCGCTGGCCGGGGTCGGCCCTGAGATCGTGAAGCGACCGCCATGTGCCGTTGCCGTAGAGGATGAGCGACCAGTCGCGGCTCCTGATGAGATAGCTGGGGGGATCGCCGTCGGAGCGTGAGATGACGGAGTCATTGGCCGCGCCTTCCAGGCCGGCCATGAGCGGGAGAAGCGACGTTCCCTGGATTCCCTCGCGGGGACAAGGAATCTCGTACAGGTCGAAGACCGTGGGCAGCAGGTCGATAGTCTGGGTGAGCGCGCCGATCTCCGAGGCCGTCGCTCCGCCGGGGAGCCTGAGGAGCAGCGGAACGTGCACGAGCTCGTCGTAGACGCCCCGCTCGTGCCATATGTAGCCGTGCTCGCCGAAGGCCTCGCCGTGGTCGGAGGTCACGAGAAGCACGGTGTCGTCGAACACGCCCGCCTCCCGAAGGAGACGCTCGAGCTCGCCCACCGCCCAGTCGCCGAAGCGCAGGTTGGCGTCGTAGAGGTTGATCCACTCGGGAAGAGCGGGGTGCAGCGAACCGGCGAGGACCTCCCGGTCGCCCACCGGGAACTCGTAGGGGCCGCGCTGGAAGTGCGGCGGTTGTTCCCCGGCAAAGAGCTGCGTCATCGCCTCCGGCTGGAGATACGGCTGGTGAGGTGGATCGAAGTGGATGTAGGCGTAGAAGCGCTGGCGGCGGTGTTTCTTCAGCCACGACTCGATAAGCGTCAGGAGGGGCCGGGGGTCGGTGAACTGCTCCCAGCTCTCCACCAGCGGTTCCACGTGTCGTTGGTCGTAAACCTCCTGGAAGTCGAACCCGAGGCCGGTGCCGGGGGCGGCGTTGGGATTGGAGCTGAACATCACGGTGCGGAAGCCGGCCGCCGCCAGGCCTGTGGCCAGGGTGAAGGTTCCCTCCATCAGGGGACGCTTCTCGTAAGCGAGGTGCGTGTCGGCGTGTTGTGAGGTGAAGAGGGAGGCGGTCGAGCACTTCGTGGAGGCATACTGGGCGAAGTGTTCGCCGAATAGAACGGACTCGCGGGCGAGCCGGTCGATGTTCGGGGTGGTCTCGCGGGGGTAGCCGTAGCATCCGACATGATCGGCGCGGGCGGCATCGATGACACAGATGACGAGATTGGCGCCTGCCGCGGCTTCCCTGAGGGCATCGACGGTCGGTCCCGCGGAGGTGAGCGCCAGGGGGTCGCGGCTATCCGGCGCACGGCGCCCGCGCATGACCCCGAGTGCTGCTGCCGTGAGCGCCAACAGCACCATCAAGACGATACCGTTCCGAGTTCGTCCCATCCGCCTCTTGACCATTGCCCATCCCAGCAGACCCGGGGGGCTGCGTAAACGTATGTTGCGGCGAACGCCTGATGCGAATGCCCTATCTCAGATAGCCGAGATCCGCTATACGGTTGACGCGGGCGCGATCCTCTGGCGACAGCGCTATCGCGGGCACCTCGGGAAGAGGAGACATGACGGCGTCGGGATCCAGGAAGTCCAACGGCGGGCGCCGCTGCTCGCGGGCGAACTGGTCGAAGGCCGCTATCATCGGCTCGGCCAGGTCGCGGTTGGCGGCGATGACGTTCTCCCTCTGTCCCGGATCGTTCCCGAGATCGTAGAAAGCCCGCCATTCACCATTCGAGTAGAGAATGAGCGCGTAGTCCTCACTGCGGACGAGGTACTTGCTCGGACCGCCCCCGACGCGACAGTAGACGTAATCCGAGATGGACTCCGCGCTGCCCGCCAACAGCGGCACGAGCGACTGCCCCTGAATCCCGGCCGACGGATATCCCGCCATGACGAGGTCGAAGAGAGTCGGCAGCACATCGACGGACTCAGTCAGAGCGCCGATCCGCCGGCCGGCGAGCTGCTCGCCGGGAAATCTCACGACGAGGGGGATGTGGCAGCCCTCGTCGTAGGGGGAGCGTCCGTGCCAGACGTGACCGTGTTCCCCAAAGCCCTCGCCATGGTCGGAAGTGACGATGAAGAGCGTGTTTTCGAACTTGCCCGTGTGGCGCAAGAGCCTCTCCACCTCGCCCACCGCCCAGTCGGCGTAGCGGAGATTCGCGTCGTAGAGATTGATCCACTCGGGAAGTGGTGGCGGCTCGGGCATAGGCTTCGGGATGCGCTCCGGGAAGGGCACGCCCCCCGGCTCGAACTTGACCGGCTCCAGGCCGGCGAAGAGGTGGGTGAACTCCTCCGGCTGGCCGTAGGGGTAGTGCGGCGGCAGAAGATGCAGATAGGCGAAGAACCGGGGATCGGGATGGTCCTCCAGCCAGTTCCCGAAGGCGCGAAGCGCCACCCGCGGGTCGTATCGCTCTTCACCCTCCTCCGCCAGCGCTTCGAGCTGCCGATCCCAAACGGAGTCCTGAAAATCGTCGCCGATGCCGTAGAGAGGACATGCTTTCAGGTTCGAGCTGACCAGGAGCGTGCTGAACCCGGCCGCCTCCAAGCCCGCCTCCATGGTGAAGGTGCCGGGGATGAACGCTCGCGGCCCGTCGGCGAGGTTCGTATCGCAGTACTGAGAGGTAAGCAGGCAGGCGGTGGAGCTCTTCGTCTCGGCCGACTGCGAGAAGTGGCGCTCGAACAGAACCGACGACGTGGCCAGTCGGTCGATGTTCGGCGTGGTCTCGCGCGGGTAACCGTAGCATCCGAGGTGATCGGCCCTGGTGGCGTCGAGCACCAGGATGACGATGTTGGCCCCTTTCACAGACTGCCGCAGCGCGTCGACTGCGGCATCGCCCGGCGTGAATTCCGCAGTCTCGAGGCGCCCTGAAGACAGGTAGAGGCCGCCGGTGATCGCCGCTCCAAGGCCCACGACAACCAGAAGCGCCCAGGGGCGGCGCGAACGGATTCTCTTCGTCATAGATTGGTCTCCAAGTAGATTCTACCGAGGCCCGTGCTGGCTGTAAAGCAGAGAAGAGGGTGTATCCAGGGTCATTGCGTTATCGTGAAGCGACGGAGGAAGCACTCGTAGGAGCGGCATTCTTGCCGCCATCAGCCGCTCCTAGGAGCGGCATTCTTGCCGCGATCAGCCGCTCGTAGGAGCGGTATTCTTGCCGCCATCAGCCGCTCCTAGGAGCGGCATTCTTGCCGCGATCAGCCGCGGTAGGCGTCTCAAATGACAGATTTCGGCACAAGAATGTGCCTCCTACGGATGACGACCATCCGCCCATTGCCAAGGGAGCAGTCACAGCCGGATAATGCAATGACCCTGAGGGTGTATCGCGCGCCTGGTGCGGGGTCCGGAGCAGGAGGCCTCGGTCGGCTCCGGCGCAGGAGCACGGTGTCAGTTGCCGAATCTTTGATGCTGAAAGTGGGAACACTCCACGCGAGTTCAATTCCCCAACTGAGGGTATCTTTAGCCCGAGGCAGGTAGCTCTGTCAGAGCATAGACGGGAAATCGTTTCCGGCTCCACGCGATGCCGGCGACCGACGGCCGGCGGGGCAAGGCGCCCCGCGAGGCATACTGGGGACGCCCTGTGGCGCCTTCGCGCGCTGGCAGTTGCTCTCGGCCTCCTTTTAGCCGGCCCGGCCGCCCCGGCGCACGCCTACATCGGTCCCGGCGCGGGCTTCGCCGTCTTGGGCTCGTTCCTGGTGGTGGTGGCGGCCGTGGTGCTTGGCGGCCTCGTGCTCATCACGTGGCCGCTGAGGGCGCTGATTCGACGGCGGCGGCGGCGGAAAGCCTACGCCAAGAGCCAGGTGAACCGGGTCGTCATCCTCGGCTTCGACGGCATGGATCCGGAGATCGCCGAGTCGATGCTGGCTGCGGGGCGACTGCCGAACCTGGCGAAGCTCCGGGACACGGGGGCGTTCCTGCCTCTGGCGACAAGCTGCCCCGCGATGTCGCCGGTGGCGTGGTCTTCGTTCATGACCGGCGCCGGCCCGGGCCGCCACGGGATCTTCGACTTCCTCCACCGCGACCCGCGCACATACCTCCCCGACCTATCCTCCGCCCAGATTCGGCCGCCGCGACGGCAGGTGAAGGTGGCGGGAGTGACGATCCCGTTGGGGCGCCCGGTCATACGTCTGCTGAGGCGCAGCAAGCCGTTCTGGACGGTGTTGGGGGAGCATGGGATCTTCTCGACCGTGCTGCGCGTGCCCATAACGTTCCCGCCCGAGCGCTTCAACGGCCTGCTGCTGTCGGGCATGTGCGTGCCCGACTTGCGGGGCAGCCAGGGGTCGTTCACGTTCTTCACCAGCGCCGGCGAAGCCAGTCGAGAGCACATCGGCGGCGAGCGACACCTGCTTACTCAGGCGAACGGCGTCTTTCACGGCGAGCTGCCGGGGCCGCCGCTGGCGGGGTCCGACCAGGGCGAGGCCTCGCGGACACCGCTGCAGCTGCGGCCCGGGGGAGACGGCCGGGCGCGGCTGGAGATCGACGGGGAGCGCCTCGATCTGCGGCTGCGCCAGTACAGCGATTGGGTGCCCGTGAGCTTCCGACTGGGGCCGGGCATGCGCGCCCGGGGAATGTCCCGCTTCTATCTGAAGCAGCTCGAGCCACAGGTCGAGCTGTATGTCTCGCCCATCAACATCGACCCGGAGCAGCCGGCGCTGCCGGTCTCCCATCCCGCCGCCTACGCCATCTACTTGTCGAAGCGGCTCGGCCGCTACGCCACCTTGGGTCTGGCGGAAGACACGTGGGCCTTGAACGAGTCGGTGCTCGACGATGCGAGCTTCCTCGACCAGTGCCGGCTCATGTTCGAAGAGCGCAGGAAGATGCTCTTCAACGCGCTGGCGAACGCGCCGGCCGGGTGCGTCGTATGCGTTTTCGACACGACCGACCGCGTGCAGCACATGTATTGGCGCTACCGGGATCCAAATCATCCCGCCCCGGTGGAGGACGATCCGAGCCCCTACTCGCAGGCGATCGAAACCTCCTACGAAGAGGCCGATCAGGTCGTTGGCGAGGTCGTGTCCAAGCTGGGCCC
>Ga0307377_10002475_pt1 | contig 21791 bp, 32 predicted proteins | sample TR3MG_FD_202535 | JGI IMG/M metagenome (GOLD analysis project Ga0307377, IMG submission 202535) | Soil microbial communities from Risofladan, Vaasa, Finland - TR-3 | ecosystem: Environmental > Terrestrial > Soil > Coastal area > Acid sulfate soil | place: Finland: Risofladan, Vaasa | collected...
GGTGACGCTGATTGCGCCGATCGCGATGGAGCAGGGCTTGCGCTTTGCCATCCGCGAAGGTGGGCGCACCGTGGGTGCGGGCGTGGTCGCCAAGGTGATCGAGTAAAGGCTACAGACTGGAGGTCAGAGGTCGGCGCAAACGGCGGGACCCTGGACTGCTCAAAGGAAAAACATGCAAAGCACCAAAATCAGAATTCGTCTCAAGGCATTCGACTACCGGCTGATCGATCAGTCGGCGCTGGAGATCGTCGACACTGCAAAGCGCACCGGCGCCGTGGTCAAAGGGCCTGTGCCTTTGCCTACCCGTATCGAGCGTTTCGACGTGCTGCGTTCCCCGCACGTAAACAAGACCTCGCGCGACCAATTCGAGATTCGCACCCACCTGCGCCTGATGGACATTATCGATCCCACTGACAAGACCGTGGATGCGTTGATGAAGCTGGACCTGCCGGCCGGAGTGGACGTGGAGATCAAGCTGTAGCGGATGATTGTAGTGCCGCGCGCACCGGCAGCAAAACGCCGGGCGCGACGGATAATTGCCGGCCAATTGTAGTCGGCGCCTTTTAACGAAGGGAAAGAAGATGAGCTTAGGATTAGTCGGTCGTAAGGTCGGCATGACCCGCGTTTTCACGGACGAAGGCGATTCCGTTCCGGTGACCGTGGTGGATGTGTCCGACAACCGTGTGACCCAGATCAAGACCGCGAAGACCGACGGCTATACGGCCGTTCAGGTGACGTTCGGCAAGCGCCGACCCTCTCGCGTGAACAAGTCGGCGGCCGGCCATTTCGCCAAAGCCGCCGTCGAGGCGGGGCACACGCTGAAGGAATTCCGCGTCGCGGAGGACCAGCTCGCCAACCTCAAGCTTGGCGGCAAGGTAGGTGTCGACCTGTTCCAGGTGGGGCAGATGGTGGATGTTACGGGCACCTCGCAGGGCAAGGGTTTCTCCGGCGTCATCAAGCGCCACAATTTTTCCTCCAACCGCGCCAGCCACGGCAATTCGCGCTCACATAACACTCCCGGTTCGACCGGCCAGGCGCAGGATCCCGGCCGCATATTTCCGGGCAAGCGCATGGCGGGCCAACTAGGCAACGTCAAGCGCACCACCCAGAGCCTGGAGATCGTGCGCATCGACGCGGAACGCCAGTTGCTGCTGATCAAGGGCTCGATCCCCGGCAGCAAGGGCGGCGACTTGCTGGTGCACCCGGCCATTAAGGCGAGGTTGAAGAGGGTCGTTGCCGCGCCGGCCAAGGGAGGTAAGAAATAATGGATCTGAAACTGATCGATGCCAAAGGACAGGCAGCCTCTACCATGGCAGCTTCCGACGCGCTGTTCGGGCGCGACTACAACGAACCGCTGATTCATCAGGTGGTGACGGCGTATCAGGCCAATGCACGCCAAGGCACGCGCGCGCAGAAGGGACGTTCCGAGATCGCCAAGTCCACGCGCAAGCCGTGGCGGCAGAAGGGAACAGGACGCGCGCGCGCGGGCATGGCCTCGAGCCCGCTGTGGCGCGGCGGCGGCAGGATCTTCCCGTCCAGCCCGGACGAAAACTTCACGCAAAAGCTGAACAAGAAGATGTACCGCGCGGGCGTTGCGTCGATCCTGTCGCAGCTGGCACGCGAGGACCGTTTGAGGGTGATCGAGAATTTCGCTCTGGACGCGCCCAAGACCAAGCTTTTCCTGCAGAAGGTCAAGGACATGGGCGTTGCCGGATCGCTGCTGCTGATCACCGATGAGCTCGATGACAATCTTATTCTGTCCTCGAGAAATCTGCCCAACGTGCTGGTGCTGGAAGTAGCCGAGGCCGATCCGGTGTCGCTGATCCGCTATCAGAACGTGATCCTGACCCGAAAGGCGGTCGGCAAATTCGAGGAGATGCTGGGATGAGTACGCCACAGACAAGCAAGACGCCGGCGAAAACTCCGGCGAAAAATCCGCAGCGTTTGATGCAGGTATTGCTCGCGCCGCAGGTATCGGAAAAGAGCACCTATGTCGCCGAGAAGAACGAGCAGGTGGTATTTCGTGTCGTCGGCAATGCGACCAAGCCGGAAATCAAGGCCGCGGTCGAGTTGCTGTTCAAGGTAGAGGTCGAAAGCGTGCAAGTCGCCAACGTCAAGGGCAAGGAAAAGCGCTTCGGCAAGCTGGCCGGCCGGCGCAAAGACTGGAAAAAGGCATATGTGTGCCTGAAGCCCGGCCAGGAAATCAACTTTCATGCGGTGGGCTAGAACATGGCACTCGTCAAGGTAAAACCAACTTCACCCGGCCGCCGCTCCCTGGTCAAGGTAGTCAATGCCGATCTGCACAAGGGCAAGCCCCATGCTCCGCTGCTCGAACCGCAGTCCCGGCGCGCCGGCCGCAACAACAGCGGCCATATCACCATGCGCCACCAGGGTGGGGGCCACAAGCAGCATTACCGCATCGTCGATTTCAAGCGCGCCAAGGATGGTGTCGTCGCCAAGGTCGAACGATTGGAATACGATCCCAACCGCAGCGCCAATCTCGCGCTGCTGTGCTACTTGGACGGCGAGCGCCGCTACATCATTGCACCCAAGGGCGTCGCGGTGGGTGCGCAGTTGATGTCCGGCGCGGAAGCGCCGATCAAGCCCGGCAATACCCTGCCGCTGCGCAATATCCCGGTTGGTACCACCGTGCATTGTGTCGAGATGCAGCCCGGCAAGGGTGCGCAAATTGCCCGAGCGGCTGGGACTTCGGTGCAGCTGCTCGCGCGTGAAGGCAGTTACGCCCAGTTGCGCCTGCGTTCCGGCGAAGTGCGCAAGGTGCATATCGAGTGCCGGGCTACCATCGGTGAAGTCGGCAACGAAGAGCATTCGCTGGAGTCGGTTGGGAAGGCCGGGCGCATGCGCTGGCGCGGCGTGCGCCCGACGGTGCGCGGCGTGGCGATGAATCCGGTCGATCACCCGCATGGCGGCGGCGAAGGCAAGACCGCCGCCGGTCGGCATCCGGTCAGCCCCTGGGGTACCTTAACCAAGGGCTACCGCACGCGCAAGAACAAGCGCACCAGCGGCATGATCATCAATCGCCGTAACAAGAAATAGAGGATAGGACATGGGACGTTCAGTCAAGAAAGGCCCGTTCGTTGACCACCATCTGGTGGGCAAGGTGGAGAAAGTACGCGGCAGCGGCGACAAGCGCCCGATCAAGACCTGGTCGCGCCGCTCAACTATCCTGCCGGATTTCGTCGGCCTGACCATTGCGGTGCATAACGGCAAGCAGCACATCCCGGTCTATATTTCCGAGAATATGGTGGGTCACAAGCTGGGTGAGTTTGCGCTCACTCGCACCTTCAAAGGCCACTCGGCCGATCGAAAAGTCGCCAGCGGGACGCCGTCGGCAGCGAAGAAATAGGAGTGACAGTCATGCAAACCAGAGCTAGCTTGCGCGGTGTTCGCCTTTCGGCGCAGAAGGGACGGCTTGTCGCCGACCAGATCCGCGGCCTAGCGGTGGACAAGGCGCTCAACGTCCTCGCTTTCAGCCCTAAGAAGGGAGCCAAGATCATAAAGAAAGTGCTCGAGTCGGCCATCGCCAACGCCGAGCACAACGACGGCGCCGACATCGACGAGTTGAAGGTGCAGACCATCTACGTCGAACAGGGGTCGATGCTCAAGCGCTTTCACGCCCGCGCGAAGGGCCGCGGCAATCGCGTCAACAAGCACTCCTGTCATATCTTCGTCACGGTGGGCGACGAAGTCAAAGCGAAACGCGGGGCGGCGAAGGCTGCTCCTAAAGCACGCGCGGCGGCCGCCGCGGCAAAAAATTAAGGGACAGTCATGGGACAGAAAATCCACCCGATTGGGTTCCGCCTCGCGGTCAATAAGAACTGGGGCTCGCGCTGGTTCGCCAACAGCAAGAATTTCGGCGGCATGCTCAACGAAGACCTGAAGGTACGCGACTATCTGAAGAAAAAGCTCGCGCACGCCTCGGTCGGCCGCGTGGTGATCGAACGCCCGGCCAAAGATGCCCGCATTACCATACACAGCGCCCGCCCCGGCGTGGTTATCGGCAAGAAAGGCGAGGACATCGAGGTGCTTAAGGCCGAACTGCGCAAAATGCTGGGCGTGCAGATGGTGCACGTCAACATCGAGGAGATCAGGAAGCCCGAGATTGATGCCCAACTCATCGCCGATTCCATCGCGCAACAGCTGGAAAAGCGCATCATGTTCCGCCGCGCAATGAAGCGCGCCATGCAGAACGCGATGCGTCTCGGCGCGCAGGGCATCAAGATCGCGAGCTCGGGCAGGCTGAACGGTATCGAAATAGCGCGCAATGAGTGGTACCGCGAGGGACGCGTGCCTCTGCATACGCTGCGTGCCGACATCGATTACGGTTTCGGCGAAGCCAAGACAACGTATGGTGTGATCGGTATCAAGGTGTGGGTATACAAGGGAGAGACCGTGGGCAAGAACGAACAGCCCATCGCTGTGCCTGGTGCCACGCCCGACGAAGTGCCGTCGCCGAGAAAGGCGCGCAAGGCGCCGGCACCTGCGCCCAGAACCGAAGCCGCTGCTGCCAAACCGGAAGGCGCGGCAAAACCCAAGGCAGCGACGCGCGCGCGCAAGAAGCCTGCTGCCGCCGACGCTGCCAAAGACGAAGCGCCCAAGGCGGAAGCCGCAGCCGAGGGATCGACCGGCGAAGCCGACAAACCCGCAGCCAAGGCCAAGACTACGGTCAAGCGCGTGACGAAGAAGACAGGAGCGTAAGATGCTTCAACCAGCAAGGTCAAAATACCGCAAGCAGCAAAAAGGCCGCAACAAGGGCATTGCTACGCGCGGCAACAAGGTATCTTTCGGCGAATTCGGACTCAAGGCGATAGGCCGCGGCCGACTGACCGCGCGCCAGATAGAGGCCGCGCGCCGTGCCATGACCCGCCACATCAAGCGCGGCGGCCGCATCTGGATCCGGATTTTTCCGGACAAGCCGATTTCGCATAAACCGGCCGAGGTGCGCATGGGCAACGGCAAGGGCAATCCCGAGTATTTCGTGGCCGAGATCGTTCCCGGAAAAGTGCTGTATGAAATGGACGGCGTGGATGAAGTGCTGGCACGACAGGCTTTCCGCCTGGCCGCAGCCAAACTGCCCATCGCCACGGCGTTTGTCCACCGTTTAGTGGGGTAGACCAATGAAACCGAGCGAACTGCGCGCCCAGGACGTGGCGCAACTGAACCAGGAACTGAATGACCTGCTGAAGGCGCAATTCGGCCTTCGTATGCAGATTGCGACACAGCAGCTGACCAACAACAGCCAGCTGAAGAAGACCCGCCGCGATATTGCACGGGTGCGCACCATCATTGCACAGAAGGCGGCAACAAAATGAGCGATACCCAAACAGTCAAGGCAGCCAAGGTCGTGCGCGCCCTAACCGGCCGCGTGGTCAGCGATAAGATGAACAAGACCGTGACGGTGCTGATCGAACGCCGTGTGCGTCACCCCCTGCTGGGCAAGATTGTGACCCGGTCGAGGAAATACCACGCGCATGCGGAGAACAACGAGTACAAGCTCGGCGATCTGGTAATGATCCAAGAGACGCGGCCGGTTTCCAAAACCAAGGCGTGGAAGGTCATCAAACTGGTCGAGAAGGCCAGGAATATTTAAAATCGGAGAATAACCCTTGATCCGCCAGTTGGGGTCGGGTATAATTTCACGTTTTTCGCGTTACCGCTTCGCCTTTGGCTGAAGCGGCTCAACCCAAACGGGTTCCAAGACTGGCCGCTACGCGTCGCACGTGCTTGACGGTGCTACTCAAGCAAGCGGTTCAAGTTGGAAAGGAAACAAATCATGATTCAGATGCAAAGCGTTTTGGATGTGGCCGACAACACGGGTGCGCGCGCTGTCATGTGCATCAAAGTATTGGGCGGCTCAAAGCGGCGCTACGCCGGCATTGGCGACGTGATCAAGGTCAGCGTCAAGGATTGCGCCCCGCGTGGCCGCGTAAAAAAGGGCGAAATATACAGCGCCGTGGTGGTGCGCACGGCCAAGGGCGTGCGCCGTGCCGACGGCTCGCTGATCAAGTTCGACAACAATGCCGCGGTGCTGCTCAATGCCAAGCTGGAGCCGATCGGAACGCGCATATTCGGCCCGGTGACACGCGAACTGCGCAATGAGCGCTTCATGAAGATCGTGTCGCTCGCGCCCGAAGTTTTGTAAGAGATAGGGTCGACGCAACAGGGGGGCAAGCTCCCGCGTAGGTCCCCAAGTCAGGAATATAGGAATCGAAGGCCATGCAAAAGATCCGCAAAGGTGACGATGTGATCGTCACCACCGGCAAGGACAAGGGCAAGCGCGGTATGGTGCTGCGCCGCGTCGATGACAGGCACCTGCTGGTCGAGGGCGTCAATCGCGCGAAGAAGCACCAGAAGCCGAACCCAATGAAGAACCAGACCGGCGGCATCGTCGAGATCGACATGCCGATCGACATCTCCAACGTTGCGCTGTTCAATCCACAGACGCAGAAGGGCGACCGCGTCGCGTTCAAGACGCTCGACGACGGACGCAAGGTGCGTATTTTCAAGTCCAACGGCGAAGTCGTCGACGCCTGAGAGAGAAAACCCTATGGCACGCTTATACGGCTATTACAAAGAGACGGTGGTACCAGACCTTGTCAAGAAGTTCGGGTACAAGACGGCGATGCAGGTCCCGCGCATTGAAAAGATCACGCTCAACATGGGCGTCGGCGAAGCTGTCAACGACAAGAAGATCATGGATAACGCGGTTGGCGACATGACCAAGATTGCCGGGCAAAAACCGGTGGTCACCTTGTCGAAAAAACCGATCGCCGGCTTCAAGATCCGCAAAGGCCTGGCGATCGGCTGCATGGTGACGCTGCGCGGAGTGCGCATGTACGAGTTCCTCGACCGCCTGGTCAGCATCGCGATCCCGCGGATCCGCGATTTCCGCGGCCTGTCGCAGCGCGCTTTCGACGGCCGCGGCAACTACAATTTGGGTGTGAAAGAGCAGATCATTTTTCCCGAAGTCGAATACGACAAAATCGATGCCCTGCGTGGCATGAACATCAGCATCACCACCACTGCGAAGACCGACGAGGAAGCCAAAGCGCTGCTCGCGGCCTTCAAATTTCCGTTCAAGACCTGAAGGATTGCGCCATGGCAAAAACCGCAGTCATCAACCGCAACGAAAAGCGCCGCAAGACAGTGAAGAAATTCTCCGTCAAACGCGCGGCGCTGCTGGCCGTCATCAACGATTTCAAGCAGCCCGAGGACGAGCGCATGGCGGCGCGCATGCAGTTGCAACAACTGCCGCGGAACGCGTCTCCGACGCGAATCCGGAACCGCTGCAAGCTGACGGGCCGGCCGCGCGGCGTTTACCGCAAGTTCGGCCTGGGGCGCAACAAGCTGCGCGAGATCGCCATGCGCGGCGAAATCCCCGGCATGACCAAAGCCAGCTGGTGAGAGGAGACAAAGCATGAGCATGAGTGATCCGATCGCCGATATGCTGACACGCATCCGCAATGCGCAACTTGCGGAAAAGCTGTCGGTGGCGATGCCTTCCTCCCGCGTAAAAGCGTCTATCGCTCAGGTGCTGAAGGACGAGGGCTACATTGAGGAATTCAAGGTACGCGATGAGGATGGCAAGCCCACCCTCGAGATCGCGCTGAAGTATTACGCAGGCGAGCCGGTGATAGAGAAGATCGAGCGCGTCAGCCGCCCTGGGCTCCGCATTTACAAAGGCCGCGACGACATTCCAAAAATCATGAATGGCCTGGGAATCGCCATCGTCTCCACCTCGAAAGGCGTGATGACCGACAGAAAAGCGCGCGCCACCGGGATCGGCGGCGAAGTGCTGTGCATCGTGGCTTAAGGGGACAGAACCATGTCGCGAATCGGAAAGAACCCCGTTGTTGTGCCTAAGGGCGTCGAAGTGACGCTGTCGGCCGATGCGGTCGCAGTGAAAGGGCCGCTGGGTACGCTGACCCAGCGCCTGAGCAGTGACATCAGGATTGAACGCGAAGGCGACAATCTGCTGTGTGTGGTGAACAACGACTCCAAGCGGGCCAATGCCATGTCAGGCACCATCCGGGCTCTTCTGGCCAATATGGTCGAGGGCGTGAGCAAAGGTTTCGAAAGGAAGCTGACCCTGGTTGGTGTCGGCTATCGCGCGCAGGCGCAGGGCGACAAACTGAACTTGGCACTCGGCTTCTCGCATCCGGTGGTGCACCAGATGCCCAATGGCGTTAAAGTTGAAACGCCGAGCCAGACCGAGATCATCCTTCGCAGTAATGACAAGCAGCAGGTCGGCCAAGTGGCCGCAGAGGTGCGCGCCTATCGTAGCCCCGAGCCGTACAAAGGCAAGGGCGTGCGCTATACGGGCGAGAAAGTGGTCTTGAAAGAGACCAAGAAGAAGTAAGCGGAGCTAAAGCCATGATAGATAAAAAGCAGGCGCGACTGCGCCGGGCGCGCAGATCGCGGGCTAAGATCGCCGAACTCAAGGCGGTGCGCCTGGCGGTGCATCGCACCAACAGCCACATTTACGCCCAGGTGATTTCCGCCTGCGGTTCCAAAGTTTTGACTGCAGCCTCCACGCTCGAGAAGGAAGTGCGCGCGAGCGTCGCCAACGGCGGCACTGTCAAGGCGGCCGAGGCGGTCGGCAAGCGCATCGCGGCCAAGGCCAAACAGCTCGGCATTGAGCAGGTGGCGTTCGACCGCGGCGGCCTGCAGTTTCACGGCCGGGTCAAGGCGCTGGCCGAAGCGGCGCGCGAAGGCGGGCTGAAGTTTTGAGGGCGCCTGACGGAATTGTCGTCAGGCAGCTGAAATAAGGGAGCACGAGGGGCTGAGGCGGGGGACGGACCCTTCCTTTTCCTTCCGGTTCCCCTCGTAACGTTAGACCTCGAATCGGGGACGAATATGGCGAAGATGCAAGGCAGGATGCAGGGCAAGATGGGCGGCGACGACCGCGGCGACGGGCTACGCGAGAAAATGGTCGCGATCAACCGCGTCACCAAGGTGGTGAAGGGCGGGCGCATCCTCAGCTTCGCCGCGCTCACGGTAGTTGGCGACGGCGACGGCGGTGTCGGCATGGGCAAAGGCAAGTCGCGCGAGGTTCCGGTGGCAGTACAAAAGGCCATGGAAGAAGCGCGGCGCAAAATGGTTCGCGTCAGCCTGAAGAACGGCACGCTGCACCATGCGGTAATGGGCCGTCATGGCGCGGCCAGGGTGTATATGCAGCCCGCGTCTGAAGGCACCGGGATCATCGCCGGCGGCGCTATGCGCGCGGTGTTCGAGGTCATGGGCATTACCAATGTGCTCGCCAAATGCATCGGCTCGGGCAGCCCCTACAACATTGTGCGCGCCACCCTGCAGGGGTTGAAATCCATGAACACACCGTCCGAGATCGCCGCAAAGCGCGGCAAGTCGGTCGAAGAAATCACTGGTTGAGGCAATCATGGCGGAGAAGAAACTCAAGGTTACCCTGGTGAAAAGCGTGATCGGCTGCAAGGCAGGGCATCGTGCTACGGTACGCGGACTGGGCTTGAAGCGCATCAACCACACCGTGGAATTGCAGGACACTCCTGCGGTTCGCGGCATGATCAACAAAGTGTACTACCTGGTGAAGTGCGAGGCATAGATGCAGCTCAATACGATCAAGCCTGCAGCAGGCGCTAAACATCCGCGACGCCGTGTCGGCCGCGGTATCGGTTCCGGCCTGGGCAAGACCGCAGGGCGCGGTCACAAAGGACAGAAGTCGCGTACCGGCGGCTTTCACAAAGTCGGTTTTGAAGGCGGCCAGATGCCGCTGCAGCGCCGCCTGCCAAAGCGCGGTTTCAACTCGCTCGCGCGCGGATTGACTGCCGAAGTGCGCCTGTCCGACCTGCAGAAAATGCAGCTCGCAGATATCGACCTGAAGGCACTCAAGGCGGCCGGCGTCGTACCGGAAGCAACTGAAACCGTCAAGGTCATCCTGTCGGGCAAGCTCGAGCGCAAGGTCAGCCTGAGCGGACTGCGCGTCACCAAGGGAGCCCGGGCCGCTATCGAAGCGGCCGGCGGCAGTATCGCGCCAATGGAAGAGAAAGCACCGGTAGGCAAGAACAAGAAAGCCAAGGCCAGGGTTGAAGCCGCCGCCAAAGCCAAAGCCAGGGCCGAGGCGCCAAAGGGCGTCAAAGCCGAGCACGCGGACAAGACGAAGGCCAAAGCGAAGCCGCAGAAAGCGGCCAAGGGCGCCGCCGAGCCTGCTGGCAAAGGCGCGCAAAAATCCAAGACGAAGGGCGGGAAGGCTTAATCGCCGATGGCTACCCGCGCTCAAAATATCGGCAAGACCGGCAAGTTCGGCGACCTGAAAAAGCGTCTGCTGTTTCTGCTCGGCGCGCTGGTCGTGTTCCGCATCGGCGCCCACATTCCGGTGCCGGGGATCGATGCGAAAGTGCTCGCCGATCTGTTCAGCTCGCAACAGGGCGGGATCCTCGGCATGTTCAACATGTTCTCCGGTGGCGCATTGCGGCGCTTTACCATCTTTGCCTTGGGGATCATGCCGTATATTTCGTCCTCGATTATCATCCAGCTGATGACGACGGTGTCGCCGCAGCTCGAGCAGTTGAAAAAGGAAGGCCAGTCCGGGCAGCGCAAGATCACCCAGTACACGCGATACGGGACGGTGTTCCTGGCGCTGTTTCAGGCGACCGGCATTTCGATTGCACTGGAATCGCAGCCGGGCTTGGTGCTCGATCCGGGCCTCACGTTCCGCCTGGTTACCGTGACAACGCTGGTTACCGGCACCATGTTCCTAATGTGGCTGGGCGAGCAGATCACCGAACGTGGCCTCGGCAACGGCATTTCGATCATCATTTTCGCGGGCATTGCGGCGGGACTGCCCAATGCCGTCGGCGGTACTTTGGAGTTGGTGCGCACCGGCGCCATGCATCCGCTCACCGCGCTGCTGGTTGCCGCCGCCGTAATGCTCGTGACGTGGGCGGTTTGTTTCGTCGAACGTGGCCAACGTAAGATACTGGTGAACTATGCCAAGCGCCAGGTCGGAAACAAGGTCTACGGCGGCCAGGCCTCGCATCTTCCGTTCAAGCTCAATATGGCCGGAGTGATTCCGCCTATATTCGCTTCGAGCATCATCCTGTTTCCGGCGACCCTGGCGGGCTGGTTCGGCCGCAGCGAGAGCATGAGCTGGCTGCGCGACATTTCCAGCACGCTCTCGCCAGGCCAGCCGATCTATGTCCTGCTGTATTCAGGCGCCATCATATTCTTTTGTTTTTTCTATACCGCGTTGCAATACAACCCGAAGGAGACTGCGGATAATCTGAAGAAAAGCGGCGCATTCGTGCCCGGAATTCGTCCGGGTGATCAGACGGCGCGCTATCTAGAGAAAATCCTTACGCGGCTTACCATGGCCGGCGCGGTGTATGTAACTTTGGTCTGCCTGTTGCCGGAATTCCTGATTCTCAAATGGAACGTGCCGTTCTATTTCGGCGGCACGTCGCTGCTGATCATCGTGGTGGTGACCATGGATTTCATGTCGCAGGTGCAGGCCTACATCATGTCGCACCAGTATGAAAGCCTGTTGAAAAAGGCCAATTTCAAGGGCGCGGGTTTCCCCACACGCTGATGGCGAAAGAAGACGTTATCGAGATGCAGGGGGAGATTGTCGAGAACCTCCCCAACGCGACTTTCAGGGTGAAGTTGGAAAATGGCCACATAGTGTTGGGACATATCTCGGGCAAGATGCGCATGCACTATATCCGCATCCTGCCGGGCGACAAGGTGACGGTGGAGTTGACGCCGTATGATTTGACAAGGGCGCGGATCGTTTTCCGCGCGAAGTAGCCTGAGTACGGGCGTAGCAGCGCGAACCGGGGCAGAGCAGGAGAGCACCATGAAAGTACAGGCATCAGTAAAAAAGATGTGCCGCAACTGCAAGGTAATTCGCAGGAAAAGAGTGGTGCGCGTGATTTGCACCAATCCGCGGCATAAACAGCGGCAAGGTTAAATGGTTGGCATAGAGCATGATATCAAGCTATAATTACCGGTTTCGCATTCTTGGAGTGAACTAATGGCCCGAATTGCAGGCGTCAACATTCCAAACCACCAACACGCCGAGATTGCATTGACCGCAATCTTCGGCATCGGGCGGGCGCGCGCGCAGGCGATATGCGTTGCCGCCAAAGTTGGAGCGTCGTCCAAGGTCAAGGACCTGTCGGACTCCGACATGGAACGCTTGCGCGAAGAGGTGGCCAAATTCACTGTCGAAGGCGATCTGCGGCGCGAGGTGTCGATGTCGATCAAGCGCCTGATGGATTTGGGTTGCTATCGCGGTTCGCGCCACCGCAAGGGTTTGCCGGTGCGCGGGCAGCGCACGCGCACCAACGCGCGCACGCGCAAGGGCCCGCGTAAGGCCGCGATCAAGATGAAATCCGCGGCGAGCAAGACCTAAGCGCCGCATCAACGGATACGTAGAGGAAAGCATAAATGGCCAAACCCCCGAGCGCTGGCGCCACAGCAGCGGCGCGCGTACGCAAGAAGGTGAAGAAGAACGTTGCCGAAGGCATCGCGCACATCCACGCGTCGTTCAACAACACCATCATTACCATCACCGACCGCCAAGGCAACGCGCTCTCGTGGGCGACTTCCGGCGCAGCAGGCTTCAAGGGTTCGCGCAAATCGACGCCGTTCGCGGCGCAGATCGCCGCTGAGCAGGCGGGCAAGGCGGCGCAGGAATGCGGCGTAAAGAACGTCGAGGTGCGCATCAAAGGTCCTGGGCCCGGGCGCGAGTCCGCGGTGCGCGCGCTGAACGCGATCGGACTGAAAATCACCAGCATCAGCGACGTGACGCCGGTGCCGCACAACGGCTGCCGCCCGCCCAAGCGTCGGCGCATTTAAGGAGACCGGAACGTGGCCCGCAACCTAGACCCAAAATGCCGCCAGTGCCGCCGCGAGGGCGAGAAACTGTTCCTCAAAGGCGAGAAATGCTTTACCGACAAATGCGCGGTCGAGCGCCGCGCCTACGCGCCTGGCCAGCACGGCCAAAAGAGCGGCCAACGTCTGTCTGACTATGGCAAGCAACTGCGCGAGAAGCAGAAGATCCGGCGCATGTACGGCATTCTCGAACGCCAGTTCCGCGGCATCTATGCGGCGGCCGCACGTGGCAAAGGCATCACCGGCGAGAGCCTGCTGCAGTTGCTCGAATCGCGCTTGGATACGGTGTGCTTCCGCATGGGTTTCGGCGCTTCGCGCAACGAGGCGCGCCAGATCGTGCGCCACAACGGCATTATGGTGAATGGCAGGCGCGTCAACATTCCCTCTTACCACGTGCGCACAGGCGACACCATCGAAGTAGCGGCAAAGGCCAAGGATCAGCTGCGCATCAAGGGCGCATCCACGGCGGCTGCTTCGCGCGGCATACCCGAATGGATGGAAGTCGATACCACGGCGTTGAAGGGCATGTTCAAGGCCAAACCGCAGCGCAGCGAGCTGCCTTCGACGATCAACGAAAGTCTGGTTGTCGAACTGTATTCCAAGTAATTGTCAAAGTTTCCCAGAGGAACCTCCATGCAAAGCAGTGGATTTCTGAAACCGCGCATCATCGACGTGCAGAGCATCGCTCCGAATCATGCCAAAGTGGTGATGGAGCCGTTCGAGCGGGGCTACGGTCACACACTGGGTAACGCGCTGCGGCGCGTACTGTTGTCCTCGATGCCGGGTTTTGCCCCGACCGAGGTGCAGATATCCGGAGTGCTGCACGAGTATTCGACCATCGACGGCGTCCAGGAGGACGTGGTCGACATTCTGCTCAATCTCAAGGGCGTGGTGTTGAAAGTGCACAACCGCAGCGAGGCCCTGCTGACGCTGAAGAAAAAGGGCGAAGGCGCGGTGACTGCCGCCGACATCGAAGTTTCGCACGATGTGGAGATCATCAATCCTGAGCACGTCATCGCGCACCTCTCGCCCGGCGGCAAGCTGGAAATGCAGATCAAGGTCGAGCGCGGCCGCGGCTACGAGCCCGGCAATGTGCGCGTGATGCCGGAAGAAACTAGGGGCATAGGCAAAATCATCCTGGACGCTTCGTTCTCGCCGGTGCGTCGGGTCAGCTACGCGGTCGAGTCGGCGCGGGTGGAACAGCGCACCGACTTGGACAAGCTGATTATGGACATCGAGACCAACGGCGTGGTCGAGCCGGAAGAGGCGATACGCTACGCCGCGCGCGTGCTGGTGGACCAACTTTCGGTGTTCGCCGCGCTCGAGGGTACGCCGATCGCGAGCGAGCCGGTTAAGGCGCCGCAGGTCGATCCTATTCTGCTGCGACCGGTGGACGATTTGGAACTCACGGTGCGTTCGGCCAACTGCCTGAAGGCAGAGAACATCTATTACATCGGCGATCTGATTCAGCGCACCGAGACCGAGCTGCTGAAGACGCCGAATCTGGGCCGTAAGTCGCTTAACGAGATCAAGGAAGTGCTGGCTTCGCGCGGCCTCACGCTGGGAATGAAGCTGGAGAACTGGCCGCCCGCCGGGCTGGAAGTCGCGCGCGTCTGAGACGAGCACGTCCGCGGCGAGCAGCGGGCGAGGAACATGCCCCTCGAGACGGGGGCCGAACAGAAGAGGCAAGAACATGCGTCACCGCTTAGGACTGAGAAAACTCAACCGCACCAGCAGCCATCGCCTGGCGATGCTGCGCAACATGACGAATTCACTGCTGAAGCACGAGGTCATCACGACCACGCTGCCCAAAGCGAAAGAGTTGCGCCGCGTGGTCGAGCCGATGATCACGCTGGGCAAGATTGCCACCGTCGCCAATCGTCGCCTGGCGTTCAACCGCCTGCGCGACCGCGACATGGTCATCAAACTGTTCAATGAGCTGGGTCCGCGTTACGCCAAGAGGAACGGTGGCTATCTGCGTATCCTCAAGCACGGGTTCCGTCAGGGCGACAACGCGCCCATGGCATTGGTCGAACTCATGGACCGTCCCGAGGATGCGGAAGGTTCTGCCGGCGCGAAAACCAAGTCCTAGGAGCGCCCGGACGCATTGAATAAGCCGGCCGCGTGCCGGCTTATTTATTTGGTGGGCTACAATGTGCCCATGGCGATTCTGTTGTTTACCGATTTCGGTTCAGGCGACATCTACGTCGGCCAGGTGAAGGCGGTATTGCAGTGGTTTGCACCTGGCGTAGCGGTGATTGATCTGCTGCACGATGCGCCGGCGTTCAACGTGCGCGCCGGCGCGCACCTGCTCGCCGCCATGTCCGGGCGCTTTGCCGACGCTAGCGTGGTTCTCGCCGTGGTCGACCCTGGGGTCGGCGGCGCGCGCGGGGTCGTGGTGGTGCAAGCCGATGGATGCTGGTACGTAGGCCCGGACAATGGTTTGCTTTCGGTGGTCGCTGCGCGCGCGCACAAGTGTGTTTGCCGGCACGTCGTCTGGCGGCCGTCGTCGTTGTCGGCCTCGTTCCACGGTCGCGACCTGTTCGCGCCGGTCGCCGCCCGGCTCGCCGCGCATGGTGGCTTGCCGGAGGGCTGGTCCGAGCACAGCGGCGGGCTCAGCGTCGAGTTCGGCGCCGACGATCTGAACGAGGTCATTTACGTCGATCATTTCGGCAACGCCCATACCGGCCTGCGCGCGGGCGGAATCGCGTGCGACGCGGCACTCTCGGTCGGCGCGCGCAAGCTGCGCTACGCGCGCGTTTTCTCCGAGGTCGCGGAGGGTGAGGCGTTCTGGTACGAAAACAGCCAGGGCCTGGTGGAGATCGCAGTCAACTGCGGCAGTGCGGCGCAGTTGCTGGGGCTGAAAATCGGCGACCGGGTGACTTGGGTGTGAGCAGCGTTCCTGGCGCGCGCGTGCTTAGAGTGTCTAACAAAACGAGGGGAAATCCCCTACGGGGACTTCCTTCGGGGCGCCTCCCCTCGTGCTCCCCTAAATCAGGCGCCTGAGGGCGATTTTGTTAGGTGCTCTTAGAGCACGAGAATCGCCCTGAAATCGTTGACGTTGGTCCGCGTCGGGCCGGTCACAAGCAGATCGTTCAACGCCTCGAAAAAGCTGTAGCCGTCGTTGTTCGCCAGAAGCTTTTTGGCGGAGACGCCGGCCGCTGCCGCGCGCGCGAGCGCATCGGGCGCCAGCACCGCGCCGGCGTTATTCTCGGAGCCATCGATGCCGTCGGTATCGCAGGCGAGCGCGTGGACATCGGCCATTCCCCCCAGTTCCAGCGCGAGCGACAGCAGAAACTCGCTGCAGCGGCCGCCGCGGCCATTGCCGTGTACGGTGACAGTGCATTCGCCGCCCGAAATCAGCGCCACGGGCGGCTTTATTGGCTCGCCATGAGCGCGGATCTGGCGCACCAGCGCAGCGTAGACCTTGGCGACTTCACTGGCTTCGCCGGTGACGCTGTCGCCGAGCACCATTGGCGTGATGCCTCGCGCGCGGAAATAGTCGGCTGCCGCCCGCAGCGAACCCTGCGCGGTGGCGATGATGCGGTTCTCCACGCGAGCGAACAGTTTGTCCCCGGGCTTGGGCGTTTCGGCGATCTCGCCGCGCGCGCCGCGGGCAAGATGCGCCAGCACCGGCGCCGGCGCCTTGACGCCATAGCGCGCGATAATGTCTTGGGCATCCTGGTAGGTGCTTGGGTCGGGCGCGCAGGGGCCGGAGCCGATATGGGTGGGGTCGTCCCCGGTCACGTCGGAGATGATCAGCGCCAGCACTCGCGCCCGGCACGCCGCGGCGAGTCTGCCGCCCTGGATGCCGGAGAGGTGCTTGCGCACGGTGTTGATATCCTGGATCGGCGCGCCGCAGCGCAACAGTTCTTTCGTCGTCGCCTTGAGTTCATTCATGCCGATGCCCTCGGCAGGCAGGCTCAGCAGGCTGGATCCGCCGCCCGACAGCAGCGCGAGCAGCAGGTCGTTTGCCCGCAAGGCTTTCGCGCGGCGCAGGATCTCCTGCGCCGCCTTCTCGCCGCTCTCGTCCGGGACCGGATGGCCCGCTTCCACCACCTGGATGCGGTTGGTGAGCAAGCCGTGCTGGTAGCGCGTGATGACGAGGCCGGTCAGCGCTGCGGCGGACGGCCAGTGCTGCTCGACCGCGAGCGCCATGGCGGCGGCGGCCTTGCCCGCGCCGATCGCCAGCGTTTTGCCTGCTGGCGGCTGCGGCAAGTGCGGGGGCAAAATCTTCAGTGCATCGGCGGCGCCGACTGCAGCGTGAAAGCTTTCAATGAGCAGCGCGCGCGGATCCATGACCGGCGAAAGATAGCAGCTTTCCGCGGCGCTTGCCATGCCGCAGCGCCGGGGATGTCACCCGTTCATCATGCCCATCGCGCCTTGGAACAGCACGCTGTTCGGATCGGCGAGCCTTTCGAGCACAGTGAGATGGTTGCAGCCGGGCATCGGAATGTCGCCGGCGAACGCATAGCGCCAGGTTCTGGCGATGAGCGCATTCTGGCGTTTGAATTCCTCGCTTTCCTCGCCTCCGACCGCCGTATAAAGCGGTGCAGTAGTGGCAGGCGGAATGTTCACCGGGCTCAGCCGGCGTGCGAGCGTTTGATCCAGCTTCAGGTCCTGGTTCACGAATGGTGCGTGCACCAGCGGCTCCAGGTCGTAGATACCGCTCACCACGAGGCCGCCTTTCACCAGGTTGTAGGGTAGTTGTGGCATGTAAATATTCCAGCGCGCCGCCAGCATCATCGCCGCCAGGTGCGCGCCTGCGGAATGTCCGGACACGTACATCCGTCCCGGGTTGACGCCGTAGCGCGCGCCGTAGTGCCAGAGCCAGGCGATGGCGAGAAGGTTCTGCTTGACGATATCCTCGATTCCGACTTCGGGGCACAGCCCATAGTTGGGCACGGCCAGGGTCACGCCGCGACGCGTGAACGCCGGAGCAAGATAGGAAAAATCGCTCTTGTCGCGCGACCTCCAGTAGCCGCCGTGGATGAACACCAGCAGCGCTTCGCTCCTGCCTTCCGCCGGGAAGATGTCGAGTCTTTCCGCCGGGCTCGCGCCATACGGTATATCCAGGTGGCAGGGCAAGTGCGCGCGTGCTTGCACCGAGCGCTTTGCACCGCGCTCGAAAATCTGCGGGTAATCTGGAATCGTCGCACGGGCGTTGTACTGCCGGTCGTTGTAGGTGGCTGTATCTGTCATGATTTGCTCCGGAGCGAGTGCGCCGATCAAAATCCGGCCCTCGACCGCCGAGGCCCGGGGCAATCCTTTGCTCAACTGTTCCAGCCCTTCGGCTTCAGCTCGCGCAGCTGTTCCCACAACTCGACCGCCTGTCCCCGTGCCAGGTTATTGCGCACATAATGGGCGACGCGCTCATCTTGGATGAAGCTCGCCGACGATTTCGCGCCCAGGATGGCGGCCGGGAGCTGCGGCCGGGCGATGACAAAACCCTGCACGTAGTCGACCCCGATCTCTGCAAGGGCCTCGACCGTGGCCAGGTCCTCGGCCCATTCCGCCACACTTTTCATGCCCAGGTTGCGCGCTAGTTCCACGATCGCCTCGACGATGGCTAGATTTGCCGGATGCGCGTTCACGCCGAGGACGAAGTTGCCGTCGATCTTCAGCGTATCTGCGCGCAACTCCTTCAGATACGAGAACGACGTGTAACCGGCGCCAAAATCGTCGAGCGCCACCTTGGCCCCGAAATCCCTCACTTTGTCGATGAAGCGCCGCGTGTTGTCCAGGTCGTGCAGTGCCACGCTTTCCGTGATCTCGACACATAATTTGCCGACGGCGCGCCCGTGCTGTGCCAGCATCGAGAACGCGTCCTCGATGAAGCGCTCGTCGTTTAGCGAGGCGCCGCTCAGATTCATGCACGCGAACCGCGTCCGATCGAGACTGTCGTAATGCTCGTCGAGCCACTCCAAGGTATTGGACATGACCCAACGATCGATTACAGCACTGCGACCGTTGTTTTCGCCCGCGGAGATAATCTTTCCCGCCGAGGTGATGCTATTGTCCTTGTTGCGCATGCGTAGCAAAATTTCGAAGTTCAGCGATTCATACGGTTCGCGCAGGGACATGATCGGTTGCATCACCAGGAACAGGCCTTCAGGCACCACCCCGGTTCCGAGGCGTTCGATCAGCCGCAACTCCTCCTCACGTTCCTTGAATACTGCCTGGTTCTTTTCGTACACCACCAGATTGGCGTGCAATCCTTTCTTGGCTTCGCGGCAGGCACGGTCCGCCGCCGAGATCGCGTCCTTCACGCTGGTGCCGGCGGCGACTTCGATCAATCCGATCGAGCCCCTGACCTGGAAAGCCTTATCGCCTGTCTGATAGGGGCGCGATCCGATCCAGTCGACGATGCCACGGCAGATCGCGGTCGCGGTGCGGATCGGCGTGTTGCGGAACACGATGACGAACTCATCGCCGCCGACTCGCCCGACGTCGTGCCCGTGGGCCAGCATTTCGCGCACGCGGTCCGACACCCGTCTCAGAACCTCGTCCCCCGCTACATGGCCGAACAGGTCGTTGATCAGCTTGAACCGGTCAAGGTCGAGGTAGGCCAGCGCCAGCGGTTGGCCTTCGGCGAGGCCGCGCGCCGCCTCGTCGAACACCTCCTCGATGCCATGCCGGTTCAGCACCCCGGTCAGCAAATCGTTCTCCGCCAGGAAGCGCAATCTGGCGTTCGCTTTGGAGCGTTGAGTAATGTCCTGCAGCGACCCTTCTATCGTGTCCCCCGCCAGGGTCGCCCGGACCAGAAACCGCCTGGATTGTTCCTCGTCGGCGACGGCATCGCGAATCTCCAGATCTTCGCCGGTTCCGCGTTGGACCATGTCTTGCAGCTTGGCCCACGCGCCCGCCTCGAAACGCGCGTTCCAGGTTTCCTTGTCGGGGTGGAACAGATCCGGGCCCAGCATCTTGTGCAGCGCCGGATTGCCGCGCAGAAACACGCCGTTTGCGTCGAGCGTGAACAGTCCGATCGGAATCGCTTCGTAGGTGCTACGCAATTCGGTCTGCGCCTTCACCCGCTCCGAATGTTCCTGCCGCATCTGCTCGGCGATTGCAAGCGCCGCCATGAGGCTGGATGCCAGGGCGGCGGTGACGCTGTTGACGGTCCCAATCAGCCCCTGAAGGCCCAGTGCGGCCGCAAGAACTTCGTAAGCCGTGGCAAATAGCGCGATGCCGAACGACGCGCCGTACCACATCGCCACCACCGAGCGCGTAACGAACACAATGCGCGCCAGGAAAAAGGTCAGCAAAGTGCTGCCTAGGGCAGCGCTTATCCACATGAAGGGTAGAAACTTGGAAAAAGGCAAGAATACGCCCGCTAGTAGAAGCGGCAGGCACGACCACGCGGCAAGTCGTATTAGCGGCGCATAGCCAACTCGCTTCAAGTCCTCTCGGAACAGTGTGCTGAAAAGGGTGAAGGTCAGGATATAGTTGGCCGCAATGGTCAACATCCTCGTGCGCAGGATCCATTCTGGCGGTATCGTTCGCTCGAGCCACTCTGTGTCCCATCCGGCAGACAGCGCGGCTAGGCGCAGGTTCGTAATCAGCCACACCGCAAAGAGGACGTAGATCCATTCGCGGTTGATCAGCGCGGTGAGCAGCACGAACAAGGAGAGTACGATCAGGCCGCCGTCAAGGAGCCCTGAATCGCGATGAAACTTCAGCCGTGACACCTCGAACTTGTCTGCCGGCCATTGCATCACGGATATGCGTCCGGGGCCAGCGAGCACGGACCGGCATAGAATGGTCTCCGCCGTTTGCAGCCGACCCAGGTCAAGAACGAATCCGGACTTTTGCTGTTTCATCTGGCCGGCCGACACTTTGTAGTCTGCGCTGCCAAGAAACTGTCGGCCACCCGCGCCCCAGCAACTTGCTTCGAGTGCGTGTCTGTCTGGAAGTTCCACGTCCACCGCCTCGTTAGAGGCTGAGGGCTGGACGGCGAAACTAAACCAGAACGGGGACTCCGAGAGCCTGGTGTCGAGCTGTTGAACGCTGGGCTGATTCGCTAATCGTGCCAGCGCCTGTTCCGGTTCGAGGGAAGCACCAGTTTGTTTGAAGACCCGGAATTCGAGGGGTTTCCCCTCGCCTGCATCATATTGCGGTTTGAAAGCATACAGCGCAATCAGCGACATTACGACGATTACGGCGGGCACGCCGTAAATGGACAGGCCATACAATAGCGCGTCCAGCGCCGCATTGGCGCGATTGATCCATCCGGGCAAAATTGTACGAGACCTCGGCATCAGGTAGATCGACGGGCGAAGCTAAGCCTGCATGATACCTGTTTTGGCAATGGCGAAAATATTGACCGGTAAACCCGTGTTCTCGTTTCGACCTCGTTTTTGGGGGGTGGCGGGCGCCCCGCGCTCCCCACCGCTCCGCTTACGCACTGATCGTCGCCTGATGGCCGGATTCGAGGCCTCGTGCGCGACGGCTCGAGGAGGGCAAGGTCGCGCCGCTCAAGTCAATATCGGGATGCCATGTTTTCACCATGAATTTCGACAGCGAGTGACCTCCCTCACTCCATCTCTCGGCCGCCGTGTCAACTTCGAATGCGAGCACGCGGTGCGGAATATTGCCGGCATGACGCAACGGGACAAGCTCACCTGGATAGACGTCCTGAAACAGTGCGGCTTCGTAGGGGCGGTCCAACGGCGGTCTGGCGGCGATGACCATCCACTCTATATGCGTGGCCAGGCAGTAGAGGTAGAACGCCTTGCAGAGTACGATTTTGACGACGCGTCCGGAGCCGCCCTGCGCAACGCCGAGTCTGGTTGCCTCGGCCAAACTTCTTCCCTTGAGCCACGCCGGGAGCTTGGCCGAACGCTCGATGGCGAGATCCCTGAAGCGGTTGGTCTGGATCCGCATCGTTCCCACTGGGGATCCGT
>Ga0307377_10002476_pt1 | contig 21787 bp, 39 predicted proteins | sample TR3MG_FD_202535 | JGI IMG/M metagenome (GOLD analysis project Ga0307377, IMG submission 202535) | Soil microbial communities from Risofladan, Vaasa, Finland - TR-3 | ecosystem: Environmental > Terrestrial > Soil > Coastal area > Acid sulfate soil | place: Finland: Risofladan, Vaasa | collected...
GAAGTTTTTATATCATCTACAGCTTCTTGAACAAGTGGCTCAAAGGGTTCAATAATGATTGAAGGAGAATCTGTATTTGTTGTATTCTCTTCTGTAAATTGAGATAGTTTTTTCCATTTTGAACTAGTAATTATTTTCATAATAATTCTCCTATAATTTTACTCCAAACATGGCAGCAGTCATTATTTTTTCTACCAATTGTCTATTAAAACCTTTTTGAACTAATTCTTCTCCATAATTTTTCATGTCATTAAAACGATGTTGTTTAGCAAATGTAGACATTAACTTTAATTCATCTCTATTAGCTGTTTGCCAATCATTAATAACTTCATCTGTAGCAAATTGGTTGTATGAATCTCCTTGTTGTTGATTATATAATCCTCTTGCATCTTTAGTATCTTCTAATTTTTTTTCTTTTTTTAGATCTTTTTCCATATTAGGGAGACCAATTTTGTCATCATAATATTTTGGAAATTCTTCAAGATGATCTATTGTTATTTCTTTTGCTGTGTCGGGGTCATTAGTATGTTCGAATTCAATTTTTTTACCTTTTTCTACAGATTCCCTATTATAATCTTCAGGTGCTTTTTTATCTGCTCTTCCTCCTGGAATATGATCTTTCCATTTTTTTGCTATTTTATACCAATTCATTCTAAAACCCCCTATTCATTATATTCTCAAGTTCTATAGATCTATCTCCTACTTGACCATGCCACTCAGAATTAATCATTTCATCAGCAGCAGTTCGGTAGTCCTTATCTAACAGCGCTTCTTTAAATTTTTTAAATTCTGCAAGTTTGTTTGGGCCTAAATTAAATGCCATATTAATTATAACTTCTTGTATTTTTGCAGGATGCTCATAGAAATTAGGCAAAAATGATTGTGCTGTTTGTATCGCCTCATTTAAATCTTCTTTAAAAAAATGATAAACTTGCTCATCTGTTAAGGATTGAGAGCCATTTCTTATTTGATTATAATCAAGACCTACAGAACTCAATCTTTCTCTAGCATCATCCCTGTTTAAATTAAATCCAATTCCAATAGTCGGAATACCAAAAGAGTCGAGATAAACTTTATTTCTTTTTCCTTCATGTCTTTCAATCATTTTTGCCACATCTTTAATATTGAATGATTCGTTTTGTTGTTTCTCTTCTACAATATTATTTTGAAATGTAGGTTGTTCTTCAACCCATGCTGGCTCCGGAGATGCCTGAGATGATTGTTGCACCTGTTTTGCCTGCTGCTCTATCTGTTGTGGATTAGATTGATACTGATAAGCTAATCCTTGAAGACCATACACGCCAACAAGAGATAAAACAGCTGCTATCCCAAACATAGAAACAAGTTTAGTTATTATCCAATTATCCCCTTGAGCCTGTTTATACCAATTTAAAGACATTGCTAATTTATTTGTAATATAAGGATGTAAAGAAACAGGAACTTTATTTAAAAAATCAGGGTTTCTTTGAACATAGGGCAAATAGAAGTTTGCAACTTCTTCTTTAATTGGCTCTGGCATATGGGGCTGTAGCTCGATAGGAACATTCTTCCAATATCCATTTAAATCTCTACCATATTTTTGTTTTAATTTAACAAAAGAATTAACAAGTTGGGCTGTATGATTAGTTAATAAATAATTTTTTACATCAGGGTCTACTATTGAATTAAAATAAGAAGCATCTGCCATTACCTCTGTAAGATTTTTTTGAGCAAGAGGAGAAATGTCATCTATATTCCCCTTTACAAGTTCTTTATATTGAGGAGGAAGATATCTAAAAATATTGGCATTTCTATGAACAGCATCTACATAAACTGCTACTATTTGTTCTTCAGTCATTAACCCCATTTCTTGAACTCTTTTCAATTTGTCATAGCCATGCCTATCTCTATTGCAAGGATATCTTTTAAAATCTTCAATAACTTTGTTTTCTATATAGTTTTCAGGAAGAAGCTTAAGAACGAACTTAGGGATATTGTCTACATGATTAATATTTAAATCTACTAATCTGTTCCATCCTTCTACAATTGGTTCAATAGGAATGTCTTGTCTAATTTCTTGAGGAATTCTCAAATCATTAAAGCGATATGGATCATTGCCGACATAATGTGTCCATGCTATTCTTTTCTCTTGAGGAGTGATCGTGGCTTTCATGTCTTCTGGAAAATATTCATACTCTAAAGGATTTCTTAAGAAAGCTCCTTTGTGAACAGAAACAAGTCTTCCTTCTATTTCTTTTGATAAATACGGTTTAACTTCAGTAGGAATATCATTAAATTCATCTTGGAACTTTCCAAATCTTCTTTGATACTCATTCCCTGTAGGAGGTATTTTTTCTACTTGATCTAAAAGGATATGCATCCTTGCTTCATAACCAGTCGCAGCTGTTTGCACTAATTCAGGAAACGCTTGTTTATTTATATCTGAAACTTGACCCAATTGTTTAGGATCTTTTTTAATAGAATTTAAAAGACCTTGATATATTTGTTCAAATCTTTGTGGATCTGTTTTTCTTAACTCAACTAGATTAATATTTTTCTCCATAATCTTTCTGAGTTGTTGGTAAAAGCTATTATTTTCATAATCTAAATCAGAATTATGCAAAAAAGTTATAACTTGTTCCCAATAGGGATCTAATGTTTTTTGTTCATTGCGAAGGCCTCTTATTTCTTCAACTTTTTTATCTCCAGATAACCGAATTGCTACTTTAGGTTTTTCATTTTCAAAATATAACCAAAAATCACCTATTGAAAGATATTTATCAGCATATTGTTCACCAGCAATACACCATCCTGAATCGGTGGCAAATCTTTTTAATTTTTCCTTATTCTCTTTATAATTAGTAGGGTCTGAAAGTTTTGAATTAACTTTGATCCAATTTTTATTATCATCTACTTTAATTGAATCAGAAACATTTTTTTTATCAAGCTCATAAGATATTTTATTAAACTTTTTAAAGACGTTCATTTGAGAAACGCCTTTTGTCCCAATTTCATCTTTTATAACACCTATAGCTTCTGGATTAACTGGCGGTGGTCCATTTTTCTGAGTAGCAGGAGAGCTTTCAAATATAGGATTTAAAATAGAATATAAAAATGCAGGGTTGTCTTTATAATTTTCTTCAATATGGTTCCACCATTGATTAAAACTTTCTTCTTTGTCTTTATTAATTACATTTAATAAAACTTTTTTAGCTGCTTTTGGGTCGTTTTTATAAACAATCCTGGCTTGTTGCATTAATGGATCATTAGGATGCTCGTTAAACTCTGCAAGAATCTCTTCATCAGACATCGTTTTTTTATAATAACTATTTGGGTTTTTTTGATCTATCTTTTCTTTTAATGCAGGAATTAAATCGCTTTGTATATATTTTTTTAAATCTTCTTTGCTTTTTACTTTGCTTAAATCGATTAATGGTTCATAAGTATAAATAAAGAATTTAAGAAAAGGATCATCTACCTTCCAATTGTTAATTATATTTTTAGGAGAAGCAGCATATTTTAACGTTTTGTTGTACCAATTCATTAGATGGCATTTCTCAATAATTTAGGAATAAGATTAATTTGTCTTATTACTGCCTGATTCCCGCCTTGAGCATAAGATTGATTTAATACTTCAATCCATTGTTCTGATTCGATCTTATCTGGGAATACATTAGTAAGTTGATTTACATAAATAGGGATAAGCTCTTCAATAGGCATCTCTCTTCCAGGAGTCACCACATTGCCCCAGTCATCAGTGATGTCTCTTGTTCTTCCTGTTTCAATAACTTTCTTAGCATATTCCCCAATTTTACCAACCTTTTCTAATTTCTTATCCAGTTCTTCATTACCAAGAATTGTATTTTCTACAGGCTCTCTATTGATAGGATTAGCGATAGAAGTATCATCTGTTTCTAATGGAGTTATAGGTTCTGCGACTTCAGGGGCGACTTCAGGGGCGACTTCAGGAACAGCTTCTTGATTGACGACTTCAGGCTTATTAATGCCAGTAGTTCTATATCTTGGATTATAATCTCCCTTAACGCCTTTAATTATATAATCTTGATTAGGAATGAAATCGAATGACGGTTCTCTGATAAGCGCCCTTGTTGTAGGATCTCTTTGATATCTATCAAAGATAAGATATTTGTTTCCATCTTCATCTTCAAATACGTGATTCATTCCAGCTCCACTTGCCCATGGAGCAGATTTCTTAAATGAAAGATTAGATGTAAATTCTTCACCACGGTTTACTTCTGATAGCCTTTGAAGACCTTCTGCTCTTGGTTCTGGAACCATCGGCTCTTGAATAGCAGGTTCTTCAACAACCCGTTGTGGATTAAATGCATTTAATCTGTCAGCATCTTCTCTTTTTAATCTGTCTTCTTCTATCCTTTGCCTTTGTTCTTCTGCTTTTTTTGCCTCCTCTTCTGCTCTTAGTTTTTCTCTATTCGCTCTTTCATATCCGTCAACTAGCTCTGTAATTTTGTCAAAATATTTAGAAGTAATTTGACCATGAAGAGCAATGCTAATTAAGTTATTATCTTTTAACCCCTCTTTATCATTAATATCAATTGTTGGATCAAATTCTTTTTCTTTCCACCAATTTAAAATGTCATTAGCTTTTTGTTCGTTTTCGGCAGAGGGAATTCCCCATTTTGGAGGAGGAATTTCTTTTCCTTCTGCTAAATCTTTATTAATTTGAGATCTTTGTCTTCCAAAATAATAGGATTTAAAAGAATTAAAATCTTTTGGCATCATTGAATTTCCGTACATTCTACGATACCAGTTCCCTCTCTTCCTCCCTAATGCTTGTAAATAATTCGCAAGAACTTGTGTTAAATCTTTAGGGGCTCTTGAAGACCCTCCGAATGAATCAGATTCACGGCCTGTATTTTCTGTGCTCAATGCAGAAATTTTCAGTTTTTCTAAATCATGGATGAATTTTAAGGCATCTCTATGTCGTTTTACACAACCTGTTCCTATTTGAACCTGTTTCCCTCCAGCAGCTTCTTCTGGAGTTGGTTCTCTACGTTCTCCTCTTATTGTCATTAATTGCTCAGCAGGATATTCAATGGCAACAAAAACTTTTTTTCTAGCAGTCAGTCCTCTCTTGGCGTATCCGCAGTGATCGCAATCTAATGGGTTCCCCTGTTTAAATCTATCATCAATAGGAGGAGTATTTGGATAAGGCTCTATGATACTTCTCCATATGCCCCTATATGTAGACGGAAAAAATTTCTCTCCTGTTTTTTTATCTGTTTTTCTAGTTTGACCTGCAGCCCATAAGTCGTCATTTTGAGATGCAGCATGAGCTGCAGCTTGCTCATATGTCGGAAATCTTATTTCTTTAGGTTCATACCCTTCCACTGGGGCAAGATAGAGAAATGCAATCAATTGATAAATAACTTCTTTATTTATTATCAACTCTTTCCCATCAGGACCAATTGTTTTAATCTTTTTAACTGTATCTCCTAATGGATTTGGGGGGTCTCCCTCTAAGACGACATCTACAAAGTCATAATAAGCCTTAGTTCCATCTCTAAAAACAATTTCTTTCTGATAAGGGACAGGGTCAGAAGTAGGAGTTCCATCTTCTGTTACATATCTTACGGCCAAAGGAGCTTGCCCTTGTTCATTTTTATAATCAGCAACTTTTTTAATACTTGATTTTAAACTTTTTAGCTTAGATAAGGGAATAGAAAATCTTTTTTGAGTAATAGGATTCTTTACTTCTAATCCTTCTTCAATTTTAATTTCATTTGCCGGGATATCTAAATCTTCATATTCATCTCCCTCGTCTTCTTCTGGCAATTCCTCTTCGCTATCTCCATCAGGGTCTTCTAATGTTGTTTGTTCTAATGAAGTATCTTCTACAGAAGGCATGCCTTGAGGAGCATCTATAATATTGCCTGGGATTTCATCTATAGAAATATTATTGATAGCTTCAGTCAACATCTGATTATTCCACGATGCCTCAATAATAAGACTAGCACTTGCGCTCGTTCCAAAACTTGGGTCTTCACGACTCATCTCATCAATAAATTGAGTAGCAACTCCATAAGGATTTGCTCCTTGTTGTAATGACTGCAAAGCCCTATTTTTAATATCAATTTTAGATGCTATTTTCTTAACGAACATTCGTATTATGTTTTTATACCAGGCCACTTTATTATTCTCCCTTTATAATTAATTAATAAAATAAGGACGTAAATAAACTATATACTAATATATTCGTCAAAAATATTTAAATTCCTATATTTTTTTTTAAACTTAACATAAAAGAGGAATATAGTAAAAAATGGAATTCAATGATAAGAACAATGATTTTAAAAATAAGGAACAAAATATATGGACGTTTTAGGAGTGATTATTAGGAGATTGAAAAAGAAAGCACTAAAAAACTTGTGTAATTTAGTGCTTTCCGGAGGGGAGAAAACTCTTAATTATGTAAATAGTATAATTGTTTTTGTCACCATGTCAACAAAAAAAAATAATATTTCCAAAATAAATATAAGTCATTTACATAAAAGAAGATAAACTCATCTATTTCGGTGACTCTCTATCTTTTTATTCGTCTTGTTCTTTAAAATTATGATCTCTTAATAACTTATTAATTGTTCTTGATCGAGAACTTTTAGTTGCATAAGCCTCTGAGCTTGCAAGAATCTTCCCGTTTTTTGACATAATTCTAAAACGAGGACCATCTTTAGAGTTATATTTTTGAATATAATACATATTACTCTCCTTTTAATAAAGCATCTGTAATGCAGGGAAAAGAGAACTCAAAGTTGTTGCGTCTAATCCTGTGTTACAAATTAGGTTAAAAATACTAAAATAAAACCAATCAATTTTACTAATTATGTCCATTATTTGCCTCTTCTACTCTTTCTTTGTTGTGAAGTTTTGCATGACAATTTAAACACAACACAGCACATTTTTCTATTTCTTTCTGTAATCTTTTAATCCCATATCCTTTATTAACCATATCAGAGATATTGCCTGATTTATCCCCATTCTTATGATGAAAAGAAAGACAACATGGCTCTGTCTCTCCGCAAGAACAAGGATTTTTTAATTTATGGGCATCAGAGAATCTTCTGTTTCTTAAGATGGCCCTTTTTCTACTCTTGCGAGCTTGATCTCTTTTTTTCTTCTTCTTTTTAATATGAGCTTCTTTTGATCCCTCGTCTATATTTTTTATTTTTTCAGTCAAAACAACTGCCTAATTTAATATACTCATATAATTCTATTGTTTTTTTTACCACTTTTCAATACTTTTTCGAAAAAAAATAAAAAACCACTAAATAAAATGATAGAAGATGGCTCTGGAACATTATTGTTGTAAATTTTGGGGGTATATGATGAATAATTATGAAAATAAACATTCCCATAATATTGATTAAATCCATTCCTGCTTCCCCAAGATCCACCTTTCCAATAAGTCCCACAAACAAAAAACTCTATCGGAAATTCCTGACCTAAATCATTAATGTATCTTTGAGGATAAAAAATAATTGGATTTGAATGAAAAGAATTAAAATAAATTTCAGAAGATGGACGAACTATAGAGAAACTGAAATAATCATAAATATGATAACTGTCATAGTTAGATACTCCTATATCTGTTTGTAGTGTCCCAAAACAGAGACTTGATAAAAAGATTAAAATAAATAAATATTTCACCTACAATGCAAATTTCCCGCTAGGGACATCCTTTCCGCTATATATACTATTATTCAAATACTGTTTGAAACTTTCTTCCTTATATTTCGGATAACGTTGTCCATAAATAGTCTCTCTCCAATCCTCTTCTAATGGTAAGTCATAAGAATAATTTATAATAGGAATGTTAGTTTTAATATAATCCGATTTATTTAAAGATGTTATAGCTTTTCTTATAAATGGACATAATAAAGAAGTTGGAATGCGTTCTTTTACAAACTTTTTTAATATTGGCTTAATAGAACTTGATATTTCTCTATAAAGAGTTCTTGCTTTACTTTCTTCCCCAAAAGAGAAAGACCAAAAACAATCTAGGATATAGGTTCCAACGTAAGAAGATCCCATTGTTAGTGAAACAATGATCTCTTCATCTGTTTTATTCATAGCGACATTGATATCATGAGAGTCCATTGTATACCTCATTGTGTCCCCAAACTCTATTTTATCAATCTCTTGACTTTTGTAATCCCAAGAAAGTTTTTTTAAAGAATCTGCCCTATTTGTATTTTTAAACCAATTCATACCTTATATATTTCGTCATTTTCTCTTTAAATCCTTTTTTAAAAAGGAAAGTAAACAAAAATCATGAATGTTAAAAGAAAGAAAAGGAGAAATAAATGGCATGGAATAATCTAGAAAATATTGTTAAACATCAAGGAAAATGCTGGAACAGAGGGATGCATAAATATTGCTCTTACTGGAGAGCTAAAAAATCTACAGAAACTAAAAAAACAATAGGATATTTTTGCTCTCTGTTTGATCAAGACAAAGAAGGATATGCTTCTTTGCCAGAATGTAACGCTAAATATGGACAAACATATGATGGAAGAATTATTCCCTAATACATCGATATTAATGGCCTAACGACCCAATACCATTTATTTTCATTTGCAACACGTCCTACAGTATGGGGCATACCTCCTATCATCATTTCACTATACTCTACTATATCATCAACTGTATACCCAGAATCATAAAAAATTAAATTTCTATCCTCATCTGTTGATAAAGGAACTCCTTGCAATATAAATTCATATTTTGGGATACCTGAAATAGAAGGGTTCTGAGATTCTGCAAGATCTAAATATAGTTTCCCATCTGTATCTTTGCTCATAGATAACCTTGTTCCATTCCATACAAATGAATATTCTTCATCAACAGAACTAGGGTTAGAAGGATCAAAAACATATTTTATAATCTCTATTGCAAAAACTCTTTTTAAAAGACTATCGAATTCTCCTAAAAATTGTTCATCTAACTCCTTTAAAGTCAAAGAGACTCCACCTATAACTATTTCTTTTTTCCATGTTTCAATAGTCATATTATAAATCCATTCCAAGAATATTTATCATTTACAACCTTATTTTATTAAAAATACAATATTAATATACTATATTTTTTATTATTTCCCTTTATTTATTCCATTCCATTACAAAAATAAAAACTCCATCATTTTCTTATTTTTTTTCTTGCAAAAATAAAAACTTTTTGTATAATCTAATTATGAGATTAAGAGAGCACAAAAGCATTTGTTATGAATGTAAAAAAGAGATAGAATATATATCCGCAAAAAGATTGATTAGATCTAAACGATTTTGTTCTAATCGCTGCAAACAAAATAGAATAGATGAATTAGAAAGAATAAAAGAAGAAAAAGGACCAATTACGAGCCGATTTCAAATTTTAGATTTATAAATTTTCTGAACTCATACTACAAAACTTGATAACTCCATTTTGAAGCCATAATTTATACATCCCCTCATCACTATCTTCAAAATAAAGAATAAGTTCAGGATTCCCGCCCATACATCTTAATCCCTGTGATTCTAATGCAGTTTTAAATTGCTCCATTCTTATTTTTGAGTCCATCATAATCTCCTTATAAATCCATAATATCAAATCGATTTGTTATAGAAATTTCTTGATTTTTAATAAGTTCTTTTATCGATAATGGATGGTAAAAAGTGTCTTTTTCCTTTGTAATAATGATTGTAGGTGTTGAGGTAGTCATTTTTTTCGCATTCTCACTATCTTCAAAAAAATGGGAAAAATTAAAGATAATGGGATCATCATATTTAGAATAATACTTATTTTCTTTTTTAGCAGTATAAATTTTATAAATTGAATCTATATTAATATATGAGATTTTCATCTTATACGAGTATTCAACATCTTCTTTACAAATCCAATATGCTACTTTTATAAATTTCGTCATCTTATGTCCAAAATGTCAAATCTATTCACGAATTTAATTTTCTTTTTTTGCTTGTAAGAATAATAAAATATATGAACAGGGAATGTAAAGTCTATATAAATCTCTTCTTCACGATTTTTTTCAACCTCATCTAATATCCCAACTTCTGTTAAAATTTTTTCTAAATAGGATAGATCATGGTCGAAAATTTTGGTATAAATCTTGCAATTACTTTTAAAATCTTCATAAGAATTTTTCCGACAATGCTCAAATATTTCATTTACTATTGATAAAACTGGTCTGTAAAAAAGGCATCCACGTTCATTGGTTTCGCTATCGGCATATGCTAATTTTAATAATTTTAAACCAATGTTATACAATTCCTTATTCATCTTATGTCCAAAATGTCAAATCTATTCATGAATCTAATTTTCTAAAAAAAGTTTCTGGAGATGGCCCTAAATAATTTCATGGTTTTATCCCCAATATCTTTTTAATATCGTCACTCCCATACTTCCAATAAGGATAAGTTTTCCCGTTATAAACACAACCAGTTCTCCCTAGAAATAATCCACAAGAACATAACCACCCATCTTGTTTATCTTGTTTTGTGCCGTATCCTCCACCTGCATAACACTCTTGAGTTCCTACATACGAAGAATGTTTTTGCATCATCTTTCTGCAAACACATATTTGACTAGCTTTCATAATTTTACTTTCATAATTCTACATAGTTTGTAAGTAATTCTTTTATACTTTTTTCTGTCATTGTCTTTATCCAGTCATCGAAAATTAAAGGAATCTCTGTAATAGGTTCTGACTTTAAGCATTTTTGGCTATATTCATAATAAGCCAGATATTGTAAATTTTTAGATGTTGAAATTTTTAACTTCATTTAATTACTCCTTATATCTAATAGTTCAAAACGGTTTTCTACAGGATTTTCATAAATCCCCACAACTGTTTGTATAGGAACAAACAAGTCAAACTCTTCTACTATAAATCCAGGGTTACTCATTGCTACCTTTTTAATTGTTACAATATAATCTAATTTCAATAATGCTTTTTTTGCTTTTTCGCTATAAGCGTTATTTTTTGCTACTAATATTTTATCACCTACTTTGTATTTCACTCTAAATCCAATAATCTAAATCTTTCGCTCCCTTTGGTGAGTTCTTGTATTACTTCTTTTAATTCATCTCTTTCTTGCAATAAAATATCAAATGTTTTTTTGAATTCTTTTAATTCTTCTTTTGTGTTTCTTAAACGCGTATTCATTGTTTTTCTATATTGATCCTGCTCTTTCATTACTGCCTCAGAGATATCTTCTGGAGTAATCTTTAATTCATTATCCTTCATTACAATAATTCTATTTTTAGTATTTGTAATGTTACTTTCTTTATTTTTTCTTTTGTCTCGATAACGAATTCTAATTGATTTTGGATTTAGTTTAATAACAGTTGCTAGTTTGTGTTTAATCTTACTAGGGCCACCTTCAATGTTTCCCTTAGTATCTATTCTGCACCATAAATGAAGAACATGGTCTCCTTTTTTAATTATTCTTCCCAGCATGTCTTTATAAAAAAGCTCATCTTTTACATTTATCTCTTTTTGCGAATCTTCTTGGAACAACCCTTCTATAGAATCATCAGTCCACCAAGTATTATAGCCCCCTAAGTTTCCCTCCATCGTATAGACGATATCATTTTTTCTGTAATTTTTTACTTCTTTAACTTCTAAAACCCTACTAGGAGAAAAAGTATTTAAGGCGCGTTCTCTCCCTTTCATAAACCCATGATGCATTTTTATAAAATCACCAGAAGATCCGAACTCTTCTTCCATTTTTTTCCATGTTTTTATTTTAACTTTATCACCGGCTTTGTATTCCATAAGTTTAATTCTCTTCATTTTCTGTTTTTTCTATCACTTTAGAATATGCTTCTCCATCATAATCAATAATAATATTTTCGGGAAAATAAAAGAAAAAAAATATCCCTTTTATTGTTAATTTTAAATAGTTTTGTATCTTTATAAATATCTCTCCCATAAGAAGAGATTCTTCTGTATCAGGACCTTCTTCTAAAAAATCTAATTCTTTAACTAAAACTAATTCATAATCATCTAATGAGCTATAGGTATCTTCTTTTCTATCATTAGGAATAAAATCTTTAGAAACAGTTAAAATAAGACCTTCATTTTTGCATATTATTTGAAGTTCTTTCATTATCCCATCATAATTTGCTATTTCTCCTTCTTTTAATGGAGATAAAAGAATCCCTGATTTGTCGGGGTCATCGTTTTCAAACAGATCAGAAACAACTATTCCCAATCCTAATTTGAAATCATATGAAGCAATACGTTCTTGATCATTCATTATAAGTCCATTAATTCAAATCTAGTTGGCATGTCTTTATCTATTATTTTTATGTTTTTTACTGCTTCTTCTATTTTTGGGACATTCTCCCCAGAAGTAATATATTTTTCTACATTTTCCCATAAAGTTTGAAAAGTTTTTATGTCTAATTCCTGAACCTTATCAGGAGATATCCCATAAAATCGGCTAACTAAAAAAATTGACAAATTACGATCACCTTTTTCATGTTTTTGAAGAATATCAAAATCTGCCATATCTTTAACTGATAAATAATTTTTCATGATAAGTTCATAAGCTCAAATCTAGTTATTTCTTTAATTTCTTTTTCATCTAAGGTGGCTTTAATTAAAGCTTTTCCACTTATCCAATAAGGGAATCTTTCGGTTGTTGTCCAGAAATCCTTGTTATTGAAACCAGGAGAAGTAACTTCCCAAAAAGCATCTCCTTCTTTTAACTTTCCATTATTAAGTATTTTTTTTCTATTCTTATAATAAATACTAAATTTTGCATGATGGATCGAGTCATAAGAAACACTCATTATAAAAACAAAACTGTTTATTTTAGGCAGCTTTTCTGTTATTTTTTTCCAATGTTTCATCTTATATCCAATAATTCAAACCTACTTAAAACAGGATCTAATATTTTTTCTTCAGATTTTCTTTCAATTAAACAGTCTATTTCTTCTTCCTTCCACCCCCAATCTATCTCTTCTAGATAATAATCATATTTAGAAAAAGGGTCGTTATCAAGTTTCTTTATTGTGGCAACATGGTCTGGCAATTGCTCCCAACATCTAATTGTAAAATCAATCCATGTTTCAGATGGAGGTTTTAGTCTCACCTTATCACCTATTTTATATTTTAGTTTTTTATTATTCATCTTATATCCAATATCTCGAATCGACTTTCAATCGGTTCAATAATGGGTTCTTGCCAATAACTTGTTTTCCAGTTTTTATAAACAAACCATTTGTTATCTTTCATTTGATAGTTAGCATAGCCTCCTGAAACTAAAGAAGAATATGGTTCTTGAAGCCCTTCTGTCATTTCAATGGCAAGTCCATCTAATAAAAGAGTTATAATTGTAGCTTTAGATATTTTAAATTCCATTTATTTCTTAATTTCTTAAATTGGCCATCGTTTTGTTTCATATTCTTCTATAAGGTCTGATATTTTATCTAGAACTTTGTCTTCAAATTTAGTTGTTTCGGTTTTTTCGGCTATTTCTAATATAAAAGCCATCAATTTTTTATATAAGTTATCGTTTATGTTTTGTTCTTCCATTTTTAAAGTCCTTTTCGAATTTTTTTTTGAGACAAAAATAAAACTACTTCTTTAATAGTCTAACCACTTCTCAACACGCTCTGCTCTCTTACAACCTTCAATATGACAAAAATCATCTATACGGCATTCAGGACAACATGTCATATTCGGACACCCCTTTTGAGTAAGAGCATAAGACTGGTTTCCAAATAACAAATAATGAGCATAAAGAATATCATAACACGTTGCTCTTAATGCCAAATTCTCAACAGCACAATCATTGCAATTTGGTTTGTCACCAGTCTCTCTTAAATTTAAACAACTATCGCTCATAATTTTTACCTTATATCTAATATTTCAAAACGATTTTTAATTTCTTCTATATCTTTTTCCAACTTCTCACTCTTCTCTATAATCTTTTTCAAAGAGCCCATGTCGATTCGTGCTCTTATTTGATTAATTAAAAAACAATTGCCGTTATCATCTACACATACAAAATAAAAGAAATACCAACGTTCAGGACTGCAATAAGTGTCAATAACAATACCTTCTTTATACTGCCCAGTCCCATCTTCTTTATTCTCTAGACCTGACTCTTGACCTGATATTTTTAATCCGATTAAACTTTGGTTCATTTTATCTCTATCATATCTAGATTTCTTTCTATACTTATTTTTGAATAGTATAATAGAAATAACTTTCACTTTCAAATAGAAAAGTGAAAAATAGTAGAAAATGGTAAAAATTGGTTCTCAGCGCATTTGATAAAAAATGAACCCTGTGGTACATTAGAAGGAGGAGAAGGAAGCAGGTGATACTTCCTAAGGATTCCCACAGGGTTCCAGAAGGAGCGATAATTGAATTAGACGGATTATAACAGTTTTTATTTTCGGGGCAAGAAAAAAATATTTATTTTTTGTAGGAATTGTGGGTCTTTTATGTAAAGATATAGACCTTCTCAACCAATGGAAAAGCACCTCTAAGTAACCTCATAACAGAGGACGGAACTTCTTTTCTCATTCTTTGGGACTTTTGACTCATGGGAATAAAAATGGACAAAAATCCTCTATCTTGTTCATATCTTCCAGTATAAGCAAAATAACCATCTAAATTAGGAAAAGCTTCTAAATGAGTTGGACTATCATAATCTTCTTCGGCAGTTTCTATGCGACCATTAATTAAAGCCCACATAATATTAGGTTTTTTAAATTGTGTACCTTCATAGTCATGCCCTATGTTTAAATAAGACATCTGCTCTTCTTCATAAGGATCAGAAATAACTTGTTGTGATTTCTTATACCAATTCATCTATTGAAGGCCTAGTTTGCGTTGCTGTTCTATCCACCATGGTTGATTCTTATAGGATTCATCTTTTACTTGTTTTTCTGAAATGGGTTCAGCAGGTTCAGCATTATTTAAGAATATTTGACTAATGTCTGGTCGTTTCTCCTTTTTTCTTTGTTTCTTGCTAAAATTGCTAACTGGAATTCCTAAGTTTCTTAGTATGTCTTTCATCGTGTCGGGGTTAATATCAGTAGTCCCTGATCGATAAGGAATTGTTGCAGAAATCCCTTTTTCTGGATCTCCCCATATCTGATCATCTCCTTTGCCTGGTCGCAAATATTTTAAACCATATTCTTTTTGTAATTTCTTAATTAAATTCCTGTAGCTATAAACAGGAAGACCCCCAGCTAATACTCTTTTATACCAGTTCATTTATATTATCCTATCCATAATTAATAGTGCCATTTGGTAAATTATTTCTTTCTATATAATTAATCATTTCTTTTAAAACATCAATATATCTTTGTAATTGACCTAAGCTTCTTCCAAAGTCAATAATAGTAGGTCCCTCTTCTACTTTTTCTTCAGTTCTTTCTTGAGTAAATGTGTCCATTACAAAATCATTTTTCTCAATATTAATAATTGCTTGTTTTAATGAGTCTACATCTAAAACTCCACTATAAGGATCTAACTGACCCAAACCTTCATTTCCCAATAATTGTATTAAAGCTATAGAATTGCTATTTGAAACATTTAAAGTAGGTAATTCTTCTAAGTTTTCTGTGTTATTTTTTTCTATTAAAACTCTTGCAGTATTTAAGTTAGGGTCTAAACCAGATTTATTAATTTGTAAAAGTCTTAAATTAATAAGTCCAGCCTTATATTGGTTATATTGGTCTATAATTCCTTTTATTATCCCCTCTTTAATAGATGGATTCTTTAAATAAATATTAATGTGACCAGTAGTATCAAATGGACTACCTGAACTCGTATCAGGATCAAAACTATGCATATTAAATCCTAATTTTTCACCGACTCTCAATTCATAAAACACAAATCTAAACAAATCATTAACAATGTCTAATTTGTTCATTGGTTGTGTTATATGGTTAGAACCTTCTATCCAAAAATTTATACTTGCATATTTCTTTAATTGTGCTTTTTTATACCAATTCATTTTGGTTCCCTATACATAGCTTTATTAGTTGTAAAATCTTTATTTCTTCCTTTGTTTTCTATAAGTCCATGTCGTTTATAAAAATTAACCAATCTTCCTCTCGATGTTGTTCCATTATAATCATCTTTTTGACCTGGATTTAATTCTAATCTTTTTTTTACACTGTCTGAGTAATTTACTAATTCTTGCATTATTTGTGTCCCTATTCCTTGTTTTCTTTGTTCTTTAGGAACGATAAGAGAATCAAGAATAATTTTATTATCATTCTCAAAAACGTAAAGAGTTATACCCTGAGACTTCCATTTGTTTAGAATAGCAGATAGTTCTAGAGATAGTTGTGCTTGTTTGTACCAGTTCATACTACCACCTTTGGACTTCCATGAGAATAATCTAATATTGTGATATTATCACCAAACGCACGATATAAATTATTAAGAAGACGATTCGGCAATTCTCTCATACTAGCTATTCTTGGATCGAGATGAAGAGAAACTATGTTCTTATTAGGGTCAAATCTTCCCTGTATGGTTCCCGTTTGTATGTTTAAACCAACATCATAAGCAAATCCAACATGATCATAATTATAATCCTGATCGTATTCTTCATTATAGTGTTGAGCATCAACGGTATGAAAATTATTTCCACTTAAATCAGATATCCATAAAATATTCATTTTATCTTCAACATCATGACCTATATCTTCGTAATATTTATAATTTTCTACTTGAGATCTCTTAAACCAATTTAAAGAAGAGGATTTGAGGTTCATAGGGTCCCACTCTCTATAAGGTAAAAGATTTTTTGGATTACCACTGTCAATAGCTTCATAAGGAACAGGTGAATAATTTTTACCATTGGATAAAGATTCCACAACATATTTGTTTCTAAAAGCATCTGTTCCATAAGTTTCATATAAACCATTTGCAATATTTTTTAGGATTGTGCCAGTTAAATACCATGATTGTATATATTTGTCTGAAACTCTAACCCACCCCAAGTTCTTCATTCCATATTCTCTAGCATCCATTCTTCCTCTTAAAACATTAATTGCATCTTGTGGAACTGATGCTTTGGCCATCTCTTCTTCAGATGTACTGGCAAAATCAAAATTCATTAAATCAGTATCAAAGTATTCATTTACAATTTGTTCAATCACATACATCTCATGATTATAATCTCCTACATCACCATCTGCATAGAGAACATCTCCTGTGTCTGTAATCCACCACTCCCCATATACTTGTGCTTTTTTATACCAATTCATTTGGTTCTCTATACATAGTCTTATTAGTTGTGAAATCCTTATTTCTTCCTTTATTCTCCACAAGCCCATAAAACTCTCCAGAATGCCTCAGAATCGAAAATGTCTACACCCTATATAACTTGATTAGTTAACTCATCTAAGCCCTCAGAGCCACCCTCTACGAACCATGAAGCTATATCTGACCTTTGATGGACTACCATCAGTATAAAATTAATCTTTTGAAGCTTTTCTTCGGGGGTTTTAGCGTGCATAAGCTCCAATGTCCCATTGACGAGATTAGATAAGGCATAATCAGAAATTCTCCATGCCCCCTTGTCATCCATAGCCCAGTCTCCGTAATCATGCTCATCTGTTTCGTTCATAGTCATTTCATAATCACTCAATATATCATCAGGATGATGCTCAGCATGCCCCATAAGAATTGTATTAGCATGAATCTTTTTTACATTTTCTATAATAATATCTGCAATGAGCTGAAGACCCTTAACATCTCTCACAAAACCCATCTTCATATAATCTGCCCATATTTTTTTAATTCGCGGAAGAGGAATAAGTCTCCATGGCTGACGAGTCCCTGGTTGAGAATTGTTAAAATCACCAACCTGGTTCATGATGACTTCATCATGAGTATCATAATAATCGAGAGCGGTATCCTCATCATACTCCCATCTCTCCCTATTTTCCTGTTGTGCTCTTTTATACCAATTCATTATTATCTTCCTGAGGAGATCTTCTCATCTCTTTATCCCTAACAGGATTAACATATTTACCAGTAGGTTTATATCCAAATCTAGAATACATTTGCTCTAACATTCCTGGATGAGTCTTTTTATCTAATGGAGAAGCCCCCAGAGTAGATTGCAACCCTTCCCTATCTAACCACTGAGTAAATTCTGACAGGATGGCTTTAGCATAACCCTGCCTTCTATATCTTTGGGGAACCCTTAGCGATGCTAATGATACTGTTCCATCTTGAAGAACTTGATAAATTAATTTTGCAGGACCCATCTCCACCTCGTGAATACCTTCGCTTGAATCAAACTCAATAGATTGTGCTTGTTTATACCAATCCATATTAAAAATCTTCATTTCTGTTTTTACTCTTCCCTGCTTGGGCTGTGCGGAGTCAGGTAAAATTTGTATGACATTGGGATTAACAACGACCCATTCTTCTATATATTTTCCTTCATCAACCAATACGACATCATACCCTTTATCTTTGGCCTCTTGTGCTAAAGAGGGATCTGTCATTCCAGGAGCTGAATTAAACTTCATAATTTTTGCATTAGGAGATAACATTACTTTTATTACTCGTCCTTTTTTTGTGTTGTTTAATTCTTTGGCATACTCTTGCAATTCTCGAAGTTTATTTATTGTTTTTTCATCGTATGCGGGTGTGCTATTTACCTCGCTCACTGGAGGTAAATTTCTTTCAAGTTCATTATATTCTTTATGCAATTGTTGTAATTTTTCGTCTGTTCTTTTAATAGCATCTATTCTGTAACTGTCTGCTTGATATTTCGAGCGAGTAAAATATATTCCCTTCCCCCAATCTCCTTTTTGGATAGTCCCAAATTGCTCTATATCAAATTGGTCAAAATCTCCCCATGTACCATGGTATAATATAATAGGATCTGTTTGTGCTTTTTTATACCAATTCATTATTATCTCAATTCACTTATTTTGTCAGAATATAATTTGTAATTATTTTTTACTCCCTCATCGTCTAGAGCATTTACCTTTTGAGTAACTTCTTGAATAATTTTATTTTTTTGTTCAGGACTCTCTTTTATATGATAACGAATTGCCATTGTAAGCAAATCATTTCTTAAATTATCTATGTTATCTTCCTGCCATAATCCTTGCTGTTTTAAAAAATTAACTAATTTATTTCCAGTAAGAATTATATCTGAACTTTGAGCATCTTCTGAAAAATAATCTCCAGGTTCAACAGCTGGATACTGATTATCAGTTTCCCCTTGCCAATCTCCCCATGGTCCAGTTTCCTCTTCAGGTCGATGCTCCATATATTCTTCTCCCTTTTTAATAATTACAAGCATTCCGTACCGTCTAACATCATCTGAAGTTACCCCATGAAACCCTTTACCAAGTATTTTGCCAACAGCGTATTCCATTGCATTAACCGCAGATCTTAGATTTTCTTTATCTGCTGCAAAAATAATAGGAGTAGGATCAAATTCAACTCCAGCAGCTTCATACTCGCCAGCATAGGAATCATTAACAAAATCTCCTGTATCAGGAACTAATCCTATACTCTTAATAGAATCATAATTATTAATAGATGTTCCATGGTATAGAGTTCGAGATATTGCTATTTTTAATTGTTTTTTATACCAATTCATATTTTTTGCGGAAAAAGATAAAAATATCTTCTTCTTATTCTCTCCCTGTTGTTACTATCCCATATTAAATATGATAACTACTTTTTTAATTTTTTATGTCATTATCTTATAAATATTTTTTATATCATCAATAGATTTCTCTTTATTCAACCATTCTGAAACTGATTCTATATTATCTGTAATATAACATAAAGATGGTTTTTTTACTCCATCACTACCAAATGAAGATTGAATTGTGAGAGATGTATCATTATATCTCATTATTTTACAATTCGTTATCTCTGTAACTGTTCTAATAGTATTTTCTTCTGTTAAGATAAACATACCTACTCTTTTCATTTTTTTCCCGAAATTTCCTCTTTTCTTATCCCATTAATTGTAGAGAGGACATAAAAATAGCCCTTATGAAAAGGGCTATTTGTCTTCTACATTTTTAATATATTTTAATATCTTTCTGGATGATCTTTGCCTGTAAATGGCATAGGAGATTTTTGAGGAGTTGTGTTTAGCCAATTATCATCCTGAGGACCTTCTTCTGCTTTTTTATCCTCTATTTTTTCTTCTGCTTTTCGTAGGATATTCTCTCGAATGTTAGGGTTAATAGGATTTTTATATTTCTTTTCAAGCCAATCTGCTGCCATATCTACGTCCCACTTAAAGTGCATAGCTTCACATATTTCTACAATTTTATCAATTAACAAAGGAATGTCCCATGTCCCTGCTATTTTCTTATAACTTGCTGTTTTATATATCTTCATTTCTTTTTTTCCTTTTTATTAGGGAGCTTCAAATCTTTGATCATAAGGATCTAATATTTCCCATTCTTCATCACTTATTGGTTCTCCACCAAAAATATCTTCCCTAGCTAACATTTCTTTTGTATTAAAGTCTTTTGCTATTTTTTCTTCAATTTTCTTTCGTAAAGCAAATTCTAAACTTACTTCTAAAGTAACTTTATGGTCATCCTCATATTGTTGAACAGCATAAAAAGCATCTTCGTTGAGAGTATCGTAAGCTGTTTCATTAAAATTCTTTTTAGCCATTTCATGTACAATAGGAAATAATTTATTAAAATTTTCTGGTGTGTTTTGTATTTCTTTGCGAGTGTATTGTGGAGATGGAGATGGAGAAGTTCTTAGAATATCTTCATATTCTTTAGTTTTTTCGGGTGTTAAATCTTTTTTATTAGCTAGTTTTTGTTTTCTTCTTCTGTGATCTCCTGCTTGTATAACTATTCTTTTCATTAGTATTCTCTCCAAAAAATTAAATTCACTATTATTTTCGACATTTTTCAATACTTTCCTTTTATTTTTTTTTATCCCATTATATAATAGAGGAGGTAGTAGTAAGCAATCTAGTGTTTCCCCCCCTATAAAAACCATAGACATAGTGCTCTATAAGTATGAATACAGGTATGGGTAACAACTGTGAGTGTACCAAGAAGACTATGTATATATAACGGAACATTTTAGAAAAATGTAAGATCAGTTGATTAAGGGAATTATTACTGGGAAGGGCTATAAAGAAAAGTGCATTATCTGCACCTCTCTTTACTCTCATTTAAGAGATTAAACTACCAATACACTCAGAAGTGTTAACATCAATAGATGCCAATACTTCAGCACAATGTAAAGCTTTTATGTCTGTAAGATCATTGTTGATAATGTCCCCAACATAAGGAAGAATAATTTGAATCGCTTCCTTAAGCTTTACATTTTCGACCACATCTGCAAAGCGGTCCCCATAACTCTCTACTACATCTTCCATTTTACTATCCTTTCAAAATAAATAATAATGGAAAGTGAATTATAGTCGAAAGGGGGATCTGTGTCAAGGGGATAGTTAAAAAATCTATTTTATTTTGAACCAAAAAATTGCCCGTTGATAAAAAGCCAAAATAGGGGAGGTAGTCCAAATAGGGATACCTTAGTTTTAAGCTTAGGCGTAAGGGGTGGGGTTACTCAAAAACGATTTTCTCTACCCACTATATCTTCTTTTATTCTGTATAAATAATGTCTTGATAGTTACAATCATTCTAACTATTATATCTCCACTACTTTCACTTGTCAATAACAAACCCCGACCATTGTGGATGGCCAGGGTCTGCTATTCATAACCTGCTTTGGAGTTTCTTTATCCATTAACTTTGTAATGGGCTTTGTTGA
>Ga0307377_10002478_pt1 | contig 21772 bp, 23 predicted proteins | sample TR3MG_FD_202535 | JGI IMG/M metagenome (GOLD analysis project Ga0307377, IMG submission 202535) | Soil microbial communities from Risofladan, Vaasa, Finland - TR-3 | ecosystem: Environmental > Terrestrial > Soil > Coastal area > Acid sulfate soil | place: Finland: Risofladan, Vaasa | collected...
ATCCTGAAAGATCACTTGAAGATAATATAATAAATACTAAAGAAAATAGTCAAAATGAAATAAATGAAATTGAATATAAAATACAAGGATTAAGAGAAATTCCACAACCAGTTCAAAGAACTCCTGAATGGTATCAATTTCGGTGGAATTTGATTACAGCTAGTAACGCATGGAAAGCATTTGAAAGTCAGTCTGCTATAAATCAATTAATTTATGAAAAATGTCAACCTCTTAAAACATTTGATGAAAACGTAGATGACGAAAAAATGATTAATACAAATTCTCCAATGCATTGGGGACAAAAGTTTGAACCGTTGTCTGTTATGATTTATGAAGATATGTATAAATCAAAGGTAGAAGATTTTGGGTGTATTAAGCATCCTACATACAAATTTTTGGGTGCTTCGCCTGATGGTATTATTATTGAATCATCAACAGGTCGGTACGGAAGAATGCTCGAGATTAAAAATCCTGTAAGTAGAGAAATTACAGGAATACCTAAAAAAGAATATTGGGTTCAAATGCAACTACAAATGGAGGTTTGTGATTTAGATGAATGTGATTTTTTGGAAACTAAGTTCGTTGAATACCCTGACTATGATAGTTATCGCGATGATTCCGTAATTGATTATGATTTAAATGGTAATGAATTTAAAAGCTATGTAAAAACTGCCAATAATTCATTCAAAGGAACAATTATATATTTTCATACAAAAGAAAGAAAACCATTTTATTTATACCAACCATTAAATTTACACTTATCAGAGGATATTAGCAAATGGGAAGAAGAAAATATTGAAAAATACGAGTCTGAACCATTTAATTACACGTTTTTAAAATTTATTTATTGGAAGCTAGAAAAATTAAGTTGTGTTCTAGTATTAAGAAATAAAGATTGGTTTAAAAATAATATTGGACAATTAGAAAAAGTTTGGAAAACAATTGAAACAGAGCGCGTTACTGGATTTCAACATAGAGCTCCTGTTAAAAAACAAAAGAAAGAGTCATTTAAACCTTTTGCTGAAAAAGAATCACAAGGGTGTTTACTTAAATTTAATAAAATAATTAAAATAGATTAAATAATTATTTATTTAGGGTGTTTGATAAAATTTAATTATTTTATACAATTAATATATAAATGGTACGTCATTCTAGAAAAAATAGAAGAGGAGGTGATAAACTTGATGATATTCAAGTCCGTGTTGATGATATTCAACGAGAACTAAACGAACTAAAAAGTAGTTCTAGTTCGTCAATGACAGGAGAGGTTATGTCTATGCCAGAGCCTATATCTGAAGAACCTATGCCTATGGTAGAAGAACCTATGCCTATGGTAGAAGAGAAATCTGTTAAAGTTGATAAAACTTGGGTTACTGATAAAGATAAAAAATTCAGAGATGGTGCTGGAGGTCGTGTATCCTTAGCATTCGGTAGAATTATGAGTCACTTAGATGCTAATATTAAAAAGGGAGATACTAAAAAAGCTTGGTCTGAAATTAAACAAAAACTAGATGATGCTAATAGCGTTGGCGAAGTCCAAGATGTTATTGATAAATATAAGGTAAGTTTCGCATCAAACTATGTTGCTGGAACTAGAAGAAGAAAGAGACATGGTAAAAAAAGAACACACCGAAGACGTTAAATTTAATATATAAAATTTTATAATTATATATTAAAAATTAATACAATATGTTTGTGGTATCTGTTCTAAATGGTAACAAATTTTCATCGGTTGTAAAATAACCGATTCGTGTTCCTGAGTTAGGATTTACGGGAGGTAATGGCTCTACATAATTTGAGCCTAAGTTAGCATCTTTATAAACAGCATAACAAAAGTCGGCTGGAGTACACCTAGCATCATCAGGATTATCAGGATATCTTATATTATTTGTTATTTGAGCGTAAGATCCTACTTCGAAAACTGGATAACGCCACCACATCTTTTCAGCTGTTTCATTAGAAACTTCATTTTTACCAATAGCAGGATAAGTATCTTGAACTAACACTTCAGTTTGAGCATTTGGAAAACCACCCATTGCTCCGGCTAAAGAATAATTACTATAACCTTCAATAGAATTATTTAATTTGAAAAAAAGAGGTAAACCTATAGCTAATACTAAAATAAGAAATAAAAATACAATTTGGTTCATATATATAAATTATATATTTTAAATTCTTTATATAAATCAGTTTAAAACTAAAGCTGTAAATTATATAATGATGGAAAATTCAACAGAAATGCGTGTAACTAAACGTGATGGACAACTACAAGAGGTTGCGTTTGATAAGATTTTAGAGAGAGTAAAAAAACTAGGTCAAGAAGCAGGAATTCATATTAATTACTCTTCACTTGTAATAAAAGTTATAGACCAGTTATATGATAAAATTCCAACAGCAAAGATTGACGAACTTGCTGCTGAACAATGCGCGTCACTATCAACAAATCATCCAGATTATGCGACACTATCAGCTCGTATTATTATTTCAAATCATCAGAAAAATACTGACTCTGTATTCTCAAATGTTATGATGACATTACATGAGTTTACTGATAGTAAAGGACAAAATAAGCCACTTGTTTCTCAAAAACTTTGGGATTTTACACATAATTATTCTGAACAATTAAACCAAATGATTGATCACGAGAGAGACTATTTAATCGATTATTTTGGCTTTAAAACACTAGAAAGAGCATATCTTTTTAGAGTAAATAATACTATTGTAGAGACACCACAACATATGTGGATGCGTGTAGCAGTTGGTATTCACGGTGATTTAAATAATGAAAATCAAGAAGAAACACTTAGACTTGTTAAAGAAACATATGATTTAATGTCTCAAAAATTCTTTACTCATGCTACACCAACTCTTTTTAATGCTGGAACACCACGACCACAAATGAGTTCTTGTTATTTGATAGCAATGGAAGATGATAGCATAGACGGTATTTTCAATACATTAAAGGATTGTGCTCACATTTCTAAGTGGGCTGGAGGAATTGGTTTACATATTCATAACATAAGGGCCAAAGGTAGTCATATTCAAGGAACGAATGGTACTTCTAATGGTCTAGTTCCAATGTTGCGAGTTTTTAATAATACAGCCAGATACGTTGATCAAGGAGGAAATAAAAGAAACGGATCATTTGCTATTTATTTGGAGCCATGGCATGCAGATGTTGAAGATTTTTTAGAATTGAAAAAGAACCACGGTGACGAAGAGTTGAAGGCTCGCGATCTCTTTTATGCTTTATGGATTTGTGATCTTTTTATGGAACGTGTAAAAGATAACGCTAAATGGTCCTTACTTTGTCCTCATGAATGTCCTGGTTTAAGTGATGTATATGGTGATAAATTTAAAGAGCTGTATGAAAACTATGAACTAGCTGGAAAGGCTAGAAAGACGGTAAATGCCCGCGATTTATGGTTTAAAATTTTGGATTCTCAAATGGAAACAGGTACGCCATATATTCTTTACAAAGATGCGGCAAACTCTAAGTCTAATCAACAAAATCTTGGCACCATTAAGAGTTCAAATTTGTGTTGTGAAATTATAGAATATTCTGACGCAAATGAAACCGCTGTATGTAATCTCGCTTCTATAGCATTACCTGCGTTTGTTAATGAAAAAACAAAAGAATTTGATTACACTAAGCTTCATGAAGTGACAAAGGTTGTAACTAATAATTTAAACCGCGTTATAGATATTAATTTTTATCCAACTGACAAAACTAAAAATAGTAACTTTAAACACAGACCTATTGGTATTGGAGTTCAAGGACTTGCCGATGCCTTTATTCTCATGGATATTCCGTTTCATTCTGAAGCAGCAAAAAATGTTAATAAATTGATTTTCGAAACAATTTATCATGGAGCATTAGAGAAATCAAATGAAAGTTCAATATTATTAGGAGCTTATAGTTCTTTTGAAGGTTCTCCAGCTTCCAAGGGAGTTTTACAATTTGACATGTGGAATACTACTCCATCAGAACGTTATGATTGGTCTTCACTTAAAGAATCTATTATTAAATATGGTTTGCGCAATTCACTTTTAATTGCCCCAATGCCTACTGCGTCAACATCACAAATTCTTGGTTTTAATGAATGTTTCGAACCTTTCACTAGTAACTTATATTCTCGTAGAACATTGGCTGGAGAGTTTGTTGTTGTAAATAAATATTTAATGAAGGAACTTATTCAGTTAGGACAATGGAATGAACAAATTAAAAATAACATTATTGCCAATAAAGGTTCAGTTCAGCAATTAACAGTGTTATCTGAACACATTAGAGAGAAATATAAGATTGTTTGGGAAATGCCAATGAAACATTTAATTGATATGGCAGCTGATAGAGGCGCATTTATTTGTCAAAGTCAAAGTCTAAATCTCTGGATGGAGGATCCAACTTATAACTCATTAACCTCAATGCATTTCTATTCATGGAAAAAAGGTCTTAAGACAGGAATATATTATTTAAGAAGAAAAGCTAAGCATCAAGCTCAGCAATTTACAATTGAACCAGAGGCAAAGGAATCAGAAGAAAAAGATGAAATTTGTGAAATGTGTTCGGCTTAAATATTTTATAAAATTTAAATCTATATTAATTTAAATTTTACAACAACTAATAATATTAATATAATTGAATATCTTTTGATATTTTAATAAATGCACTACATTTTTCATTTAAGTCTATATCACGTTTTAATTTCATAAAACATCTTAAAGTTACAAGTATGTCATTGAATGAATTATGTAGATTATTTGGAGTACTTTCAAATAATTTTTGATGTAATTCCAATAATTTTGGAAATTTTGTATACTCTTTTCCAAATTTATTAATCGCTTTTATATTACATAAATTAATGGATTCGTGTAGTGTACAATATATATTTTTATAATTTGTTAAGAAATGAAGATTGAATTTATATGCTTTTGATTCATTTTCTGAAATATTATATTTTGGTTTATAAATAAACCTAAGTAATTCTACCTTAATCATATTAATATCAAACGATATGTTATGACCAACTAGTAAATCAACATTTCTTAAATGATAAAAGAATTCATTTAAAATAAACTCTATACTAATACCATTTTTTTGCGAAGATTCATTTGTTATTCCATGTATTTTTATAGAATCTTCTGGTATAGTTATTCCATCTTTTATTTTAACTATGGAATCTTTTGATTCAACTATATCATTTAAAGCTGTATCATAAATTACATAGCTAAATTGAACAATATGAGGCCATAAGTTTAACATGTCAGGGTTAATGATTTTTGATTTTGGAAGACCTGTAGTCTCTGTATCGAAAACTAAAACGCGCATTATATTTAATTAAATCTTAAATTTTAAGCTTTTTATTTTTTGAAGTATTAATATAATTGAAAAAATACTTTTACCTTTCAATTTTATTTTTATAGTTATTTGATTAAACATAATTTTTACATATTCCGAAGCTTCTTCTGTGCCAAATAGTAATACCGTGTTCTTTTATTCCATCCATGTGTCTTTTTGCACCATATCCTTTGTTAGAATCAATACCATAATGTTCCGATAATGTTGGGTTTTGTTCGCATAATTCCTCTATATATCTATCTCTTTCTACTTTAGCTAATATAGAAGCTGCTGCAATAGAAGCGTATTTATTATCACCTCCTTCAACAGTTACATGAGGTATCGAGTGAATCTTATTTGTATTTTTATCTAAGTAAGTAACAGGATTAAAATAGTTACCATCGATTAATAAACTATAAGAATAATCTTTTCCTTCTTGTTGTTCTTTTTCCTTTAATTTTTTGTTTAACTGTTTTCTAATTTCTAAAATTGAAGTATGCATTGATAATTGTGTTGCCTGTAAAATATTTATTTCATCAATTTTCTTTTCATCTTCAAAGCTTATATACCAAGCTAAAGCATTATCCTTTACATATTGTGAAGCTTCTTCAATCTTCTTTTTTGAATGATATTTTTTACTATCCTTAACCATCGAACAATCGAAGCTATCATCTTTAGGTAAAATTACTGCTGCTGTATAAACTCTTCCAAACATTGGACCTCTTCCAACTTCATCAACACCAACTTCATATACTTTATCGTTTTCATTGTAACACTTCTTTAATACTGGTTGTGGAACCTTTGTTTTAATTGTTTTTAATTTTTTTGTCATAATAATATATTCTTCGTCTGATTCAGAATCATCAACAATTTGTGCGCACTCGTAGTCGGTCTTCATTATTATTTTATAATTATATAATTATTTTATTAATTCAATTCAATTTTAATTATATATAGTTGTAAACTTTTTTCACTATATAAATTATACAATGAATACTGAAGCATTATTTCTTTTCTTGATTTTATTATTAGGGCTTGTTTTATGTTCTTTTTTAGGAGGTAATTGTGGTAATGAAGGTTTTTCAGGTGATTTTTCTGGAAAATTTACAACCAAACATAACGACACCAATAACAAAAATATGACTAATACTACAAATGGAGCATCAACTAGTTCAAATGGAGCATCAACTAGTTCAAATGGAGCATCAACTAGTTCAAATGTAAATTATGATAATTATAATCATTTTAATGGTTCATCAACTCAATTAACTAGCGGAACTTCATTTTATGGTCCTAATGGTGGTTCTGTTGTTGTAAATACAGATAGTAATGGACAACAAAGTTTACAAGTTACATTAGAAAATGGACAACAACCGATGACATTTTCATCTCAACAATCTTCTACTGGAATTAGTAAAGAAAGTTATACTAATTATTATGGTAATAATGGAACAGCTACAACATATTATGGACCAAATGGAGCCACTGCTACCGTAGTTAATGGAGATAATGGACAACAAGCTATAAATGTTCAAACATCTTCAGGATCTTACTCATACACACAGTCTGGTTCTAATTCTAATCCCGATAATACTACTTCTACTCAATACTATGGTAGCACTGGAACTCCTATACAACAAAGCAGTAATAGTTTAGCATATCAAGGACCTTATGACGGAAGTACCAGTTCTGCAACAGGATACTATGGAGGAAGTGCTGGTTCTGTAACTGGTCCTCAATGTAATACTGTTTCTTATGCTCAAGGTCCTCAAGGTAATACAGCTGCTGGGGTAAGCAGTGGAGGATATGGTGATCAATATTACAGTACAATGCCTCAAGGTATTTCTAAGAGTCAAATACCTGCTGGCCAAGAAGATTTGTATATTTTGAAATCTCAAGTTGTTCCACCTGTTTGTCCTGTTTGTCCAGTTGGAGCTGCTTGCCCAAGACAAGAAAAATGCCCTCCATGCCCGGCATGTGCCAGATGCCCTGAACCTTCTTTCGAATGTAAAAAGGTTCCTAACTATAATGCTATTGGAAGCGATTATCTACCAGCCCCTGTTTTAAATAACTTTTCTTCATTTGGAATGTAAATTAAATTATTTAATAAATAATTATTTAAATAATTTAAGCAAAGCTCTAACGCAGTTCCTTCTGTTTTAAGTTCTTCTAGTATGTCTTTTAATTTTATTTTTTATCTTTTTAATCGAACCTTTCTTAGTTCTTATTTTATTATTTCTTGTTTTCTTTATATTTTTTAAACGTTTATTTTTAGATGTGCCTGCTGCCAGTACTGGTGTATCCATTCTATATTTTGGCATATTAACCATTGAATTAATCGGTCTTCGATTTTTCATCATTAATGTATATAACATAAATAGTAGATTTATTCTCGCGTCTTAATACATTTTTTATCCATTTGAAATGTAGCAGTTTTGTCTTCTTGTGGTACAATATTAATAATACATTTAGACTTTTTCCCATATAATGGTTCTGTACACCCCTTTTCAGTCTTCTTTCTTGTTGTAGTTTTTTTAAATGTAAATACCTTTGGATTTTCATCAGTACATCTTGATCTAAAATGTTCATATCTTTCTCTTACATCGCAATATGTCAAGTTGGATTTTTTATTCAACATTCTATTAATAGTTTCATGAAGTTCATAAATATAACGAGAGAATGTTTCCCTACTTTTCATATGACACATTTGTAATGGTTTCTTTTTAAAATTATTTGCTAAATTAACTCTACAATACTTACATGGTAATACATAACGAAGATTTAAAACATAGTCTCTATAATGTTTTTTATCTTTTAATGTAGGATTAACTGGATAATTAAAACTCATTGTATGAAGGAAATGCCATTGGGCAGGACCCCATACGCTTACTAGCATACCATCTCCTGATTTATAATCTTTTTTTGAAAATATATTTTTTTTTGTTTTATTATATGTATTTCTATTTTTACGAGTTTGTGTCATTATATATTATTTAAATATAAAAAAATAAAATATATATAAAAATTATATGGATTCAAATGCCCCATTTAACTTGATGATTTTTACAGACGAAACAAAAAAAGTTTGCTTATGCTCAGCTACTTCAATTATTCTTATTGTTCTTTTTATAATTAGTCCATTAAGCAATTTCTTAACGACATCTTTGTTAATGAAAATTGTAACATTACTAATTTTGGTTTATACAATTTATTTAAACAATAAACAAACAGAACTATTAAGAGAGGCTAGTTCATTGATAAATTCTGAAAAACTTAAGTCGCAGCTAAATTTAAATATATTGTGTAGTTACGTCTTTACTATATTCATAGGTTTGTTAATTATTTTTGTTATCAAAAGTTTTTTCTGAATTAATAAATGATTTAGAAAAAGATTGTTTAACTTCCATAATTTTTTTATAGTATAGTTTATCATTTGAGTGATTATATTTTTTAATTTCAATTAGCTCTCCGTTATAAGTTCTAAATAACATATAAATATATTAATTTAATATCTTTATATTGTATTCGTTAAAACAGAATGTTAATTTCTTCTAGATTATATATAAATGGCTGCCGCAAAATATATTAACTTTAATCAAGGTTTACCGATGGGAGAAGACTCTACGAGTATTTTTTCAAGAATTAAAAGCGCAGGAAGTAATTTGAATAGTACGACATTAATAATTATTGTTGCTGTTATAATATTTGCTATTATTGCCGGTGTTTATTATTATTATTACATGTTACCTGAAATGAAGGCAAAATACCAACCAAATAGTGAACATATACAAGAAGGATCTGGAGCTGAAAATGGTAGTACAGCCGAGCTGCTCTTTTTTTATGCTGACTGGTGTCCTCATTGTAAAACAGCTAAACCAATATGGAATGATTTAAAGGCTGAATATGAAAATAAAACTATTAATGGATACAAAATTGTATTTACTGATGTAAACTGTTCTGAAGAAACTGCTGAAGTTGACAAGATGATGAATCAATATAATGTTGAAGGTTATCCTACCATAAAATTATTAAAGGATGGTCAGATTATCGAATATGACGCAAAACCTTCAAAAGAAACACTTACTCAGTTTTTAAACACTGTTCTATAAATTTAACAGCTGTTTCTGTACCATTTTTAAATAAATCTCGTCTAACTTCTATATTACATAAGGTGTTTTTTAAAACATCAAAACTTAAGTAATGTGCATCACAAATTACTTCATTTTTTATTTGTTCTTGATTATTATCAGTATTAACACTAAATACAGCTTTAAATAAAAAACTTAATAAAAAATCTAACATTGTAGAATCGGAATTTACATTTTCTTTTTCATCTCTATATTTATTTTTAAACCCTAGTATTTCATCAGGTTTTTTCCCTGATTCAATACAATAATTTAACGGATAATTACATGCCATTCCTCCATCAATATAGCATTTATTATCAATACATACTGGTGTAACTAGTACAGGTAACGCACATGTCATTTGTATAGCCGTCATAAGTGACAACTTAGGGTGTGTCAAATAAGATATGTCTTGTATGGTGTATTCATTAATTTCAAACGAATATAGATGTAGTTCTATATTAGATAATTTATAAAAATTCTCCAAATTTATATCCATCGGAATATCTTTAGCATCAAGTAGAGGTTTAAAACATTTTTCAATTGTTTTTATGTCAAAGATTCCCTTCTTAGTGTATGCGTCAAAAATATTTTGAACTTTAATAGGAAATACATCCTGCCATGGTCGTTTAATAATATAATCATTTATGGTTTCCCAATCAAATTTAAGGCAAATTAATACACCTACAATTGCTCCTGCCGATGTTCCATAAATTGATTCAATATTTTTCATATCCACTTTTTCACTTTTTTCAAGATGTTGAATAGCACCAAGGATTTGTATCATTATTGGACCACCACCAGAAATAACCAAGTGTTTAATTGTCATTATTTTAAGATTTAAATTTATCTTTATGCTATTATTATTATATTAAAAATTAAATAATATAGATTAAATTTTTATTTTTTTTTCTAAAATGTATTTAAATGGCAAATATATTTACTTTGGAAAATATCGAAGACTTCTCAGAAAAGGTCAATATAGACGAATTATATGAAAAAAAACGCAAACAAGACTTGAATAAATTGGATTTATTTAATAAGATTTTAAATAGAATTCATGTAAAAATTAAGACAACATCGCGTCAAAAGGTAGACGAACAAGCGTGTTGGTTTTTGGTTCCAGAAACAATAATCGGAGTGCCAAGATACGATCAAGCAGGATGTATAGCATATTTAATTAGTAAATTACAAACAAATGGATTTAACGTAAGATATATTCATCCTAATTTACTTTTTATATCATGGAATCATTGGGTACCTTCATATGTTAGAACAGAAATTAAAAAGAAAACAGGCATAACTCTTAATGAATATGGTAAAAAAGTAGAAGAAGAAGATCCAGATGTAAAGTTAATAGAACCTTCAAATCCAAATGATTATATGTTAAGAGATCAAAATATGGAACAAAAGGGTGGTAAAGGTCCAAAGAAAGAATATACTCCAATTAAGTCGTATAAACCGTCAGGTAATTTGATTTATGATGATGAACTATTAAACAAAATCGAGGATAGATTTATGTAGTTTGTCTTTAAGTATTTAAATTATAATTTATATTTGTATACTTAAAGAAGCCTCTACTACATGATGAAGGGAAAAACTTGAAATTCTGAAAAAGATCGCCTAAAAAGTTTCCTTCATATGTAGCATCGATGAATGAAATTTTTCGAGTAAAGTTTTTTTGAGTTTTCATTTTTGGACATTTATTTTGTCCATTTTTGAAATCCTTGGATATTTTATGTCAAAAATACAATTGTGAGACCATAATTGAAAATTAACGTCTGAGTACCAAAAAAATAATTCTAAAATTGTTACGATAAATTTTTATTGTTTTTATTTAAAAGTATTTAGAAGTAATTTTCTGTCACCTATATATGGTGACATTAGGTGACAATTTTACATCAAAAATAGACAAAAATTTTCATTGTAAAACTTGTGACTTTAAATGCTGTAAAACAGGCGATTGGAATAGACATTTATTTACAGCAAAACATAAAAAATATGTAAAAGGTGACGATTTGGTGACAAACGGTGACGCAAATTACATAATTTACATCTGTGACGCATGTAATAAAAATTATACGTCACGAAACGGATTATGGAAACATAAAAAGAAATGCCAAATAAATAATACACCAGACTTATCGAATAAAGATGAATTAATTATGATGCTTATTAAACAAAATTCAGAATTAATTAAAGAACAAACAGATATCAAACAAATGATATTAGAACAGCAAAATGTTGTACTAGAAATTGCCAAAAATGGTACACATAATACTACTACTCATACAAATTCACACAACAAAGCATTTAATCTTAATTTCTTTTTAAACGAAACATGTAAAGATGCTATGAATATTATGGATTTTGTTGATTCTATTAAATTACAATTATCTGACTTGGAAAATGTAGGTAAATTAGGTTATGTAGAAGGTATATCTAATATTATAGTTAAAAATTTAAAAGAATTGGATGTTACTCAAAGACCTGTTCATTGTACAGATAAAAAGAGAGAAACAATATATATTAAAGATGAAAATAAGTGGGAAAAAGATGAAGAAAAACAAAAATTACACAAACTTGTTAGAAGAGTTACTTGTAAAAATCAAAATTTAATATCAAAATTTAAAGAAGTTCATCCTGATTATAACAAAGCTTCTTCAAAATTATCAGATCAATACAATAAAATAGTAGTTGAGTCGATGGGAGGTTCTGGTGATAATGATTTTGAAAAAGAAGATAAAATAATACAAAAAATATCAAAAGAAGTAATAGTTAAAAAATAGGTTCATCATTTTAAAGTTATAATGAATAATCAATATAACTTTAAATTATTTACAAATATCAACTTACATGCCAACAGAACCGAATAATTTACGAGCATTAAACAATGCTTGCTTTTTTAAACTCTTCTTAGCCGCATTAATAGAACCTGTTTTTTCTAAAGTTCTTGAAGCGGCATCAATAGCTGTAACCCATTTTTTACCAGTGTTTGATTTTTTACCACCCTTCATTCTTCTAGTTCTAGTTCTATTTCTTCTTGTGATTTTATTACGTCTTGTAGTCATTTATATATATATATTGAAAACATTAAATATTTAATCACTAAATTATTAAATATTTAAATAAAAACTACAGCTTAACACCTATTATTTAAGAGCGAGAAGCGGAAGCTGAGCGGGAAGCGGCAGCAGCACGAGAAGCGGCAGCGGCAGCGGCACGACCGGCAGAAGCAGCAGCAGAAGCAGCACGACCAGCAGCACGGGAAGCAGAGGCACTGCGAGAAGCAGAGGCACTACGGGAAGCAGAAGCAGCACGGGAAGCAGCAGCGGAAGCGGAACGAGCAGCGGAAGCAGCACGGGAAGCAGCAGCGGAGGCCATGCGGGAAGCAGCGCGGGATCTTCCACGAGCAGCACTTCGAGAAGCACTGCGGGAAGCAGATCTTGATCTAGACATTGAGCGACGACGGTGAGTTCTTGCCATTTATATATATAACTCACAAAAAAAAATTATGAACGCCTAAATTATTTTTTATTATTTTCTAAATTGATCGATTATTTTTTCCAAACACTATTTGTTGAATTCCACCACATTTTATTTCCTTTTTTAACATTATAAATTGCCCTAAATATTTCGGATCGTGATAAAGGAACATTACAACGATATTTATCTAAAGGATGTGGATTAGTTTTTAATTGAGCTATAATAGCTTTTTTGGAAATTTTTTGTCTAGATTGAATCGCAAAATATATAAAAAAGGCTTCATACGATAATGATTGAATTGGCAAAATATCTTGATTTTTAAGTTGAAAATCTCTTAAATATTCTTGACAAATGGCTAAACCAGAAATATCTGCTAAGTCTTCTCCTATACTTGGTTCAGCATCAAATACTATATTGTCGTATCCTGCAAAAACTTCATATTGCTTAATAACATCTTCTTGAATTTTTTTAAAAGCCTTTATATCTTTTTCTGTCCACCAAATATTTAATCTTCCGAATTCATCATATTTACTACCCCAATCATCTAAAGCATGCGACATTTCATGCGCTATAGTAAAACCAATACGTGACAAATTATATTCTAAACCTCTTTCATCTAAATCAACAAAAGGTTTTTGTATGTATCCTAAAGGTATGTAGATACCGTTTTCAGTTGGAGTATACGCAGCATTTACTACATAAGCTTGTGTTCCTACAAACTTGGGAGGAATTTGTCTCCAATCTATTACTGGAATGTCTGTAATTTTTTTTCCAACTAATTCAACGGCTTTTTCGTGTCGCCAATAACACATTTTCATTAAATTACCCCACGGATCGTCTTCTTTATAATTAAGTAAAGGATCTTCTCTCAAAATCTCAGGCGAACCAACGGTTAATTTAAAATTTTCTAATTTTTCTAAAGCCTTAGCTTTTGTTTTTGGTTGCATCCAATCATTTCTTTTAATAATTCGAATAAATACAGTTTTTAAGTCTTCTGCCATTGTTTTAACATAATTAATTGCTTGAGGGTTATTATACTTTGAAATATATTCGTTTGATAAAAATGTGTTAAATAAAAATCCCATTGGAAAAATAGGTCTAATACTATTATCAACCTTTCCTATCTGTCCTCTAACAAATTTGCCTTCAAATTGATAAAAATTATCTGCTCCTTTTTCATTCCATCTACATTGTTGCCGTATATACAAGTAAACCCAAAATGTTTTCCATTGTTCACTATCCCATTTTTCAAGTAATAATTTAGTTCCGCATAATAAATAATTTACATTAGATGTTACAAAATTTTCAGGTATTTTTTTAAAACCAAGTGCTTTACAAAATTCTTCCCAATTAAAACCAAAAATTTTCAAGGCTTCATCCTTTGATACTAAATTGTAATCATCCTTATCCGTTTCTTTTATTAAATTACATGCCATAGCATTTAATATTTCGAATTCCGTATCAAATACATCTTTAACATTAAATCCATGATTCTTACCTAAAGCAATTGTAAACAAATTATTTAAATATTTAAAAAATTGATTCCTATAATTTTGTTTATATTTCTTTATTTTTACAGTATCATTATTATCATCAAAATAAACATCAATGTCAATTAATGATAGCTGTGGAGGTTCTAAATAACATCTATATATTGTTGGATTTTTATCATCTGGATTAATAGACCAAACAAAAGGACATCCACTAGAGATAATTTCGTTTTTATTTAGTAGTCCTAATCTTTTCCATATATTACCTTTATCCTTTCTTACTTCATCCATAAATTCAACACATGTTTTTGATAAACATCTGGTTTGTTCATCTGTGTTATAACCCTTAAATGAATTATATGCTTTTTTAATACATATTGCCTTTTTAGTATTTTTTGTTTTAGGATTAGATATAAAATCTTCAATTATTTGTATAAGTTCTCTGTAAACTTTATCCTGAATAATTCTAAAGTCATCTAATTGAACAATATATTGTTGTTGTTCTGTTAACTGATAATCTGTAATCCACCTGTCATTAATATATGAATAAAAATCATCATTGGGTTTAACACCTGTTGGATTTACAGCTTGTTTTAGTTCTGACACAATTTGTTTCTCTAAATTAAAACTTGTAGATACAACATCAATCTTTTCTTTTTTGAATAATTCTTCAACTTTATCTTCAAAAGTAGTATAAGTATTTGCTGAATTTTTACAAACAATTGCCTGTTGTTCAGTTGTTAAATATAGTGATGATTTTTTATCTTTTATTTTTCTAGTTTTATTTTTTGTTTCTCTCATATTATTAGTAATCATATAAAATAATATAATATTTAATTATTTTCTATAATTTTATATCATTATAAATAGTTAGTTTATTTATGCGCTGCGGTTTTTCATGCTGCGGCAATAAGAACGTCTTCGTCCTTTCTTAGTTGACTTACAACCATTTTTCTTTCTACATCTATCCTTAGACAATTTGCGACAAACAGAAGATTTTACACGGGAACGGTAAATTTGATTTTTAGTGCGTCTCATACTACGAGTTTTGACCATTTTATACATTAAGTAAATATATTAATTTATTTATTTAATTATTTAATTATTTAATTATTTAATTATTTAATTATTTAATTATTTCTAAATTACGCAGTAGTAGTTAAACTACCTGTCGCTAATTGCGTTTCTCCTGTAATAGATGGAGGTATTGGCATAGTATATGGTACATTTGTTGATGGTAGACTTGTAGATGGTAGACTTGTAGATGGTAGACTAGTATATGGTACATTTGTTGATGTAGTATATGGTACATTTGTTGATGTAGTATATGGTACATTTGTTGATGTAGTATATGGTACATTTGTTGATGTAGTATATGGTAGACTTGTAGATGGAACACTTATAGATGGTTCGACGACAACAACAGCAGGTTTCTCTACAACAGGAGCTGTTGATTTTTGAGTCTCAGTTATAATTTTTTTAGCTTCATTTTTAAGGTTATCTATTTGTTTTTGTGTGGTTTCTAATATTTTTGATTCAACTATTGCTTCATATAATTTAATTCCATTTACATAATCAGTTTCACATTTAATATATAAATCAACAATGAAACGTCTAGTTTTTTCGACAGATTTTTGTAATAATTCATCATTTAATTTAGGATTAATTCTTATTACCTTTTTACCTGAATAAGGATCGATGACATATGTAAATAATTCATTAATAACAGATAATAATTTTGATTGATTGTCAGCGGCAGTTTGAATCATTTTTTTAGTATTTTGAGCGTAATCAATAAATAATTGATCCTTTTGACTTAATGTATATTTGCTTTTGAGTACAGGAGGTGTACCTTGACAACCTGATTTTTTGTTGTAATCCCTCAATTTAATATCGCTAAATTTAGTAATTTCTGGAGGCATAGTTTCATTACCAGTAAAAGCAGTATAAAAAAGTTTTAAATCTTTAATAAATTGTGATTTAGTTGAATCAGTCATTCCTGTAAAATTACCATTAGAATAATCATAATTATCATCGAGATAAAGCCTCATAAGCTCGGTAATACCGGGTTCATCGGCAAGGGTTTTATCAAGTCCATTTTTGTTAACATTCATATCACAAACCTTAGGCTGAAGAGTAACATTTCCAGTAACATCATCAATAATTTCTCCTTTTTTAAGTGCTCTAATTCTGTTGTCACAAATATTTAATTTGTATAACTTTCTATTAACATTTTTAGGAATTTTGTCTTTTTCTAACATTCCAGTTTTAACAGTTTGTCCCGTGGCATCTTTATATGTGTAAACAGGATTAACTGTCATAATAATAGCAGCAAATATGTGCGCGACTTTTACATAAAATTTAGCAATGCCTATACAGACACGCTTTTTTTTAATGCCTTTTTGAGCATCATTAGAAATATCTAAACTCTCAAGATTATCTTTATTAATAAAAATAACTTTTTCTTTACTAAGGTCATTAACTTCGACTCCACCTTTAATTCTTTGTGCGAGGTAGGTGATTTCCATATCATTAAAATATCTTTCAATTATGTCAGAAGTTAGAACAACTAATTTATCACAATAAGCTTTTTCTGAAAGTTTGCTTAAACTCTTGAAATCCATAGTAAGAATATAATATGTAGCAATATAGTCTATGACATCATAAAAATTATTAAATTCTTTTTCGGCAGACTTATTTGAATTAGTAGAAGCAATATTTCCCATATATTATAGTATCTTAAAAAAATAATTGAAAAATAATATAAATAAAATTGAATTAAAAATATTTTATCTAATGAAGATAATATAATAATGATGAGCAAAGATAAGAGTCAAAAACGAAAAAATAATAATATAAACAAGACTGAACTATGGAATATATTTGATTCTGAAATAGAAAATCCAGAAAAGCAATCAATTCCACTAGAGTGTATGTATGGTTCAGGAAATAGAGAGAATTGTGAAAGATGTACAAGCAATTTAGCATTTTCAGATGAAGGGTTTTTGACATGTACAAATTTAAAATGTGGAATTATTTACAAAGATTTAGTAGACCAGTCAGCCGAATGGAGATATTATGGTGCTGACGATAATCAGAATTCAGACCCAACAAGATGTGGAATGCCAATAAATCCATTGTTACAAGAATCTTCATTTGGGTGTAAAGTGTTGTGTTGTGGTCCAATGTCATATGAAATGAGAAAGATAAGACGATATACTGAGTGGCAATCGATGCCGTATAAAGAAAAATCTCAATATGATGAATTTCAAATTATTACCACAATGGCTCAACATGCTGGTATTCCAAAGATGATTATTGATGATGCTATTAAGTACCACAAAAAGATTTCAGAATACGAATTGACATTTAGAGGTGATAACAGAGATGGTATATTAGCGGCATCAATTTATATATCATGTAGAGTAAATAACTATCCAAGAACTGCTAAGGAAATAGCATCAATATTTCATTTAGATGTAACAAGTGCAACAAAGGGTTGTAAAAATGCGTTAGCGATTATAAATAATCTGGAAAAGGATATGATAAATAAAGATAAAACAAATTTTGGTAAAACTAAACCAGAGGCATTTATTGAGAGATATTGTAGTAAACTTAATATAAATAATGAACTAACAAAGTTATGTCAATTTATCTCTATGAAAATAGAAAAAATGGATGTAATGCCTGAAAATACACCTCCCTCAATAGCTGCCGGGGTTGTATACTTTGTTTCGCAAATATGTAAGTTAAATGTAAGTAAAAGAGATGTTAAAATTGTTAGTGAGACAAGCGAAGTAACAATTAACAAATGTTATAAGAAACTAGAAAAAATATCAAAGGATGAAAACATAATTCCTCTAGCAATATTAAAGAAGTATAATTTATAAATAAAATAATTATATTATAATATAATTATATATGTCAAAACAATTAGGTGGATTAAAATTAAAACATCCTAGTAAAGGTGGATTTAAGGCATTATATGATATGATAAATAGTACTAGTGGTAGAATAAATTTATTAACTTATAAATCATTAAAAGGATTTATGTTTATTTTAGATGTATCTTTAGATGATTCAGAATATTTAACACTAAATGGTTCACAATTTACAAAACCAGTAACCAGTTTTATATTAAAATTTGCCGTTATAACACCAAGCAATGATGAATCATTAGATATATATAGAGGTAAAAAAAAATCATCTGAATCAAAAGATAGTTATTTTGATGAAGCAAGATTACAACAACAAATTTGGAAAAATTCGATTATGGGAGGAAGACCGGAAATATGTCCTCCTGTTGCCAATTTTTCTTTATTTGATAACAACGATTCAAAAGAATTAATGACTTTTTTACAAAGTAAAACTACAGGTAGTACACAAGATGTATTTAATTATTTATTAGCTTGTGTAAATAAATTACCTACAAATGAAATAGGTGTAATAGTAATGCCAAGAGTAGAAAAATCTACAACATTTGGAGACTTTATAGATGATCCAAATGGGACAAATTTTTATGGTATATCTTTGAATACGGAATATAAAAATATGGCTTACGCATATGTGACAGCTCAAATAGCTAGATTATTTATTAATATTGGTGTTATTCATTTTGATTTACATTCTGGTAATGCCTTAATTTATTTAACACCTGATAATAAAATAAAATCTGTAATAATTGATTTTGGTAGAGCATCAAATATAATGACAGATAAAGATGATGATTATTTAAAAATATCTGAAAAACAAAAAATTAGAGAAAAGAAGGAAGAATTTTTTAATAGATTGTTTGATTTAAATGAAGACACCCCAGATAAGGAAAAAGTTAAATTTATATTAGAAATATTAGATTATCTTGCGGATATGGATTTTACAAAAAATCAGGAATTATTTAGTTTTTCTGACGAAGAGCAATATCAAATGGACTGGTATAGAAATTATCCAAGACGTTCTTATGTTCCTGTAATGGCATTTAACATATTAAAGGAAACAATAACTTCAGAAGGATTAAGGATGTTACCTGCAACAATTAAAAAATATGAACGACAAGGATTTTTAATAGATTTTAGTAAAGAATTGTCAGAATTTATTGTACCATTTCCAGGTACAGAACCTACATCATCAGAATCTTCTCAAGAGTGTGAGGAGGTTGATGAAGCTACTGGTATGTGTACAATAATGGGTGGAAGAAAAAATAAAAAATCTAAAAAACAAAGAAAAACTAAAAAACAAAGAAACTCTAAAAAACAAAGAAAAACTAAAAAACAAAGAAAAACTAAAAAACAAATTCGCTAAGATAGTATACCATTTATAAGTTATATTAACAGCAAATACAGTAACATTATAACTTATAACTATTTAAAAATCACTTTAAAATGAATATTTTAAATAGTTATAAATATAAAAATAAAAACTTTAATAAAACTATAAATGACCGAAGAAATAAAGACCGCAACTAAAATACCAAAACGTGTTTTCATAGTTCCTTATAGAAACAGAATCCAACACAAATTCTTTTTTAGCAAATATATGAGTTTTATACTTGAAAACGATGAAGATTATGAAATTTATTTTACTCATCAATGTGACGCAAGAACTTTTAATAGAGGAGCAATTAAAGATATTGGTTTTATAGCAGTTAAAAATAAATACCCTGGACATTATAAAGACATAACTTTCATATTTAATGATGTAGACACAATTCCTTTTTCTAAAATTTTTGATTACGAAACAACGCATGGAGTTGTAAAACATTATTATGGTTTTAAATATGCATTAGGAGGAATAGTTGTAATGAAAGGTAGTGATTTTGAAAAGACAAATGGTTTTCCATGTTATTGGGGGTGGGGAATGGAAGATAATGCTTTACAAAAAAGATGTCAAGCAGTTGGTTTAAAAATTGATAGAAGTGTTTTTTATAATATTGGTAGTCCTGAAATTCTTCAACTTTTTGATGGTATATCTAGAATTATATCAAAAAAGGATCCTTGGAGAGGTGAAAATGATAATGGAGTAGATGGATTAAGAACTATATCAGAACTGAAATATACAATTGATGATAAATCTGAAAATCCAAATGATAATATATTTACAGTTCATAACAATAAAATAATGTTTGTAAATGTGACAACATTTTTAACATATATTACATTTGGTTCTGAAGAATATTATAATTATGATTTAAGAGAACCAAAAAGAAAAATAATAAATCCAGATAAAATAAAAGAAACCAAAAAGACAGTAGTAACAACAAATGATTGGACTAACATTCCTCATTATCCAACAACAAGAGAAAAAAAAGAGAATGTTGTAAAATATTTAATGTCCATGGGTAAACAAGTTCCTCCAGATCTTTTAAGACAGATAGCAATTGATAAACAAAAAGAAATTGAGCAAGATTCATTTAATAATTTTGATAAAAGTAGTGAAGAAAAGGTTTCAGTTCCTCCACCTCCTACTCAAGAGCAAATATATAGATCTCAGGTACACCACAATCAAATAAGACACCAACAAATGAGACAACAACAAATGAGACCACAACAAATGAGACAACAACCTCCGCATAAGTATTCCCCGCAATATGCATCATATATAGGAACCAAACCTAGAGCTCAAGCAAGCGCAAGAGTAGGCTTAAACGGCTTCTTTTAATAAATTAAATTAACTTAACTTAAAGATAATATTATATAAATTCATATACTAAATGTCAAACCATCCCAATTATAAACTACACGATAAAATTACATATAAAGGTGTCTCCGGAACAATTACATCTATATATAGATATACTGACGATGAGTTATTAGAAATAATAAAATTTCCAGATTTAGATTGGGTAAAAAGTCAACCATTTTTATACACAATGACATATGATATACCACAATCATATGAAAGTATAATATTAAGAAAAAAGTTTCCAGAAAATCCTTTAAAATGGAATAGAATGCGTGAGACAACTTCATTCGATTATGAAAATTTCGCGAATGTAAAACTTTTGTAAGATTATAAATATATTAAGATTATATAAAGGTTTATTATTAATTAATTATAGTTAATAATATGCTAAAAAATATTACACCAGAATATATTGATATAGAAGCATCAAATTTGAATGAATTAGTAGAGATATCTGTTGCTAGTAATAGTATGTTAAGTATATGTTGTTTAATTACGGCTAGTATAATATTAATAATTGTATTAACATTTTATGTATTATTTACATTTAACTGAACAATCAATGATTGTTTTATAAATTTAGTTAAAGTTGTTGATTCTTAACCCAAACATAAACCATTTCAGTGTGTTCATTTTGTCTCTTTGATTTTTTT
>Ga0307377_10002481_pt1 | contig 21738 bp, 21 predicted proteins | sample TR3MG_FD_202535 | JGI IMG/M metagenome (GOLD analysis project Ga0307377, IMG submission 202535) | Soil microbial communities from Risofladan, Vaasa, Finland - TR-3 | ecosystem: Environmental > Terrestrial > Soil > Coastal area > Acid sulfate soil | place: Finland: Risofladan, Vaasa | collected...
CTGTGCAAGCAAAACCACAAAGAGCCAATACTCCTGCACATGATGCCCACTCGCCCGTGTTACAGTTTGTATTTTCACACTGTGCATTACACGAAGCGTTGGGTCCACTGTACGGTTCGCAATGGCAGCAGAATATGTTGCATGGTCCTTTGCCACAACAACCAAAGTTGGCTTTGCGTTTACAGCAGTATGCTTCTGCCGATGTTGGTTGGAAAAATGCCACCATTATCACAGCAAGTATAATAACAGTTAAGTATGGCCCAGATTTATTAATTATAGTTTGCATGTGAAAACCCCTTATGAAGAGCTGATAGTTTTCCCTTCGAGAGTGATGTGGAGAAGAACCTCTCTCGGAGGGTTTATTTCCATTGTAGTTCTTCTACAATCGTAAGTCAATCCTTTGTATAGGTTCACTACATACGAGACAAATAGGAGTATTGCACCATCCAAAATACTCATGCAACATTTTTATGTGAAGAACGATTTTCATAAGACTCTTCTTCCGTCTGAATCGGTGTGCGGTATCCAAATACTGAATGAAGGTAACTGCATTGAATTTTTACTAGCTTAATTTTACTAGGTTCTTAATGGGGAGCAGTATAATGGCACAAACAATTAAAGAAGAGAGGTTGAGATGGGTATTACCCATAGTGAGAGGGGAGATGCGGTTAGTAGATGTGGCTAAGGTCTGTCCACACAGCAAAAGGAGGCAGAGTGATCAGATGTAGATACTGACAACAAAAGGACAAGTATAATTGTACAAAATACCGAGTTAAGTTTCATATTGCGGCAAAGAAAGTTCTTCGAAACTTCCCTACACCCCCTCCACATAGTTACATAAATATGACAGAAATTACTTTCATTTAAAAACGCTGAAATATTCAGCAATACCGATAAATAGATTTAGGTATATATGCGGGCAACAAATATAGAACTAACAGATGGGTATTTAAGACTTTCATCTATATACCAATAGAGATATACACCATTACGAATAAAGAGTAAGGGGGCTTAAAATATGGTGTTTTAAAATTGTAGGAATAAGCGGCAGGAATTAACAAAGCAGGGAAAGTTTTCTTATCAGAAGCCGTAACAAGAAACGGGCTCTTATGAATCTTCATTGACCATACAGCTATCATTATGATCGGGATGCTAGCCGTTGTAGAGGGCCCTATCATTTGCTTACAGCTCTTAACCTTTTGTCCGCCAAGTTTTAGGCAATCCTCATGTGACTGAATGAGCACGTATACATTTACGCTGCCAACACTGCAGAAATACCCTTCAGAAGGGCTTAAAGAACTAAAATTCGCAGGCACGTTTACGGGCGCCGGCTATACGAGCGTCCTCTGAATTAGACATTGAAGACAATGCAAAAAATATTGTCATTACTAAGATTAGGCTATAAGTTTTTTCATTTTCTGATTCCAATATAGGTCTAAAATTTCAAATTACTTGCCTATGCAAACAAATCAACTAATCAAACAAATCGTCCTGGAATCGCCTTAGACTATGCCGTCTAAATAGGTAATATAGAGCCAGCATCAATATCAACTGCGGAAGAGAAAGACCTGCGATAAATAATATCCATAAGTTTTTTCAGACGCCCTTCTGCTCCTATTCCGTATTGATGAAAATGAACTGGATAACAAAGGTGCGATAAGACACCTAAACGGAAATCATAAACTGCATCATCCCAGGTGTAGTCGGTTACACCGCCCTTTAGCAGAGTGTCATACCATCTTCGGAGTATTTCAAATTGATGCCCTTTTCTCTCCTTTGGAATTTCACTTCCACCCATAAGACGTGCCACATCGGCGGCCCCAATATTGCGTATCGTTACCTGCCAGTCAAGGATTATTATTGCGTCTTCAGACCCTGGAGGTCCAAACATAATATTATCCTCTCTAAGATCCGCATGAACTATTGTATGGGGTCTCTTCTCTATCTCACTATTTTTCCAATCTATAGAGCCTGCTAACTTCTCTCCAATTTTAATTCCTCCTTCGTCAAGACAATATCCGAAGTGCTCGACAAAGGATGGCCAGTTCTCAGCAAAACCAGCACTTATACCATTGTTATAGGGCATCCAGTTTAGTTTTGAAAGCGCTTCGTTGTTCCAGAAAACAGCCTGCAGTTTGGCAAGCTCTTCAACAGTAGCAAGAACCTGATCCTCATGCATGCCCACAACCTGATCTCCTGGGGAATAATGGCTCAGATCTTCCAATATAAGAGAATAAGCAGGTGGTTTATTAACAGCGTAATAAAATTTGGGAAGGCGGATTGGAACCCTTGGAGCAACTTCTGTATAAAACCTTATCTCTCTTCGAAAAGCGCTCAACTCATTGCTAAAATCGAGAGCTCCTTCCTCTTCCGGTTCTATTTTAACCACCACAGAGCTTGGAGCGTTTTCTTCTTGCACGTCATATTCTATACCCACACGCACAACACTGCTGAGGAGTCCTTTAGCTTCGCCTAGTATTCTTTTATCAATAGATATTATAGAAGAGTGTTTTAAATATCCGCTCTCTTTAAGGGCATGAGTAATCCACTCAGGTGTTATTTCATCAGGATGCATTGGGTCATTTATATTCATATCAAAGATTATATAGAGCTATTTTAAAGTTTCAATTCTGCTTACAGAGTAAAGGGATTTACTTTTACGCTAGAGAATTGAATATCTACAAAACACTGCCGAAAGGGTAAAATTTAATATCATCTGAGCTGCTTTTGGCTATTGCGTCATGATCGATTAATTTAAGAGCAATCCCTCTTATTTTAGCACGTTCTACTATGTCATGAGCCATTGTTCCGGGCTTAAGTTCGTAGACAAATAGAAGGACAAGATCAATGCGGTGTTCCTGGAGCATAAGCTGATTTCTTCTTAGCTATGCACTGTCGCCTAGTGCCCTGTTTGCAGGATGAATGATACGGTCAATCCCGATGTACTGCTCCCCTTTTGTCAAGGCCAGTTGGTAATGTGCAAGGACATATGGCGGTTTCCCCTAGAATGGGGAAATGGCGATCCTATATATGATAATTTCACCGCATTTATTGAGGTAATGCCTAATCCGGCCCTGAAACTGTACGTATTCGAAGTAACGATCTCGCAAGAAAAACCCTCATTTACAGATTGCCGATAAGGGTCCATAATTAAATGTATGAAGAGAGAAAACGAGAAAGAATTAAGAGGCCCGACATCTGAAATTCCGTCCGTAAACCAAGAGGTAATAGATCTCACGGTTTTTAGCAAAGACGGCAGGTTTTATGTGGAAAGTAAAGAGGGTGAGTGGGCAGATGTTACGGAGAAATGGTCAGGGGAGGAGAAGCGTATGTAACTGTATGCTTTTGGTTTAGTATTCATAGGCTATAGTGAAATACCGCTTAATAATATGTTAAAAATAATTGTTTTGACCGTCGAATCCTGCACAATCTCTAGTTAACATATACAAAACTACTTGTTTTAAATTATCGAGGCTTAAATCCACTAATTTTTTGCTTTATTTTAGAATATTTTTTACTCTCTAATCTTATTGGCCAGATTACCATTTTCAGATGGTAATACATCTGCATATAGTGCAGTCATACTTATTTTACTATGTCCAAGTTGTTTCTGAACATACCTAAGGTTATTTGTAGCATGCAGTAAGAAGGTTGCGTATGTATGTCGAGCGCTATGTATTGAAAAATGTAAAGGCAAGTGTGATTCTACGATTGCTCTCTTAAATGATTTCATCAGAGTTATTACAGCACAGTGTTTTCCTTCTCTACCAGCAAAAAGAGGACTATCATCTTCAACTTCTTCTCCCATTGTTTTCTTCTTCCAAGTGATAAATGTCTTTAAATGCCTTACAAGTTCTTTATCCAAGTAAACATCTCTTTTCTTGCCCCTCTTCCCATTCCTAACGATTAAATATGGATCTTTAGTATTTAATTCAATATCACCAATTGTTAAATTAGCTATCTCAGATACTCGTAAACCGGTGAACAAGACTAGATTTACTAACATATAACGTTTTATCCATGTTTCACGTCCATGCAATAAGTCCAGTTCGGCTTTGTCCTTACATGTTTTTAATAGCTTTGATCTTTGATCACTATCTAAAATCTTTTCTCTGTCTATGTTATATGTGCTCACTGCCATCCTCTACTTTTGTTCTCTTTATTTTATAGCCTATGGTAAATATTATATAGGATATTATAGAATATACGACGCTGTTTTATAGAAAATGTATATTCTCTATAAAATATTAAGCAGAAATGATAATCGATAGATGTTGAAATTCCCTGAAATCGTAAATAAAAATTATGCATATCCAAAAATAATCCATTATGTAAACTTATTAATTAGTTTAAGTGTCTGTAATTATTGGATATTTCAAATATTAGTTTTAAGAATTAGAATGCCATATACAAATATTTAATTATTACGGGCGGTTATATTCTCGGGTATGACAATTTTGTCATGGGTTTAACTACTCTAATAATAGAACAATAAAGCACCTATCCTATAGATTTTTATTTGGACTATACTATGAAAATTCTAATAAATTCAGTTACATATCTTGCAGTTGCAGTTATTAAAATTGTTGAAAAAACTAAACTTATTATGAAGATGATCCCGATTTCAAAAACCAAAAGCTCGGCGATTTTAAACCTGCTCGACCCTATCCTATACATGGTCTGAATCTCCCTGCTCCTCAGTCGTAAAGACAGCATTAGCACAAGCCCGAGTAGCAGCACGGTGGATATAGCTACAATGACAAAGACCGAGTCAAGAAATCCTTTAATCTTAAATATACTTGTGAGAAGGTTTTGTATCACTTTGCCGGGCTTTACTATTTGTGATGTCTCGCCCATCGAAATATACCTTCCCATAAGAAGGGCCTCGTCCTTATCACTGTGAGGGACGACAATTACGGCTGTGACAGGGAAATCTGATTGTCCGCCGTGAAAGTGGAATTCGTCAACATTGTCCGCTGAGATTGTGTTGTATTGAAAAAGCTTGGCGTTCGCTATGTAGTTACCCTCTTCCACACCTAGAAGCACGCTCTTGTCTTCAGATTTAGCCAGATCCTCGTGTCCGTGCCCCAGTCCCTCTATTACCCAGGTGGTCTTCATGTCTGTGAATATGGCCCTGTCATCGGGGCTGTGTGATTCCTTAAGCACCCCCGCGATGTTCATCTTTAGCGGATAAACTCCCACGATATCGAGCATGTTTTCAGGTGAGGATATTATTGTATCTCCGGGGTTTAAGCCCAGCGTCTCAGCTACTATGGAGCCTATTACGCAGTCCCCTAAAACCGCAAGGCTCTCACCTTTCTCGATTTCAAGACCCCTGAAATCAAAATACTCTATACCCGTTCCAACGATCGGGAAACTGCGCGCCTTAAATTTTACAAACATAGGAATTGCAACGGCAAATCCGGTCTCATATATCTTATCAATCGAAAGCATTGTGAGTTTATCGAAATTCGTAGGTTCGAAATACAGGGTGTTTATTACCAGATCGAGAGAGCTGCCCTTTGTCCCTACAATCAAGGGAGTCGATGACGCCCTTTCCATCAATTGTTGTTCGCTCTCTTTTACAAGGATATTAAGCCCAAGGGGGAGGTAGATTATTACAGTGAGAGATGTCACCATTATGACGGTCTTAATCTTATTATGTAGTATGTAACGCCATGCGAGGTATAAGCTATTGAGCATTTTATAAGTTACCGTACGACTTCAAATCTATAACACTGTCGAATCCACCGAGCAGGCTGTGGTCATGCGTTACCGTTACCAGAGTGCCTTCATTTTGCTCCGCGTAATCGAAGAGCGTTTGTATAGTGAGCTCTTTATTTTTTGGGTCCAGGTTTCCAGTCGGCTCATCTGCGAGCAAGAACCGGGGCTCGGTTAAAAGCGCTCTGCATATAGCCACCCTCTGCATCTCGCCCTGAGAGAGCTTTGTTACATTCCGTTTGAGCTTATCACTCAGCCCCATTTTTTCTGACAAATTCTCTGCGCGTGATCTCACTTCACTTGTCAATGCGAGAGAGGGGTTTATTCGGTAGGGAAGAAGTATGTTGTCGAGAATTGTCAGGTACTCGACCAGCTCAAAGTTCTGAAACACGAACCCAATCCTTGATATTCGGAAACTCCTGCGCTCGGAGTCGCTAAGCGAGCCTATATCTTCGCCATCAATCTCGATTTTACCTTTTTCAGGAGTATTTATCCCGGAAAGAAGATTCAGAAAAGTTGTCTTCCCGTAACCGCTGGGCCCTATGACAGCGGCTTTTGAGCCGCCTTTTATATTGAGCTCCGGTATGCTTAACTTAAAATCGCTATTAGGATACTCAAAGTAAAGCTCTCTAATCTTTATCATATTGGCTGAACACGCTTCTCTTCAATCAGGTCTATATTCGTAATTTTCCACGAACCGGCAACAGGCTTTACAGTAATTTCCGCCTCGTACTGGTTTACACGGTTGTGCTTGTGCCCCCAATGCTCAACTATACCTGACACGTTCCATACACTATGGAATTTCAGCCCCAGCTCATCAGGTAAAGACTCGCTTGTGACTTCTGTAATTTCCACATCCTCAACCCTCGCGCGCGCGCCTCCCTGATTCTCAATTTCCATACCCTTTCTGGTCTGCAGATATACCTCACTAAGCAGGTCGCCGTCCAAGCTCAACGCAAGCTTGTCGTAAACATCCTCCTCGTTCTTAAAATCAAATGAGCGATACACGTTCTTCAGCAGGTTTTGGAGAATAAACGTAGATTGATCTTTGTTTAGCACCATTGTAGTCGGCAGATGCTCGGTCACGGAAACCCTAAAGAACGGATAAAACGCTATAGCTGCAACCAGTGCAATAACCAATAATATGTAGGGCATCCTGGATTTATCACCCTTATTATTTCTAACCCTTATCTGCCAGGCGATCGCGATAAGGAAAATAAAAGAAACCGCGGTTCCAACCGGGATCTTTATGTTTCTCATCGAGTCCTGAACATTTAATTCGGAAATCTCTGGCATGCTGAAATTCTTCAGATAGTTGTTCCATGTAAGAACATTGTCGTCGGGCGCCAGATAGTATGGGAAAGGCCCGGCAGGGTCTATCATATTAGCGGGAATGCGTTTAATCTTATCGCTAAACATATCCCATTGGACCGTTACCTGCTGAGGCATGCCTGGAACTGGGTACGCAAGGATAATTCCGACAATGGCTGAAAGAAACTCGACTTCCTGTGAATTTTCTAAGACCTGTATTCCGGTAAGGTTCGGCTTTACAAACTGGACCCTGTCTATTACGGGCTTAACCGCTTTTCCGTCGATTTCTACAATGTTGTGCTCGAGGAAAAATTCGCTAAGCTTGGTCTCTATAATCTTCTTTTGATCAGGGCCGAGCATATCATCGTCTTTAAATCCCAGATCCAGCCAATTTCCCATATCTTTAAGCCTAACCAGTATTTCGTGGCGGACCTCAAATGGCTCTATATAAAGAAATGACATCAAAGACGAGCTGTGGTGCCTCTTTAAGTTCGGGTTGTCGTATTTCGAGTACCAGGGGTCTTTCCAATCCAGTTTTAATTCTGCGCCGGGAGCCAAAAAACGAAAGTCGATCACCGGGATAGATTTGTGATAAACGACGAATCCTATACTGGCGTTAGTATATCCTTTTTCGTCTAAAGGCGGGTTGATTACTAAGGTCTTAGGTTTTTTGGTAAGTGGATACTCAATCTCGATATAGGTTACATATTTACTCGGGGCTTGCCCTCCCGGAGGTTTGTTGTACCTAGAGGGCCTTTGAACCCTTTCCCTGACTTCTACCAGCTTAACTTCTCCGTTTAAAGGTTTGCCGTCCGCTAATACAACTAACCCCTTTTCAAAGAAACGTTTTCTGCGTTCTTCTGATTCTACATCTGAGCTTTCACCCATCTCAGATATTAAATCCACAAACACCTCCTTATCCCCTTCCCCTATTTCGAGAACGAGCAGGACTTTGTCATCTTCTACGTATACCTCGGCGATTGTAGAGCTTAGCTCGGCTCCGGTAAGGTTAATATAGTCAGCTAATACCGTGGAAGGGAAAATAATTAATAGAGAAATCAGCAGTATTTTGGCATTTGAATTGAAAATTGTGGAGATAAAGATCATATATGAATATAATTATACCAGAATTATTCAGATGCCTTATTTGTAGCAGCAAACAAATTAATACACATTACTACAAAACCTTAAACTTATTCAGCAGGGTAACAATTACCTGATATTTCTGCAGGGTTTTTAATACATACACATCCCGGTCTGCAATCGTAATTATAAGAACATAGTCCTCTGCAGTTATTACCAAAACAAGGCTTTGTCAAATAGAAATACGCACCTAAGCCAATAATAAGAACTAGTGTTAATGCGATAACAAGATTTCTCATTTTTTTACCCTCCTGTTGTTATCTTAGAGTGATAAAGAAAACCTTAAATCGTGTCTTATACTAATCTTCTCTACACAGAAACCCATACAAAAATGGTGTTAGTAATTGTTTAAATCGTCATCCCGCCAGTATTTAGATGCACCGAAGTGTGCACGTAATGCTATTCCAGAATCTGTAAGCTGATAGACTAATACTCCTGAATCAAGTGGTACTGCCCCTGTTGCGGCGTCGCCGCTATCTTTGTATTTTGCCGCTGCATCCCCTTGTCCTCCCAAACTCCAACCTTCTGTAACGAAGTTTGTGTATGCACTCTGGTCATTAAAAATGATGATCTCACGGAAGTCTTTTAGTGCCACACCCAAGCCCACCCCGCCTTCACCCATTTTCATATATGTTTTCTGGCCATTTGAATTATTAACCACAACTCCATATCCATTCCCAGTTCCGAAAAACATAAGTTGCGTGTTGATATCGCTAAATACTCCATAACCAACTGCGTTTTTAACTAAAGATCTGGTTTCAGGTTCTTTCTCGTATAGCTCGTCTAGAGTATCCTGCTCCATTTTGAGAATGAACTCCCTTTTTTCCTGAGGAGTCTCACCTTGAGGTCTTGCACAGCCTACCAGAAAAACAAAACTAAAGAACAATATAATACTCACTGTTCTATATTTCATCGTTATCCCTCCAATTGGTTATATGAAAAGTATTACCCTTATTGTTCTGTAACTGTGATTGCAACAGCGTCAGTGTAACGAATGTGTAGTTTGTCACCTTCTTTTATATTTTCCAGATTACCAACCCTTGGATCTACTCTAGCAGTGACGGAATTTCCTTCAGGGCCAATAAGCGTAACCATACGATTTTTCTTATCAATTTTTGCAACAGTTGCAATTACATCTATAACGTCGACTTCAACCATTGCGGGTTTTTCACCCTCAGGAGCAGTAACTTGCAATGAGGCTGCTCTTTCTTCGGGTATTTCATCCGGTGAACCTATATGAACCGCTACGGATTGATAATACTCAGCCGTCACTTTGTCCCCTATTTCCACCTGGTCAAAGTTTTTCACCTCGGGCTTAACGTTTATTACCTGTACATTTCCTGATTGAGTTCTTAAAACAACCTTTCTTTTGTTAACGTTTATAGCTTCCACAGTTGCCGTGACAGCAATGACCTTCCCCAAATCTATGCTGGTATCTGTCTTCTCCATTTCTACGGCTTCCATATCCTGCGCAACTGAAACTATCGAGAATGGAAACATAATAAGCATAAAAACTACTACTAATTTAGATATATTCATTTTTTTCCTCCAAAGGAATAAAATATTTCACCTACTAAATTATATTACTATGCATATAAATTTTTGTCAATACGCATACGTACGGACAATCAGAAATAAAAGTTTATTGGAATAGGGGAAAATCAATTATAGAAGAAATGAAAATACTAAGATTAAGATAAATAAAATTACAAAAGCCCACCTAGACCAATAGTCCAATTCATTCGCTCTAGCCGCTTTATTCATAGCCAAAAACCTGGCAACTACACAGGTTTCAACTAGCACCGCAAACACTAAGAACATCGAACCGAAGAGGAAATAATCCATATATGTCAGATAGGATATCTTGGGCAAGAGGTTACCAAGCAGAAAACGATATGCAATAAGTGTAAGTATAGCAGTGATTGTAATACTGAACTTTGGCCCCATCTGTACCGGATCAATAAAAAGTACAGCAAGAGACATAAACACTATCATAATAAGCGGTACCAGTACCTTAATAATATAAAAGTCTACAAGCCTTTTGGCATCAAACTCGAAAATCACCCCCGGTAATATAGGCAATTTTGGCCCAATTTCTAAGTGTTCAGCATATGCATCCCAACCCAAAACTTTCCAATCAGTTACTGTGAGTTTCTCTGCCATACCGGTTCTTTCGTCCGATATGGCAAATATAATATCTTTAGCATTATTCCCAACCGATATGATCTTGATCTGAAGGGAGTGCTTATCCAGAGGAAAATCTTTTAGATTCATTGGGTAAGACAGGCTTCCCCAATAACGTTGGCGGTATATCACTGTTCCGTCCGGTGAAACTTCAACTTGATCACGGAAAGTTTTAAATAACTTTTGTTGATTTAATATTTGTAAAGTGGGATTCCATACCTCGTCTAAATCCATAACACGCAAAGAATTGGTGTCTATTGCCAAACGAGGGTCTTTCCATTGTGCGGTCACTGCAAAGTTGGCTGTAAAAGATTGACTTGCACCGTCTATAGCGTCAATATCTATAACAATAACACCTATATTCACCAAGGTTTGCTGATCATCTAGTCCAGGGCGAACTTCAGCTACATATTGCTCGTTTACTTCTCCTTGGGCTTGGAGAGTATCTACCACCAAGATCATATGAATAAATAAGAGACATAGGCTTATGAGTATCCTTGAATATTTTGACTTAATTTTCATTTTTTTAGATTATATAGGGCATCCTAATTTCCCTAACTAATGTATATACACTGTATTAAGATATAATATCGATAATCGGGACATCTGCCAATAGGTCCTTACTATATATTACTGTCGATAAAGTACACAACTAAAAGAGCCGTTCCTTTTTTCAAAAGGGATTTCGCTTTTCAGCGATATTTAATACTAAAAAAAGGATTTTTTTATTAGTCCCGGGAAAAACGGCGTCACCACCAAACGAATATTCCATTCCGAACTGAGTGTGTCGGGTTGCACGACACTGTAGCTGCCTTCAAGCTGAATTCGAAACGGTACTTTCTTTAAATTAACTGTCTTTGCTACCCCAAGACCGATAGGCAGTGTGAGCTTATCATCGTTATCAGCCTTCCAGTCAATTAACACGTTTGGAGCCCCGGTTCCCACCTGCCAACCATCCGGGAGAAGGCGCCAAAGGTAATACTGGATGTTCGCATGACTAGTCTCAGGCCTGTTATTCTTACCGCCAATTGACCACCATTGCTGCGGGAAAATACCTGCTGCCCATTTTTTACCAAAATATCCGGCAAATCCTGTAGGGCCTAACTGCCACTTCTGCTTGCCAAGATTCTGTTTTGTGGCTGTGGGGAAAATCCATGTCGTTCCGAAGGCCCATTTGAAACCGCTGATTTTTCTGGGTGAGAGAGCAGTAACTAAAGTCATATCCCCGAACCCCGATCTTGCTTTAACCCCTCCCTCTTCTTGAGCTATGGGAGTACTGCCTATAAACGGCAATACAGAGCGAACAATTAAGAACCATTTATCCCTTATCGGGATCGGAATTACAGGCTGGACATTTAATGTATAACTATAACGGGTCTTCCCCGACGGATCACCGGTGAGGAAGGTGAAATCACTCCGTAACCCAACGCTCCATATTGGGGCCACAGGATTTGCGAGTCTCTCGCCCACTTTCTCGGTTATCTCCTTTCTTGTCGGCTTAGATGATGATAATGCCGGGATTGGCGCCCCGTTTTGTTGAGATCCCTGGGCAAAAGATTGCAAGACCAGTCCCGGTAGAAACGCAGATGTAAAGAGGCATACTAAGACTGCTGGTAACAGGCGCATAATCATTTTGCTACGCATAGTGATAGAGTAACCGTAACCTCTCCGGCCAGTCCAGTAGATATTATGAGAGACCAGTGATAAATAAGCCCGATAATAAGTGCTCACTTTATCCTATTCAGCAGATGATTTCACACTACCTTGGGAATAGGAGCTGTATTTGAACCCTCAACTGCCATTCCGGCCCTGAGTCCGGGTGTTCGACATTATAAAACGCCTGTGTCTGAGCGTTGATCGGAAGCTTGCCAATTTTAATAATCTTACCTCCTCCCCCTCCGAGTGGGATAGTCCAGCGATTGTCGTTGTCAGCTTCCCAGTTTGCGGTATTGATTGGTGCCGAGGTAAGGTACCATCCGTTAGGCAAATTATAGTTAACAAAGTATTGCAGAAGGAACTGGTTAACATCGTCCCTATCTGAGTCTCCGGCATATGACCAAATGTTATTTGCAAGGCCACCTACTACCCATTTGCCTTGCACTGTGAGAAGAACGATAGAAGGACCGGCTGCCCATTTACCTGTACCGAGTGAATCATCGGTTGCAGTTGGAATTTGAAGGATTGGCCCTAAGCCCCATATCAATTTTCCCGGCTTGGACGGGGAAAGCCACAATGTAGTGTTTATATCCCCAAGACCGGACTCTCCGCCACTATTGCTAGCAATATCAGGCTGATTAAAGCAAAGGAGCAATTGTTCTGGTAATAATATTCCAGTTTCCACTTATCCCAAACGGTATTACAGGTTGGATGTTTAATGTATAGCGGGTTCTGTCGTGAGGGCCGATATTAAAATCAAAGTTATTCTGAAGCGGTACGCTAATCAGATTAGCTAATGGGTTTTGCGTCTGTTTTGCTAGATCGGACTCGCTTTGTGCATAACATATCTGTGTAATTGTTATACTAAGCGCAGGAGTAATATTGAAGATGTTATTCTCATAAGATCCCTCCTCTCATTTTGGAATATCTATATCATTTTTGATTATCTTATAAGGTATTTTGGGGTCATTAGCCCAATAACATGAATAAAAGAGGGGGCTGAGTATAAGCCTAGCCCACTCTTTTTCAGTAACTCTTCATTTGCTGGTCTTTCTTTAAAAGCTCGAATATATTTAGCCGCCAATTCTGGTTTCCCCGGTGATTTTTTTCATACGAGCATTAAAGCTTTCTTTTAACCCATCTCATTTACCTGTAGGCGGTTTGTAGTCTGTTCCGAATTCCTTGTTTGTATTACTGTATATTTTCTCAATCACATCTGTGTAAATCACTTTTCCGTCACTAATATAAGTCGAAAAACCAATTCTTTGGGACGGATCGGCAGGCAGCTTTTCCGTAATAGACGGAAGCGGCCAAATGTCTTCATCGATAGCTGCCATTCTTACTCTGATATTATCTTTCGTAACGTTGAACACCATGTAGTCAGTTGCAAGCGCTACAGGGCCGTCATAAGTTTTTCTTACTTCGGCTAAAACTTCCGGAAGTGTATCGAAATCGTTGAAAAAATGATATCCCACTGCCAACCTCGGATTGGTTTGGGACATAACCTTTCCAAATTGAGCAGGAGAAGTATGGACCTGCGTAGATACATTCAATGCATCCCCTACAGGAAAGGACTGTTTATTTACCATAATTGAAGGTGGGGAGAAACATTCATGAATTGCCAGGTCACTTCCCTTGGCATATTCAAGCCACCATTTATTCGGATATGTATCGCTCGAGAAAGCAAATTTTAGTCCGTTCCACTCCAGGATAAAACTCACAGCTCCGTCTAATCCGTGTATGGCGGGTATTGAGCTTATCTTCACTCCGTTTTCGTCGTATATAACATTGTTGACTTTTTTGTAATCAAACTCATTTACTTCTATCTCAAGACCTTTTGTATTTACATTGCCTAGTCTCGAACCTGTGTCCCAGGTGTACATTTTTTGTAACTGATCAACCATATACTTAGTGCCATATTCAGGTTTGTCACCGCTGGGTCCCCAGACGCGTAGAGGACGTTGTCTGTTTGCAATTGAACCGCCTACCCAAAGAGCGTCAATGTCGCCTATATGATCTACATGGAGATGGCCTATAAATACTTTGTCCAGGTAATCATAGGGAATTTTCATTGCAGAGATTCGTTCTGCTGAACCCAGGCCGATATCGAATAAAAACTTGTCTCCGTTTCCAAGCTCTACGAGCCAGCATGCTGCCGCCTGTTTCGGGCGGGCATTGGGCATACCCGTGCCGCACGCTATGACGCGCATCTCGTCAGGCTTAAGCTCCTCGCTCCCTGGATAATATACGTCTCTGTCGGGAACGGCATTGACAGGAGAGGGCCAGTTTTTGTTGTTTTGTTCAGCTCTTAAGTCTGAAAAAACAAAAATTACTAAACTTGAAACTACACTGAATAATATAAAATAGGAAACAAATCTTTTCATGGTATTTTCCCCCCAGAATAAGTTTTTGAACAAAATTAAATTTGCACTAATAACTAAAACTACAATTACATTTAAAATACGAAATTCAGGCCCGTGATCGGCCCGGTCGTCCATGCATCGTAAACAAATCGGTTATCCCCGCTGCCATCACTGTAATCATCATAAAAAACTTTGTACCCGATCATAAACTGCATCCAATCTGTAATATCAACTCCAACGAGCCCTACCAAATTCCATGCTATATCTGATGAAAACCCTAATCCGAAACCGCCGATGTCAGTTCTTGCATTGAAAGATAATCTATTAGTGGCTCGCCAGTTAATTCTTGCCCCAACCAAAAAGTCGAACCACCCTTGATCAGCTGATACTTGATTTGACGCACCAATAGGACCATTGCCGCCGAAATTAATTTTATTGTCTACATTTGTATATCTGCCGCCTCCAAGAACATCGGCATAAAAAGATGGTTTAGATTGACCTTTAGAATTTGTGAAGCCTGAATGTTGTTCGTAAAATCTATAGAGACCTACAAATTCCCAGAAATTTAGCTTAACGGTTGTTTTGGTATTAAAAGGGCCTTTAACATCTTTTGTGGATATTTTTACAAATGTTCCATCTACAAAAAACCCATACTTACTTTTATATAAGATTTCAGCATGTCCCTGGAAAGCAAAATCCAGATTTTCCCATATATCTCCAAATGACATGTCTACGTCGGCAGTTTGTCCCTTTGCCCCGATAGAGCCATTTAAACCCACTAACCACAAATAAGGGGCAAATGAGAAACTCCAATCTTTTGCTGATGCTCCCGCACCGTAACTATTAGCTTGCACCGGACTATTGGAATTATTGACTTCACTCTGAGCATATCTGAATTTATCAGTACCGGCTTGAGCTGTAAGTAAGGAGAAATCATCTGAGAATTTATCTTCTGATATATTATTCTTGTAATAGTTATTGGAAAGATTACCCCAAGTATTAGGGATATCGTCTGCGTACAGGGGATTTGCCAATAAAACAAAAGAGGAAAAAAGTATTAAAGATATTGCACTTTTAAAAAAGCAGATAAAAAGGCATTGTATTTTCATGCTCGCCATCTCCTTAAGAACTTCATCTTTGATTATGAAGTTCTTCAATATAACATCCTACCATTATACTAAGATTATGATAAAACGAATGAACAGATATGTCAATACGATAGTGTATGGTAAACAGAAAAATAATATTGAATACTATCTTCAAAAATTGTATTCTAACCTTATAGCTTTTATGGGATTTCCCTATGAATAAAAACAAGTCCAAAAAATCTAAAGACCCTAAAAACTTATTATCCAAATTGGATTGGTATAAATACGGGCTTGAAGCACTAAGGTTATATGGTCTAAGGGGTTTGAATATTGAACCCCTATCTGAGTTCGCTGGGGTTACAAAAGGAAGCTTCTACTGGCACTTTAAGGATCGGGAAAACTTCTACGAATGTCTGGTTCAATACTGGGAAGATGAGTTAACGACATCAGTAATAGAACAAATTGAGACTTTACCACTTGAGGCCGATTTACGTTTAGAAGCTCTGACGGAGTTAATATTCAAACAGGAAGTTGGAAAATATGAATCAGATATCCGCTCATGGGCGGCATTTGATGATATTCCAGCGAGGGGAATTAAAAGAGTCGATAAACAAAGAATGAAATATATTAAGAGTCTTTTTGAAAAAATGGGATTCTCAAAAAAAGAAGCTGAATTTCGTAGTAGAATTTGGTACCTATATGTAGTTGGAGAATTTATGGTTTTTAGTGACAAAAAAGAAAGTTTAAAGAATCTGAAAGAAAAGCATAAATTTTTTACTTCAAAATAAATATTAGTTGAATACCTGCTTTAAATTATCAGCATTCTTGTTCATTACTTCCATATAATTTCCTGTACCGGGATCATTGGAGCAGGGATTGAATACAGCACTTTGAATATGCATTTCTGCTAAAAGGTCTTTAATTTCCACTCTAGGCTCATCTTCCCATATCATCCACATAGCGGGATGATTCTCAAGGATAATATTAAGCTCCTTCAACTGATCAGCCCCGGGCATTTCATCAGGTTCCCAGTGAACGCTCTTCAGATTCAGGTCGTATCGTCTGGCCAAATATTGATAGACAGGATGGGATGACAAAAGTGGCTCTTTCGGATTACTAGAAACTATATTCAAAATCTTATTATTTAAATCCTCAAGGTCTTTCCTTAATGATTCGTAATTTCTGATAAAGCTATCTTTAGACTCGGGCATCATCTTGATAAATGCTTCTTTTATTGAATCAGCTTGCTTAATCGCTAAGAGTGGGTCGAGCCAAGTTGTGAAAGCAACTTCACCATGGGCATGCTCCCCTGAGGGTCCGTGAGAATGCGTAACTGTGTCTTTAAGAGGTATGTAATCAGCTTTAAAACTTTTTGAGGTATTTAGGAGCTTTGATTTTGGAAGTGTTGCTTTATCTATCCATTTAGCGTAATCAGCTCCATTCAACAGTATTAGATCAGCCTGCTGATACTGCCTGACAACTTCCCTTTTGGGAGACCAAAATGCGGGATCAACATCTGAAGGTACAGGAAAATAGACATTGACTTTATCGTCTCCAATCCTCTCTGCAAAGTATTGTAAAGGATAATTTACTGTATAGATATTAAGATTTTGTTTTTGGTTTTCAGCATTAGATATATTAGTACATATTGGTATTAATAATATCAAAAAAATAGTATTAATGACTAGAACATTTTTATACCAATTCCTTTTGCTCACAGTTTTATTTAACATGCTATATCATTAGGCTCAGAAACGTATCCTATCCTGTTATCAAAATTAAAAAAGAAAGTAAAATCACTGCCAATTACTTACTTATTCGTTATTACGACATGTACTGCTCCCCTTTTCTCAAACTCGGTTTGAGTTGGATTTCAGAAGATTAGATGTCTCCTTAGGATTCTTCTAATCTCCCGTCCCACTAGGCCCAGCACAAAAACTGACTTTATCTATTGCAAAAAATATCTGAGCAATCTTAGAGCAAATAATCAATTATTAACTGGAGTTACAATATTGAACCAAAACTCAAATATATCGAGTAGGGATACCAACTCCGTTAGTTTTTCTTTGTTGCCTGTAACTGTGATCTCCCCAGCTTCGATTTTGTCATCTAGCGTGCCGTTTCCTAAAAGGACATCGTTTAGAGAAGTACGTGTTAGTGTAATGGTCGCGTCCGCATTAGGCACTTGTTTATTGGCTGAATGATTAATCGCGCTGTTTTCGAGTCCGAGTATGTACTGCTCGCCCGTATCGGTAAAGTCGAAGTTAAGCGTTATGGTTTTCCCATCCGCTTTAGGACCGTTTAGCCTCATTCCTATCCAGTCAAACAGGAGATCAAGATTCATGGCACGAATAGTGTCAGGACTTGCAGTGTCAGGCGCTCCAAGGTCAACAACACCTTCCCTGAGTTCCTTTGCTCCGCTTAGATAGAAATTGCGCCACGGTCCTGACTCTGCCTGATAACCCATTTGCTCAAGGGCATCGGCCTGAAGATTGCGAGCGGCCTGATTATCGGGCTCGGCAAAAACCACATGATTCACCACCTGCGCCACCCAACGGTATTCACCTTTATCGTAGGATGCTTTGGCGTTCTTAAGCACATTGTCGGCTCCGCCCATGAACTCAACATACCTTTTGCTTGCCTCTACGTCCGGCAGCACATGAAGCGTCGCAGGGTTGCCGTCAAACCAGCCTAGATAGTGAACGTAGGTTGATTTCATATCGTGGTTTTTCGATCCGTAATATCCGCGATTGGACCACACATTGTCCAAGCTCTTCGGAAGATCGAGCATCTCAGCGATCTCAACCATCTTGTAGCCGTGGTTCGCAAGCCTAAGCGGCTGGTCGTTAATATAGCGGTATAGGTCGCGCTGCAATTTGAGGTGATTGACGATCTCTTCATTACCCCATACAGGCCAGTGATGAGGCGCGTATAGTACTTCCACCTCGCCGCCCCAGTTGTTTATTGAGTCGTTCAGATACTTTGACCATGCTAACGGATCTCGTATCTTTGCTCCGCGTAGAGAGTATGTGTTATGCAGTGTGTGTGTCGCGTCTTCGGCCGTACAGAGTGCTTTTTTCTCGGGGATATAAAAGAACATCTCGGATGGTGCCTCGGACCCCGGAGCCATCCAGAATTTATATGTGAGGCCGTCTATGTTCATCGTCTGTCCGTTGGTTTCGATAATATCCGTAGGGGGAATTAACGTCACGGTTCCGAAAGACGTTGTCGGCCCGAGCCCCGCTCCTACCTGTCCGGTAGGGGATTGAGGAAGGAGGTTTCCGTACATATAGCTTGCCCTCCGGCTCATGGCGTTCCCCGCCATCACGTTCTCTGCTACCGCGTGATCAAGAAACCCGGAAGGGGCAATGATCTTAACCTTCCCGGCTTTTACATCGTCCTCGGATACTACTCCTCTTACTCCGCCGTAGTGGTCAACGTGGCTGTGTGAATATATAACTGCTTTCACCGGTTTCTTGGGACGGTGCTGATAGTATAGATCGAGCGCGGCTTTCGCCGTCTCTGCCGAGATCAGTGGGTCGATTATTACTATTCCCTCGTCGCCCTCGATGAATGTTATGTTAGACAGATCAGCTGCTCTTACCTGATAAATGCCGTCACTTACCTTAAACAGTCCACCGATCAGGATTAGCTGAGACTGGCGCCAAAGACTTGGGTTTACGGTATCAGGTGCAGGCTCGCCTTCTTTAATGAATGCTAATTTACTAATATCATATATAGTCTGACCTTTTTCATTCTTGACTACTCCGCCGTCCGGCAGAGGGGCGATAAATCCCTTATGCGCGTCCTCAAAACTCTTCGTGTCCAAGAACGGCAATTGTTTTAGAAGCTTGGCATTAGCGTCTTTGGTCGTTTGAGTAGCATCTTTAGGTTTATCCTGCGCAAACGAACCCTTTGCATAGAAACTCATTGCTACAAAAACAATAAAAAGTAAAATTTCGAATGAAGAAAATGATCTACTAAATTTGGTCATAAATGCCCCCTTAGTTTTTATTATTATTTTGGTACTTATTATAAAGTATGTACAACTCCCCTTTTGTCAATCAGCGTTTAAGTGGGAAGCCTGATGCTTGTAGTACACTTCCTCTGCCTGTATAGGTGTACGGTATCCATGTGCTGAATGAAGGTAACCGCTTTGAGTTTTTACTAGCTTAATTCTACTAGTTTCTTAATGGGGGAGCAGTATTGAACAAACTTAGATACTTTCTTGAGCGTTCCTGTATCCCTATCTCCGCATCCTTCATATCCTTTTCGGGGATATCCGTTAGCGGGTTCATATTCTCATTTACCCAAAGAACTTGTCTACCATTCTTAAAGATATGCCCAGAATACGGTGCTTTGAAAAAGAATATGTCTCCGTTAAGGTAGTAGTATGTGGAACCCCATTCCATCTTGCCTAAATCATCGGGTTCAGTGAGTGAGAGTTTTATGGGTTGTCCGTTATCCGTCAATAAAATAAGCCGCCGGCTTTCCTGTCCCTTCTTCTCTGGATCGAGCGTTAATTCCTCTTTCTTATATTTATCAAGATTTTCATTCACATATACTACGTAGCTTTTTGCATTATCTATTAGTATTCCGTTTATTACTTTGTGCCACTGTACCAATGCTTGGCTGGTTTTCGGGTCTTCCCTCGTATAACTTCCGCTTATGTAATCCTTGCCGCCCAGTGTAAGTTTGTACTCTGATAGCAGTGTGATTTGCAGTTTGGTTTCTTCGGGCTTGGGGTATCTGTCCGTATTTGTGGTTGATATGAGCATATCCCCATCAACCTTCCAAATAAGTGCATTCATACTTGCTATGCCTATGAATTCATAAGTCCCGTCGCTCTTGAAGAAAAGTCCTTCTTTACCGTTGATGCCACCTATGCCGGATGGCACATCTCTCATCCAAAGACCTATAATATCATTCTTCATTACTGGGGTATTATCCGTAGTTTGGCCATAAGAATAATTGTTTAGAAGCAAAGTTAAGACAAGAATATATATTAGCGTTGCTAAGCGTTGGGTACTAATAACGGTTATTTTAAGTCCCTTTGTATTCATAGCCCTTAAATTAGCAGAGTAGTATTGCTTCGTCAATCCAACGCTTTCCCAGTCTCACCATACGGGGAGGAGTATAATGTTATTATTAATTGCCTCATAGTCACTTCATTATATCATGTTGCCTTTTAAAAACTATTTCAAATACCTCTTTTATTCTTGCACTGCTCCCCTTTTGTTAAGCTGGGGTTAAGTTGGAATTATGAAGAATGCAATACTTACTAGCGATTCTCATAGACTCGTTTCTCGTGATGCTCAATAAGTCTATATCCAACATAACTTATAGCCCCATCATGGGGGTCAAATTATGTTCACAGTTCCTCTTCCTCTATCGGTTCCAAACATGAATCCATTACAATTGAATGCACCTCTACCTCAAACCATTGCCAGAACATTCCATTAGTCCTATCCTGTGGCCACCACGATTCTTCGGTAGACCACTCAGAAAGTATTTCGGTGAAAATATCTTCGTAAATCTCCTTAATATATCCTTCCGCCTCTTCATCTGTATCATAGTCTGGTATTAATATGGCAAGACAATCAGTCTTGAAATCATCCAAGGAGGATTTGATTTCAGCATCGGGCAATTCATTTGCCCAATCAACAAAGGGCTGTTTAATTCTTATGATTGCGATTGAACGGTTTATGGTATACATAAACAAAATTATACTTTTCAAAACTCAAATTGTAAGCCTAAAAGGAGAATATTAAATGCGCGATGATTGGATTCCAGAAACATCATTAACTTACTCAGAATATTTACAAGATTTGCATAACAAGAGAGGACAGAATAAATCTGAAAATAAGAAAAGGAAATCTAAAAGAAGGAGTTTGTCTAAAATTGAACGAAAACAAGTACTGAAAAAAACAGATGGCAAATGTCATATATGTGGAGGAGGTATTGATGATTATTGGGAGGCAGACCATGTACTTGCTCATAGCGGTGGAGGAACAAACGAGGTTGACAATTACTTGCCGGCTCATAGGATGTGTAATAATTATAGATGGGATTACTTGCCGGAAGAATTTCAAGAGATACTTAAACTTGGTGTTTGGTTAAGAACACAAATTGAGAACAAGAAAAAAATTGGTTTAGACACAGCCGATAAATTCATTAAATATGAACATCAACGCATTTCACGAAGAAAGAATAAATAGGTCTATTAAATCCAACTTAAATCGAGCTTAACTAAAGGGGTTTCGGCTTCCGTT
>Ga0307377_10002483_pt1 | contig 21727 bp, 32 predicted proteins | sample TR3MG_FD_202535 | JGI IMG/M metagenome (GOLD analysis project Ga0307377, IMG submission 202535) | Soil microbial communities from Risofladan, Vaasa, Finland - TR-3 | ecosystem: Environmental > Terrestrial > Soil > Coastal area > Acid sulfate soil | place: Finland: Risofladan, Vaasa | collected...
AAACCAAGATCAATTAATGAATATGGGTGATTGCCCTATAAAAAAGATATATGAAAAAAAATGATTAAAACGTCTCTATGTATGAAAACAACTAAAAAGAGAAAGTCATGAATATACCTGATACAGTATCTTCCCAATTACCAACACATGATGACCTAATCACGATAGATCCTGATGTAAAATATTATACTATCTTCCATACCGATGATGAATTACAACAGGGAAGTAATAAAAAACAATTAGGTTATCTCTTATCACCAACAGGGAAAAGATCACGTAATGAAGGTATTCTATTCGCAACAGCACAAGATGTTCTCTCATTGATTTCCAGAGGTAATGTCGATTTAGATAGATGGATATCTGAGGTTACTTTACCCAAAAATCCCAAAGTTATACATCCAGCAAAAGGAAGACCGCATGGAGAACGAATGTTTACTGATGAGTTAATAATTCAGGAAGCACGTAATCTAAATATGGTGGAAACATGGGAATGGATACTGGAAAATGATATATTAGGAAAAACGGATGATAAATCATGTGATTTCGCCATGACATATATATTAAAATATGACCACCTAGAAATTCTTAAATTACTAGTTGAAAAGAAAAATGTTACCGTAAGCCCATATGGGATAGCCAGAAGAAAATATGGTGGAAACGCAATTGAGATACTGAAATATATTCTTCCTGATAGGTTACATCTTATTCAATCTGATGAGAATGATGAACCATATGATATACATAACATTATAACATTGTTCAGTGGATTCATGGAAACATCCTATTACGCCGATATACTGAATTGGATACAACATAAAACGGGTAAAAAACTCACAGAATTAATGACTGAAAATGATTTTTATAATCTTGTTAGTGAAGAACGATTTAGTTGTTATTATAGTGAAGTAGTTATGTACTTTTTTGAACATGGATTTAATATTGTAAAAATCCTTGCAATGTTTAAGGAAGAAAAAGGAAAGTCCCTTATTGAATATCTAAGAAGCTGCTCACGTTATGCGACCAGAGGTATATCCTTGATTGTACTAGCTAACAAACTTCCCGAAATGGTAGCTAATAAATTACCTATTATAGTAAGTGAACAAACGCTCTATAGAAAACCCGATTGGATTAATTTATTAAATGAAGAAGATTTCAATAAGTTGAAAAATCGTAAGGTCAGAATAACCATAGAAGCAATATAAATAGCATCTATATTACACAGCAATATACCACTTTACCCACCTTTACCCCTATGTTACCATTGTTCCCCATTTCCCTATATATGGCCAAGGTGCCAGTGATTGGGAAATGTCATTTTAGTTTGGACAGATGAATAATCCTTCAAATTTCAAAAAAATGAAAAATATTATAGCTTTTTTGGAAAGTAGTGAACAGGTGAGCAGTATATATTTATTTGCGGTATAACTTTTTCGAAGCTGAGTCTTCGTTGATCGACAAAATATTTTTTCAATTCAATAATGATTCATGCCATACGGCCCAAATTCCAACATTTTTTCAATTCAGCAATAATTCAACCATTAACAATTGAAAATACATTGGAAACATACATTGCCAACCCATTCACATACATCGATAAATACATTTATAAATATCGCATAAATATCGCATATCGCAATATGAGATGGGGAATATTTAAAAATGTATTTAAAAATGGGTTGTCAAATGGGTTATTGAACGGATTTCCGAATGGGTTGTTGGATGTATTGGGGATAAAAAAAAAGGGAGTCCAATGGACTCCCCATTTTATAAAAGTTTTATATTATTATTTTGGTTGCTATATCGTAGTAGTTACAGGATGAATAGAATATGGAACTACATATATTACATCATCACATATACCGTTAGTAAATATTACACCAAAATAATCAGTGTATACTTCATTTAATGGAACATCCCTAGCGGTTATAGTTATTTTGTAATCAGCAGGGCTTAATGGGTCTTGTTCGATTGAAAGCCCTTCAACACGATAAGTATTATACCAACGTTCACTGTCAATACTTACATTCCAGCCATCATTAGCTTTACATTCGGGTGATACAATGCCACTAACTACTTGTGTTTGACCAACGGTTACTTCAATGGTTACATCAAGCATTGTGCAATCTGGACATGGCTCAGGAGTCGTAGTTGACATCGGAGTCGTAGTTGACATCGGAGTCGTAGTTGGCTTTAGTGTTGTTGTTACTGGGATTCCCATGATATTATTCCTTTAGGTTAATTTACCATAGTTTATAAAACTTTTATATTTGGGAAATTTTTTCAATGATGTGTTAGTAAGATGTTGAAAAGGGTGTTAATAGATTGTTGAAAAATAATTCAAAAAAAAGATTAATTATTTTCATTTTTACCCTTGCCAAGCTTTTAGGTAGTGAGTATATTTTTATTCATGATTTGATTGTAGTAGTGAAGCTTTCAAATTGTCTAACATCAAGTAATTTTTAATCACAAGGAGGAACACTACACCAGAGGAAACTGAGAAGAACTAATCTAACTGAATATCAAGGAGAAAAGAACAGACTAGCAATAGTTTGGGACAGACAAATTGATACCAGTGAGAGGAAATAATCCCAGAAGAATTTGAAGTAGCATGAGAAACCAACTAGAACGACATCAATAACTAGTTTTAATTGAAGAAAAATTGGAATGGGAAGTCGAAATCGGAGCAATCCGGCAAGAACAAACAAACCAACTATTGACAAGGAAAGACTGAGTAATTGAAAAGATACTTTTCTTCTACTGAATCTTCGGATACGGGAAACGGGAAAAGAGAAATTAAGTTAACAGTCCCAGTAAGCTTCGGCAAAAAAGACAAATTACTTAAAGATACTAGACGGAACAATAAAGTATAATCTTCACCGATAATACTAAACATTCCAAAATGGTTACTAATTTAGGCAAAACATCGAGACTACAACAATTTAGAAGGATAGAGTGGTTTGTTTGATAACTGAATACTCTTTCACACCAAACTTCGAGCATGCTGGAAAGGTGACTTAAGAAATTAAGCCACCTTTCCTTTTTTTATCCCTTTTTTTTTATAAACTATTTATATTAAGGATGAGGTACATAGTGCTTCTCCTTTGATTGCTAACTTGTCTTTAATGGACAGGTTAGTTTTAAGGGAAATATGAAAAGGAAAATTAAAAAGAAGGATAACATGGTGGCTGGTTATTGTAACTGCCCCAACTGTAATCACACAGAAACACGCAGAAGGAATGAGATCTGTTCTGAGAAGAATTGTTCCAAGTGTGGACACCGACTGAAAAAATAAAAAAATTTTTTTGGTTTTGGGAAATCCCCGGAAGTATTGCTATCTTATAACATAGTGCGCATTTAAACGCAAAAATTGGGCATCTAATGTCTCATTTGTGTCACTGTACAGAAACACATTGACAAAGTTTTAATACTGTGGTATTATTATTAAATACCACTCCTTTCTACTGTTTTAGTTAGAAATGAGACAAGGCTTGCTCTCTAAGGGCAAGCCTTTTTAATGGAAAAAGAAAAACCCTCGTAGTATGGGGAGAGGGGGGGTACACTACGAGGGTTTTACCAATAAGGAGAACCGACAATTAAGTCTTGTCAAGAAATATATGCTTTTTTATTTTCAAAAAGTAAAAAAACTGAAAAAAATAAAAAATATTTTTAAGAAACTGCTGATTTTCCTCCATACTTAGACACTTGGACAGACTTTTTGTCCAAGTAGTGACAACTTTTACCCAAAGTGAACACATTCGTTCGCATACTTTCCGTAAAGGCACACATTCGTTCTCTTAGCTGCTAATTTCCACGAGCTAAGAGCAATATTTTGCCAGTTATGACACGAAGTGGCAGTTAAGCAGCACTTTATTGCCATTTAACGACCAGTAATTGGTTTATCTCAACTAAATGTTAGATGAATGTCCGAATCCGGGTGTTTCCTCGGCATAAGTAAGTAGGGAGATGTCTTTAACGGAAGGAAAGAACCCATGAGAAGCCTATATGAAGCTTTTATAGATGTGATACTTGACTCAACAGAGGAAGAGATAGATGAGATGATACGGGAACGGGGAGAAGATCCTGAAGAACTTGTTCGGCGGGGACGGATGGTGATAGAAAGAGCACTTGAGCGGTTTGAGAGGGAAAAGGATAGGACATAGCTATACTATAATATAGGAGAAGCTGGTTCGATTGTTACAGGTTTCTTCAGATTTCTTCAACTAATGGATGGGCATGCCTATACTATAATATAGGAGAAGCTGAGTGAATTGTTACAGGTTTCTTCAGCTTTTCTTAAGCTGCTAGTTTATTTTGATGGGACTTAGTGTAGAATCCTGCCACCAGTGACTTACGTTGGTTGACAGTTATCTGGGGGTTCTTAGCGAATATCTTATCAGTGACTTTCTTTTTGAATGCCAGAGCCATTGCATAGTCTCTTTGGACGTTTATGATGTATGGGTTAGTCATTAGGAAAGCTTCTCTATTTCTTTTTCAGCATAGTCATGGGCGTATTCGTAGGATGTCTTTATGGTCAGGTGTCTTAACTGCTCAACATACAATCGACATATGGGATGTTCATTTGCCCAATCAGTTCCTTCTTTGAGTTCCTTGGCCTTGTTCATAATCTTAGGTATTACTCTTGCAAAGCTATGGACAACGCCGGAAAGGTTGCTGGCTGATTGAACGTCCATGGCTGTCTTATAGTCATTGGCATTGGGGACTTCTTCAGTCCTTTTATTACCTTTTTCCAATGCTATACATTTATTCACGAGCTGATAAGCGATGGCCGATAGATCTCCATAAGCTTGTCTACCTTTGGCCTCATCAATCATGTTCATGAATTCGTTGGTTGTGGTTTGGTTGTTCATGTTGTTCATACCCTCATCCTTTTCCTACGGTCTTTGGCACGTTGTTTGATTTCGGTAAGAGTAAGCCCTTGAATGGGATTTTCAACGGGGTTATGTTGCTGATCCATAATGATAATGCGTTTGGTCAATGTATCGACTTTGATGATAAATCCTTTGTGATATCCATAGAAGTATCTGTCTTCAATTGACTTTTTATCGAATCGTTGTCCATCGAGTAGTCCATCAATAACTTTGGAGATGTCTTTTCTGCGATAGTCCAGCATATTAGCAAGCTCTTGCAGGTTCATCCACATTCTTTTAATGAACACTTTCAACTTGTATTCGCTCATGTTATGAACAAAAGGAACCAGTTCAAACTGATCTTCATTTGAAGGGAAGTTCAAGGGTAAGGGTTTCTTTTGTTTCTGATTGTTCATGTGTGTCCTTTCTTTTAATATAGAAATCTGGTGGGTTTTGTCACCTATTATTTTGAATGCACCCCAATTAAGGGGTACATTCAGTTAGGGGACTTATCTATGTGCGAGGGTTCCGAGGTTTACGGCACTCATTCCGATGGACTGTTCAATTATAGTCCTGAGAACGTTTGCGGCCATTGTCTCATTGGAACCAATGAGGGTGGATTTGTAACTGGCTTCACTTATGCCAGCTTTCCGGGTGGTATAATGCTGGATATGTCCCTGTACGGAGTTGTACAGATTCCAAGCACTGTCAACAGGCTGGAGTCCACCGTCAGCATCATTAAAGCGATGGCTGATATCTTTGATGGCGTTAGTCCAGTTGTTTATCTTCTTCTTCGAAGCATCTTTTTCGATAGGGAAGAACTCGCTAACGATGTGGTTCATCAGGTCGGTGTCGATCTTGGTGTCACGCAGGGTACGATAGAGATCCATGCTGTGCTGGAATTCGCCATGGGCAATCTCAACACCCTTGACGATTTCTTTCAGCTTCTCATCGGCATTCTGGCTGTGCTGAATAGTGATGAGAGCTTTCTTGCCTTTCTTATTGGCTGCAACCGCTGCACGGAAAGAAGGGTTGATCATGTTACTGCAAACCCATCGCATGCCAGCCATATACATCGACAGGGAGCGGGTTCCATCATGGGCGAAGATAACGGATAGGAAGTTGGATACCCTATCACGGCCAGAACCAACACCGCCACCACCATCTTTACCATCGACAAACTTGGGATCACCGAGCTGAATTTGGGCAGCAACTTCGGCACCACCATGAAATGAACGGATGTCCACCAGTTTGGTATCGGTTACCTTAGACAGTTTGGCCAGCACTTCAAACACCTTTTGATTCTGGATGGTGTGCCACCTGTCAGTGAGTCCCTGCTGGAACACTTTGCCAGTGTCCTTGCGGTAGGCTGTATAGAAGCCAGTGTCCACACCAAATTGGCCGGGGACAGGATTCGGGGTCTTGATTTTCCCAACTTCGAAGTTGAGATCTTTCTTGGCCAGCATACCAACGATATCATCATTGCTGAAGGCATCTTTTGCTGCGGGAAGTACTAATCGAGTTGTCATTTGGTTCTCCTTTGTTTAGTCATTTTGTTGTTGTTGATATTATAGGAGAAGCCATCCAAATTGTTACAGGTTTCTCTATATTAATATAGAAATCTGGGGGTGTTTGTCATCCATTAATTTCAAACGCTCCTATACTATATTATAGGAGAATCCAGCTCAATTGTTACAAAAAAAGGTGGGATAAATCCCACCTTTTTGATTGGATATAAAACTTTTATAATTTAGAGCAATTCGATGAGCTTTTCAAGAATGGTCTCAGGTTTCTTGTACTCAAGGATCTTTTCGAGAGTCTTGATTTTATCAATTCTGGTCTCAGTATAGATCCTGTTGTCACCATTCTTCATGATTTCAAACATGTCGGCAAACTTCTTCTGATATTTACCCATCCGGCTGGTAGCAGCTTTGGCCTTTTTACTGGCAATATGTTTGACAGTGATTTTACCTTTACCAGCTTTCTTTATTTTACCGATGGCCTTTTCAACAACTTCCTTCTGTTGAGCTTCGTCAGGATAGTCTTTGAGAATTTGCATGGCAACTGATGCTGAGAGCACTTCCCTGATAAGACAGTTTTTCATGAACTTACAGGCTTCGGCCAATTTGATTCGATTGGAAACATGGGCTTGGGTCTTGCCAATTTTGACAGCTATTTCCTGTTGGGTATGACCAAAGGTTTCCAAACGTTTGCACCAATCCCCTTCTTCAACTTCAAGGAGAGGTTTGCCATCATTGAAAAGTCCCTGTTCAAGTATTCGTTGTTCCTCAGAACGATGTTGCTTTTCAGGAGACATGGGAACATACTTGAATTCATGACCTTCAGCAATCAATTCCATAACAGCTTTAAGTCGCCTGTGACCGCTGGTCAGGATATACTTGGTTTTAGTTTTCTCCTTTTTATATCCGCTCAAGGCAACTAGCACCCCATTTTCTTTGATACTGGCTTTCAATGCTCCCATGTCGCCAAAGTTTTGGCGAACGTTGAAGCCTTCCTTTATTTCAATATTTCTAGGATCAACCAGCAATTGATCCTTCTTTTTAGTGGGATTTAAAACTGCTTCTACCATGATGTCTCCTTGTTGTTGCCTTTTATGTTTTATGCTTTTTTGAATATAAATCTTTTAATGGTTAAAGCAAACAAAAAAAAAATTAATTTTCGGCCATGTCAGGAGACAGATGGAACTCTTTATTTACGGTTTTAATTTTGTTAAAGGACTTTACCATTTTAACATATTTGTTTCGCAATTTTCTTATCCACTCTCTGGTATAATCGTATTTTTCCCCAATCTGTTCAAGGGTATGTTCCGTACCGTAACCGATTCCGAAGTACATTTGGATAATATCTTGTCCCTCGTCAGTGAGCTTATCTTCCTTTTTGGCGGTATTCAAAAAATTAATAATTTTTTCTTCCAAAATTCCATTTAGATGTTGCTCCGGGGTCAGACACTTTTTATCTTCCAGTAAATCAACAAGGGCATCTCCCTCGTTGTTATTAGTTTTTTGATTCAGAGAAACCTGTGGGTTCAGAAGTTCCATATGGAGAAGAGTGTCCATAGGAATATTTAACGATTTGGAGATTTCTTTCCGGGTTGCTTTCCTACACAATTTCTGTTCGAGTCTGGCAGTTTTCTTATCCATTTGGCTTTTCTTATTTGCTTCCACGCCAGTGATTTTTACAAATCTGCTTTGTCTCGCCAGTTCTTCTAAAATCTGTTGACGGATGCGCCAGATAGCATGACTGATGAGCTTAACCTTTTTATCAAGGTCGAATGATTTAATGGCCATGTCCAAGCCTATGTTACCTGCCTGAATCAAATCCATAAGGTCAACGCCTTGGTTTTTGTACTTGTGGGCAATCTTAACCACGAACTTTAAATTGGCATTGTAAATTTCCCTATAGGCTTTTCTACTGCCTTCCTGATAAACTTTAAATAGCTGAATCTCTTCCTTATGGGTCAAGGTTTTGTGACGTTCCACGTCTCTCATGTAAATCTGGTAGTTATTCATATTATTCCTTTTGTTACCCATATTATAGGAGAAGCCACATAGATTGTTACAGGTTGCGATAAATATCTTCTAAAATACCATGATCTTTTATAAGTCTTTTATAAACGGTCTGGTAATCTAATTTGGTCAGGTCTTTTACTCTCTTTACCTTTTTCTCAGGATCTACCTTGATAGGGGTATTAAGCCGGATGATTTTTTCAGGGGTATTAATCATGTGAGCTAATCCATGTTCACACATTTCAATTACCTTTGCCCTATCGTACACGGTCTTATAAGTGTTTTTTAAATGGAAAATGCCTGTCTCTTTGGTGTTCCAACGATACCATGCGTAAACACTGGAATCAGATCCATAACCAGTAAATGAAGGTCTGTCGGAAAGAATATAAAGGGCATCGGGTCGATGTTCTAACCAGAATTCATGGCGTTCATCACTTCCGAGAAAGGATAAAGGCAGTAACATGGTTACGCTGGCAAATGGGAACAGTTCAAAACATTTCTCCAGAAATTCTTTGGCCAATGAGAAGGGCGGGTTGGTGATAATATGTTGAGGGTCAAATATTTTCAACATCTTATCAACATCTGATGTTAAGAAGTCAGCAATGGTCACATCTCCAAAGTGAGATAATTGATTCATTTTCTTTTGGATTTCAACTTGTTGAAGTTGGATATCGGGGTACTTTCTTATAATTTCTTTTGAGATTGCACCATTACCAGCGCAAGGTTCAAGTATTCTTGGTAATAAATTGGATGACCTCAGTTGAATTGAGTCCAATAGAACTCTGGTACACCAATAGGGCGTTTCATAGAAGTCTTGCTCTTTTCTTTCTACATGTTTTGGTGACGCTGGCATTTATCCCTCACACATTACGGCTCTTTGCATGGAAATCCATGCCTTTGCCCGTTGTTTTACGTCCTCGATGGCTGCTTCTTTACTTGAAAATAGATACTTTCTTTTCGATCTGCCACCAAAAAGATCACCATTTGATGAGTCGGAACGAAATCGCTTGGATTTCTGAAAATTCTTGTTCACTTCCTTGAAAGTTGGGTCTTTCGGGTTGACTGCTTGGGTCGTTATGATGATTATTTTCCTTTGGGTTATCATGTAGGGTACTTCAATGCTTGCTGTATAGTCTTTTACCCAATCATTTTTGGAATTATCACCATTAATCCCCTTTAAGTAGTACGTTTTCATGGTGGTGGTCGCTTCCAAGTCATCAACATGGGCAATCATGGACATGCATTCATCCAATTTCTCTCTTTGGATGTTGGTTTGGGCATGGGTTGTGTCTTGAACGTTAATCAAAGTGATGGTTTTATCATCATCAGCGTAAATCGAGCTGAAAGCGATTAATAAAACAAAAAATAAAAATAAATTTTTCATAAATCCTCCAAAATTCCCATTTGTTCCATAGTTTCAAGTAAATTTTTGGCACGGTTAAGGTCAATTCCCATTCTTCTCTGTAAAAAAGATGCGGAAGGTCGTTTATTTTCCAATACTAATTCAACAGCATCATTTAATTTGATGTCTTTTCCGTTAGGATCTTCAATTTCTTCTTCTTTTTCCTCTTCCATGGGTTCAGATTCGATACTTTGGGCTTTCCATGCGCCAGTAATGTTCTCAACTTCTTCTTCACTGATGAAAGTACCATGTATTCGTTCGGGAACCGGGGAATCAACAGCACAAAAGAACATATCACCATTGCCTAATAGCTTTTCACATCCACCAATATCCATAATTGTCTTGGAATCCACTTGGCTTGAAGTGTGGAAACCTATCCGAGAAGGTAAATTGGCCTTGATGATACCAGTGATAACGTCAATGGAAGGTCTTTGAGTAGTAAGAATCAAATGAATTCCTACTGCTCTGGCTTTTTGGGCAATTCTTACGATATGTTGTTCAATTTCCTTCTTGGAAGTCATCATAAGGTCGGCAAATTCGTCAATAACTACCACTATGAAGGGCATTAAGTCACCTTCGACTACATTTTCACGAATTTTAAAATTATAATTTTGGATGTTACGACTTTTTGCTCCACTTAACAGCTTGTACCTGTTCTCCATTTCAGAAACTAACCACTTCAAGGTGTCTACTGCTACCTTGGGGTCAGTGACAACTGGGGTCAACAGGTGAGGAAGGTCGTTATAGGGGAACAGTTCAACCATTTTCGGGTCGATAAGGATCATTTTTAGCTCTTCCGGCGATTTGGAACACAACATCGAAGCCATAAAGCTATTCACACACACGGACTTACCTGATCCAGTACGGCCAGCTATCAATAAATGGGGTGCTCTGGTCAAATCCATGACACGATTAGTTCCATTGATGGCTTCACCGAGTACCAAATTGATTTCATTGGAGTTCGGTTTGAAACAATCGGACTGTAATAAGGTTTTGATGTGTATGATCTTGGGATTTTCGTTAGGGATATCAATTCCAATGGTTGATTTACCCGGAATAGGTGCTAAGATGTTTACGCTCTTGGCCATGAGAGCCATTGCCAAATCATCAGAGAGAGCACTTATCTGTTTTACCTTAGTTCCGGCAGTTATTTTAAGTTCATAACGGGTTATAACTGCTCCAACGTGCATTTCAACCACGTTAGCAACGATTCCAAAGTTCTTTAACTGGGCTTCCAGAAGGTTTGCTTTGTGTTGGAGTGCTTCTTTAGAAGTTCCACCGTGTTGTTCCGGTTGGTCTGCCAATATGTTATTTATATCGGGTAATTTCATATTATAGTATAGGATAAGCTGAGTGAATTGTTACAGGTTTTCGCTGTATAATTTGGTACGGATGTTTAATCTCTTGAATGATACCATGCTACCATGTACAGCCCAAGGAGAGGTAGTGGTTTTATACCATATCTTACCATCTTTTCTCATTTTGAAGGTGGCAGTCTTTTTATACACGCCTATAAAGTAATATGACTTGACTGCTTTCCCTTCACGAAGTCTTCTGATGGCGGTAGCAAGTTTGATTTTTCTATCTTTAGGCATTATGTTTCCTCATGTTAATATTATAGGAGAAGCCAATTGAATTGTTACATAAATAAAAAAAATTATTTTTAACAAGTGCATTTTCCGGTTCTAATTTCCCACCCGAATAATCTAATTCCCCTTTCACGTCCACCAGACTCACCACAGATGAAACTCCATGTGCAGTAAAGCCATTTGTAAAAAGGTTTGGACTTCTTTATAGGGCAGTATTCAATCTTCATGATGTTACTCTTCTATTTCTCTTATTATTTTCTTTAAATTCAGGTTCATAGCCGTTTTTAATTAATGCTTCATTCACTGCTTGACGAATGTTCAATGGTGGTGGTGGTAATTTTTTTAAGATACAGGAACATGTATAACCGCAATTCCAGTTGAATTTGCATGGGGGACAGTCATATTCATGTTTAGGTCGTGGCATTATTTCCTCAAGTTAAGTTCCCATTCTGGGAACACTTTCTGAATGTTTAGGCTAGTGTATGCTGATTCTTTGCTCATGTTAATAGTATAGGAGAAGTCGATTGAGTTGTTACATTTTTCTTTTATAAAGTTGTGATGTATTTTATGCATGCTCCCTCCTAGAACCACTTACTATTTTTTTGATCAATGATGCTTTCCACATTCACTCCAATAAACACAATTAGAGTTAGACAGACTATGATGAACAAACAAAATCCGTCTTCCCAAGAATAGTGCATTCCAAGAACCACCACTAACTTTGCACTCATTGTTGCAAGTACTCCTCCAATTGCATTGTAGCAAAGACTATACTTGAAAGAGTCAGAGTCGTCTGTACACAAAAATCGAATCCATCCAATGAATGAACCAAGCACAGAGAAAAAAAGAGTGGTACCAATTAGAAGTAACAGTGTCGCTTTGTCAACTGTAAAAAATTCTTTGAAGACCATGATCACAGTATCCATCAGCATCTCCTTGCTAGTTTTCGTTGCACTGTCTCAAGGAACTTGAGGAAGCTTTACGCTTCCACCAATTCGGTTTCCTCTTCTTCAATTACGGGTTCGGCCAGTAGTTTCTTCTCTCTGAAAATCTCTTCTGCCTTGCTAACGATTGACCGCTTGCTTCTCAGGCTGAACATGATCTCTTCTCCGGCAATGTTACGGACGAAGGATACAATCTGTGATGCTGACATATCCTTGAATGAGAAGCCATTATTGCGTTTCAGTGATTCTCTGGTACGCTTGAATATTACAGTATTGGGAATGTATAGCTTCTGGATCTCTTCGGTCTCTATTCCGATAACCGTATACTCACATACCCGCATTTTCTGTTGGTTGTAGTCCATAGGAACGGCGCATACATGGCGGGGATTGACCAGTACAGTTATCAGTACATTACCCGGATAATGCTTTGTAGCATACTCAAATGAAGCCACATGGAGTCCACTACTGCAAGTGTTATGGGGATTGGTGTCAACTTCTTTGCGTTTCATCTGGACAACCTGTCCAATGTTATTGATGAAGTCACCAGTTTTCACGTCCACCAGTTGACCGTTTTCATTCCGGTTCACATGCTTATAGGCAATGAAACATCCATCGGAAGTAATAGGGTGCTTATTCTTAGTAAGGAAGCCATAAAGCTGATCCTTAATACTGTACACTTCTCCACCACGATCCAATACCTTGGGGTCGGGATTCTTTTTCAGGTTCTTCCAGAAAGATATGAGTGACCGATAGGGAAGTCCATTGTGAGAAAAGGCGATAAGCTTTTCAGATATGATCTTGTGTACAGGATCATGATCGCCACGAAGATAAACTTGTCCATCATTGGATACCCTGAATTCCTGATTGGTGTAATTCATGATACGCTTTGCAGGAAGCAGTAAAGACAGGACAGATTCAAATTTCTCAGCATTGAGCTTGCGCATAACCTTCTTAAATAGGGGGTCGGTCTTCTTAAGATGGAAAGCGTGTCCATCGTGGAAGATGTTGAGTTTGTGTGCTGTTTCTATCCAATTCATGGTTTTCTCCGTTGGTTATTTATAGTATAGGAAATCCTAGTCCGATTGTTACAACTTTAGGCAACTTTCTTTAATTCCTCTGTTTCAACTACTACTGGCCTTGCATCCATCAGGTCAATGTACTGCTGGAAATCACACTTGCGGTATCCACGTTGTCTCTCATAGTAACTACTTATATGAACAAGCAGAGGATATGACTTTAAGATGTTTTCAATGAAGGTATTGTATTTCTTCATCTCTTTTTCTTTGTTAAGGCTATACATTTTTAGATACTCTTCTGGAATGTATGTGTCATCCCTTTTGGGAATGCTATTAAGGTATGCAATGGTATCATTGATAGTCTGATCCTTGAATGTATATTTCTTCAAGTTCTCTACATCAGAACGCTTCTCGAATCCATCAAATTGAGTTTTGAGAACCATTTTTTTAACAATGTCGTTGTATGCAGGGCAATCTACGATATCGTCAAAGTGTTTGAAGCCCTTGAAATTCTTTGCAAACTTGTGTGATGTTACCACTAATGTATATCCAAGTTCCAATACTATGCTGATCCTAAACCTCATGGGAGAGTTGAGGAAACAATCTTCTGCTTCATACCGCCAGCGATTTCTTCTTCTCGCACTGTTATCAACTACATCTTTCAATGTATCGACTGTCATGTATACGACTGTGCTACTGTCAACCATATTGAGACCATGTATCTCATACTTGCCATATTCCATTCTGTTTTCATAGGCAACTATGCTCTCATTATCATTCCACAGGTCTTTATTACAGGTCGAGTTTTCATCTTTAATGTCATTGGCAAATATCCGGCATTTGATCTGCTTAGATTTGACAGTCTTATTTACCCGGATAGCCTTTGCTTTCTCAACATCGGAGTACAATGTATACTTTACTCCCATATCTTTAAGGGCTTTAAGCTCAGTGAGAAGTTGTCGCATTGCTTTGGCATAACATTTCTTTTGATTGAATGTCAATTTTGAAAAATTAATTAAATTATTATTGATTGGTTCTATGAATAGATACCCTTCTTCATTTTCATTGAATAAAGTTTCATTTCTCTGGTAGGACAGTCTTACTGTATCTCTCAGAATCACACGCTTAGTATTGAAAATATTTGAAAAAGAATTCAAGTCACTTCCGATTTTTTGCCTACCACCATTTGTCCATGATGTAATGTTGGCTTGGGTGATAACACTTGATATTTTCCAATCAATTTCCTTCTTATTGTAAAAATAAATATTTTTATGAAGGTTCAGCACTTCCTTAAGGAAAGGTATACTGGTAGATTCACCGGAATTATTTTTGATGTTATATGCTGTAATACAAGCCTGTAAATAATTAGGCTGTTCGTCCAAATGTTTTGTAAGTTTGGCTTCATAATGTTTCTTGAGGGAAGCCAGCTTACTCTTAATCCGGCCACTGGTTTTTTCATCATACTGGACTGCTTCTCTATTGGCAGTTAATGTGAGATCACCAGTATCAAAAGTGATAAGGACAATAGCACGTTGGTTCAAATCTTCTTCAATTAAACTGGAATCCAAGTCATAAATAATTCCATCTATCACAAGGTTATAACCAGTTACCAAATGTCTCTCATATCCATCTTCGGTAATGTAATTATTAGAAATTATTTTTACCCCTTCGTGCTCATTGAGTACCTTGTAATCAAATTTGCTATTAAAGTTGACCAGTTTGGGACGGACTGTCCAGAATGCGGTTGCTCTGAAAACTTCTTTTTCAAAAATATTTCTGTCGTTTTCCTTCATGGGAACAATTATTTCAGTTCCATTTCTCTCACTGGTAGGTTCCTGCTGGATCTCATACATCTGTCCGGGTTTCCCTTCTTCACTGGCAGTCATGTAGGTATATTTAATACCGTCATACCTTGTGCTGATAGCAAAGGAATCAGTGTATGAAAAGGGAGTCTTTGCGCCAAGGCCAAAACCACCTGTTTGTCCATCGGTTCCACGTTTAGTGCTCTTACCATAGTTGACAAATACATCGGCCATTCTATCGGGGCTTATCCCTACACCATTATCTTTAAAAATTATTGTTTTTTCGCCTTCAAACCAAGGGGAATCATTGATTATAATTTCAATCGGTTCAACCTTTTTCTGGTTCTGGGCAATACATTTCCCTTTCTTTAAGTTAGGGCATGTAAATTCACCATCTTTGCAGGTACAATATGTTTCAGAAAAGGTAAATTCTCTGGCAATAGCATCTTCTTCGGCCATTTCCTTCTCGAAAAGTTCTCTCATATAGACTTCCAGCATTTCCAGATAGTCTTTCCTGAGTCCCTTACTTTCTAGGGTATCTCTACACAATGCTTCCCGGTTGGCATCTCTACCATTACTGGAAACTTCTCTGGCTATTGATCCGATAGGGTTCTTATAAATTTTGTTCCTTACCAAGTCAATGAACATTCCCTTATCTTCGTCCTGTATATTATAATGCAAAGTTTTGAAGTCGCCGGAAGTTTTTGTTTGGAAACTTTTTTGTGTGTTGACTTTCATGTTCTGATTCTCCTTTGATTCCTGTCTGCTTATACTATAGGAAATCTCGGTTCAATTGTTACAACTTTCTTAGTGTATTTTAGGATATCCACTAAATTTAGAAGTCCAGTGAAGTGAAATCTCTCTCTTTTTTGAGTTTAAAGGACATTTTTGCGAAGTTTAGCTTGGCTTGAATAGTTTTAAACAGACGATTCACTTCCACTTCGTCATACCTATAGTTAGTACGGTCAGACACCTTTTCCAGCTTGTCAATTTCCTGTAAGACGTTAATTAATCTATCGTTAGATAGCCTGAGAAAGTTATCATGCTTCTGTTTAGCCCAGTATCCTTTGGGCTTTCCTGTTGGGGTTGTCTTCTTCATACTTCTATTATAAATAGTCTATTTGATTAAATCAACTAATTTCTGCCTCTTTTATATATTATAGGAGAATCCGGCGAAATTGTTACAGAAAGGGCAAACGTTCACAGTTCATGAACCGTGAACGGACATAGCTATACTATATTATAGGAGAAGCCAGCCTGATTGTTACAGGCTTTTCAGTTTTTTATAAGTCTACTTTGGAGATGACACTTTTACCAGTTACTTCAGTTTCATTAACTTCGGTGACTGCTGTGTCTGATATTTCATCTTGGGTAAAGACATCCAGCTTAACCCGGACATCATCCATTTCCAAACCTTCTTCGGCCACGACTGTGACGAATCCTTCAACCGCAATGGTGTATTGTTTTAGTGCCATGTTATAATCCTTTGATAAGGTTATCTACTTCGTCACTTATGTTTTTATTGTCCTGATTAAACAACCAGTTGTAATACTTATGTCTTGCCCACTCAACGAACTCATGTTCCTTAACACCAATTGAAGATGTTTTCAATGTAACATATATTGAATTGAGTTGAGCCTTGTTTTCACTTACCCATACATTACAGGAATATATTAGCTTCTGAACATCTTGAGAGGACTTTGTAAATCCCTTCATAAAAGCTCTGTAATCATCAAGGGTATCTTTACAAAGGTTCAATTCTAATTCATTTGGGTCAATCATATTTATTCTCCATTACAATAACATAGGCATTCTTTTTTCTCATGCAGTACTCGTTTTCGTTCCTTACCTGCATTGATGTATTTCATTGATTCTTCAATGCCTTCGTTTATACCCAACTTCTCTCTAGATTGCTTGCTGTAGAAGTCTTTTCTTTCTCGAATGCGATGCGCCAGCAGTCTATCAGCATGTACCATCAACATAAGTCTTTCTTCTTCAACAACAGGTCGTTTTTTATAAAGGTTTAATAAGTTTCGAAGTTGAGTTTTAACAGCTTCAAGATCTCCCTTGAATTCATATTCAGCTACTGCTTCAGCACCAACATCAGAGCATAGAAGTGTTTCTTCATCCAATCTGCTCAATAGTTCTTCTACTCTATTAATCTCATGTTTGGTGATTTTTTCTAGGCTATCTTTTTTATAATCGATTACGCCTTCTATAGTTTTCATAATGTTTTTCCAATATCAGTTTATAAATAACCATTTTGAACTCCTTCAAAATTCAGGCAACATAGCCCTTATTGGTAGTATAGGAGAAGCCAGCTCAATTGTTACACCTATAAATATAAAATATTCCCCACTAAAAGCAGAGAATATTCTAAGGGGGAGAAAAATAAAAAAATTATTTATATGCTACTTCTGACATGCGTTTGCACATTTCCACAGCAAAGGAATTTCTTCCATCAAATTGATCGGTCTTGCTATATTGTTCCATGACATTGACCATGCTGTTCCAGAACACTTGCTGAAGATGTCGGTGACTTCTTTGAATTCCATCCAACATGGAATTGAGCACCAATTTCTCATTACCCATTGTGTTGAAACAGTCAACCAATTCTCTGGACAGGTTGAAAATCTTTTCCTTGAAAATCTTTTCAATCATTTCCTTCTGTTCTTTGGGTTCCAGTTTTTCAAAACAGGAATGTTCCTTTGCTTCTTTTTCTGCTTCGTACCAACTATTTGATGTCATGAGTAATTCCTTTCCACATATTCCTAAGTTCGTTTTGAACTGACATGAATTTTGTGTCTTCCATCAGTGTGACCTTTTTATGCTTTCGCAAATCTTCTTCGGTCACACCCGCTGTAAATAACTTTTGAGCAGCTTTTACCGCAGGAGGAATATTCTGATAAGCCATGTGAATGATTGCGTCTATTTGTCCGGGTTTCATTTTATTCTCCTTCCCTCATAGTATAGGAAAAGCCATCACGGTTGTTACAAAAATAAAAAAATTATTTTTCATTGATTTGATGTAAGTAATATGCTTTAGTCCAGATAGCTTCCATTGCAAATATAATTTCTGGATGTCCTTTAAATGTGGAAATGGCTACGGGATTTTGGTTTAACCTTTTATGACGTGTTGCCATATACGTTTCATAAGGCAATGCCATTAATTCATCTCTGGTTAAATTTGATACCATTATAATAGTTCACTTTCGTTACAGGGTTCATAAGCTCCGGGTAATATTTCGATAGGTTCCAGACCGTTAGCTTTTCTTTTGGGGTTAGCCTTTTCAATACATACTTCACAAACAGGCTGTTTAACTCCTTCTATTCTGATTGAGGGGACTTTATTAGGATTGAATGAAAACGTCTGTTTGCACCCGAAACATTCCCCAATCATATAAGCGTATCCCATGTTATTTTTCCTTGGTTTCTGTACAATATTCACAGTCTGCTTCTTCATCAGCTTCAATAAATGTTACATTGGGAGTAACTGGTTCCATTTCTTTGCGATGGATGTCACAAACTAATACTTGAGATTCCCCATGTCTATCTGCTATTGTGTATAAATATTTTTTCATTTTTTTCCCTTGTTGCTTGTATTATAGGAAATCTTAATTCAGTTGTTGCATAAAAATAAAAATTATTTTACAAGTTTTCCATTTGGGCGTTTAAAAAAGGCGAAAAAGGGTTTATCATCACTAGGGGTCAAGGTAGCAGTCATATCGACCTGTTTACCCTTAATAGATTCTTTGCTATCCTCAGTCAGTAGGGCTTTAGGGCAAGTTCCCCACGCCAGCCATATACCATTATCAGTTGTTACCTTGACAGTGATACGCCATAAGTCACCAAAAGAATAATTTTTTAATTTCAGAGATACCACTTCACCTGTAAATTTCTCACGACCTTCGGGGGCATTAGCTTTAGGTTCTTCGGGTTTGGGATTCCTTACATCATTAGCCAACTTGGTAAGTAATATCAATTGTTTTTCAGTCAGGCCACACCATTTTTTAAAATTTATTTTTAAGTCTGCAATAATGGGGTGATCCAATTCAATGTCATCTTTTACAGTAGGATGTTCTTCCAAAAAAGCTTCCCGCCGTTCCTGATTCAGTTTCTTTTGTATCTGTATGGCCGTTTCAGCTTTCAAGTGGTTAATGTGCATATCCCAAGCAGAACGATCAGCCATTAAGGAATACTTGGCTGCGCACTGGTGGCCTACATGAATGTATTCACCTGTTGGAATATGTTTCCATACATCACCATAAACAAACGGAGTTCCACAAACTGAACACTTGCCAGTTCCACCGTTTCCACCCCATTGAACTTTGGCGATATGGTTTAAGCCAATAATACAGCAATGACCATCAGAATTATGTTCGCCGTTCTTAACTATCATGCCCTTATCATCAAGTACCCTTCTATCCAGTTCACAGTTAACCCCATAAGAAGGAATAGGCCACCCACCCATTGAGGTAGACAAATTATAGGACATGATGTACTCATAATTTGCTGGTACAATTTCTGCTGGTCGGTGACAATCTGTTCTTGCTGTTTTCATGTAACTATTATAGGAAAAGCCAGTTCAATTGTTACAACTTTTGTACAAATTGTACGTTTTGTACAAGTTGTACAATAAGACGCTCCTATACTATATTATAGGAAAAGCCAGCTAAGTTGTTACACTTTTCTTCAAGTTTTGATTAATACTCTTTATTTACATACTTGATTAAGGTTTCTTTGGTTTTTTTAAAACCTAAACTACGCTTAATAGTTTTTTTTGCATGTGCCACAAATTTCGTATTACCCATCAACATAGATTCATGTACTCCGGTTTCTCCAGCTATTGCGCTGATTAACATTTCACCTTTTGAAATTGGCATATTGTACTCCTTCTGTTATTTATTATAGGAAAAGCCAGCTAAGTTGTTACACTTAGCTGAAACTTTTTACCAATTAAATGTGGGGAGGTCGTAAACGGTTCCGTCTCTATCCAACTTCAAGTATGTGCAGTTGTTTCGTTTTGCCAGTAACAGAAGGTTAACCAGTTCGGGGGAATAGGTTTCCTTGATCCTTTTCTGAGTATCATCTTTCTTTATGTTCAGAGGGACAAAGACGAGATAACCAAACTCATAATTATATACACATAATTCCGGGGTTGAATTAGTGATACCTTCTTCTCTTAACTGATCATCATCTTTCTTGGTTATGTGAGAAGTTGACAATACTAAGTTGTGTTCGATTTCGTACATTCTTATTGCTCCTTCTTGATTGCATTGTCATTGGCAGGGACATATTTGTGAGACTTTACTTCAAGTACTCTGGAATCAGGTTGATCCGTTTTAAAGGTTTTACACTTCGGGCAATAGTTACCGACTGATTTCTTGTGGATGTAATTGGTTTCACATTCACAATCCCAATATTCGGGGGTTGTTTCACAGATTTCCTGTTCAAACACTTCTTTGGCACTTACTAACCGTTCATCGAGATCAATGTTATGTCTCTTGGCGGTGTGTAAAAGATCAGTGAGAATGTCCCTGATAGCTCCGTTAATATCAGTTCCTTCTTCCTGAATGTGGTCGTTTATGATTTGGTGCATTTCCATGTTTCTCCTTGGTTGTCTATATTATAGGAAAAGCTAAGGGGATTGTTACAGTTATTCTTCCCAAAGAATGATATCTTTGAATTCACCGTCCTGAATTCGTAGTAACAGGTCATCTTCCTTGATAACGATATTAGGGCTGTTTGAAGGGGGTTTAGGAATGGTATCCTTTTGCACGTAGATAGTATCTTTAATGACTACAGTGTCCCGTATGGCCGTTGTATCAATGTGAGATACCCTTTTCCATTCTTGTATCTCTTTACCCCATTTCTGCTTGAAGTATTGTTCAACCAATGGTGGGGCTTTGTTTCCTTCATTCTTTATGGTCTTACCAGCCTGATACAGTTTGAGAACAATGTCCGGCAAGTCAAATGCAGTGGACATTGTGGTTAAGAACAGTATGAGAATGAGCTTAATCATACACCCGGAAAAGTATCTGTGATACCTTTTATCTCAGTTTCGTCAATGACAGCCTTATCAGTCATTGAAGTGAAATCGTATTCACATTCATTGATAACATCTTCAGGGTCAACGGTTTCAGCGTGTTCAATGACAACCTTGACCGCTAAATACCTTGTGGATTTAATTACCTTGACTGCTTTTCCTGTTGGGGTATGAACTTTCATAGTGCTTTTTTCCTTGTTAAACAATCTGTTGAATGTTCTCACAGAACAGGTTTCGTAATACTTTGTTTCACCATCAGGATAAAGCCTTACATAAGGTTTTCCGTTCTTGTCCAATGTCATCAATTCATATTTATACTTTTCCCTGATAGAGAACCCTTCAAGGTTATCATTTTTCTTGTCCCCTCTAGGTTCTTCAATACAGATACATTGACCACCTTCTTTTACTTGGTTCTTTTGTACCATTTCAGTAACAGTGTTATCTTCATCGAATTCCACTTCAAAAAAGGTATCACATTTAGGACAAAAGACAAGCACTATGTTACTATCCTCATAATAACCGTCTCGATTATC
>Ga0307377_10002486_pt1 | contig 21723 bp, 35 predicted proteins | sample TR3MG_FD_202535 | JGI IMG/M metagenome (GOLD analysis project Ga0307377, IMG submission 202535) | Soil microbial communities from Risofladan, Vaasa, Finland - TR-3 | ecosystem: Environmental > Terrestrial > Soil > Coastal area > Acid sulfate soil | place: Finland: Risofladan, Vaasa | collected...
ATGGGCGTAGAACCCACTTGAATTAAGGCAATTAAACTCAATTACTTTTAACTTTCCGTGAACTAAAGCCAAATCCATAACACAAGTTGGATTGGGGAGCCATTTATCAGCAAAAAGTTGAGCCTCTGCAATTACCTTCTCGTCCTTTTCTTCTTTCTGCTGTAGTTGTCCTTTGAATTGATACATAGAACCGCTCACAACCTTCCCACCGATAATAAACCACCTCCATTCTGCTTGTATCTTTCTAGGAGCAGATACTAATATCTCCATGTCAGCATCAATCTTGTCACTTTGAGAAGACCCGATTGCGACTGCGGTAAGCAGCCAACCCAATGCCTCTTCTGTCTCCATGACCATGCCATCAAATTTTTTGTTATCTTCCGAGGGTCTCATGAACCAGCTTAATCCAGACGGATGTTTTTTCATAAATTCAATCGCCTCAGATACGGTCATGATATTGTCATTCAGCATATCATCTCTATGTTTTAATGCTTGTCGATAGTTGAATTTAGAAAGGTCAAAATAATTACCCTTCCACTTCTTTTCGTCCGCTATTTTAGTTAGGGCTGTAGAACCATAAGGCAGGTAGTCAACTCCCTCCAGAGGGGCGTCGCTCGTAATTTCATGGGAAAAGGGAATAACCCCAACGTATTCATGAGGGTACTCCCCAATCGCAGACTTAATTTTCTGCAACTGTCTCTCCGCTATCATATTGTATTGAACTATGAATTTCATTGCAGGGTTTCTGGAATGGTTTTTTCTTCACTGTACTCAATGACTGAGCCATAATCTTCTGCCCAGTTCCACTTACAGGCGGCACCCATTAGAGGAGTCACCTCGTCAGTGTAGGCTCTTATTACGTAGGTTTCATAGCAGTTGCCGTTAAACCAACGAAATATATTGGGAGCATAAAGGTCAAATACCTCGTTCCCATAATCAAGAATGCCTATGCCGCCGTCTCTAAACTGCTGCACCACACGCACCAACCTTACGAAGGTTATCTTACACTCCGGAGATACCTTTTGGACTTCACAAAAATAAATATAAGGACTCTCGTCTACTGCGAAATTTTCGCCCGTACTAAACGAAAGCATATCCTTGTTGTCAATGAATCTGCCTAACTCTATCTTTTTTTTTGAGGTTGTACCCACTAAAAAAACAACCCTGTCTCCCACTTTCCACTTATACTCAGCGGTAAAGTTGGGAATTTCCGTGGATTTAGTTCTACGGTCCTCGCTTTTCATTTACTAATCCTCTAATTGAGCGAGTCGTCGCATGGCTTTTGCATTGGAATCTCCGACAACCACTTCCTCTTCCAGCTGGCAATTGTCTACTAGTCTATGAATCAATTCCAATAAATTTTCCAAAACCTCAACTCTTTCATAAGCCTCGTATTCGTAAACAAAGTCCATCTGTTTCATAAGTTTCTCAGTAAAGGCAATGCACTTATCGGATTTTGGTACCTTACGAGAATCACAGCAATGTTTAATGAGATAGTCCCCCAAAGCCTTTCTGTCCATTCCATACACGGCTAAGTAAAGAGAATCATCTTTGAGGCTGAGCAATTTCTCGAGTATCCTATTCAACATTAATCCTTAAATGTTCTAGCCTTCTTCTTGGCGGTCTTTCTCGCTGCTATGCTTTTTAGCTTCTTCGCAACGGAGGGTTTGACGTAAAACTCCTTCTTGCGGAGGTCTTTAAGAATACCATCGGCTTCAACTTTTTTCTTAAACTGACTAAGGGCTGCTCGAACAGCCGCTTCATGTGGAATGTTTAAATTAACTCTAACTGTCGCCATCTTTATCTCCTTGTGGATGTATTGTCTTACAATGATTTTATTGCTTTTCAGAGAATATATCAAGTTCTATTTACAATAGGCAAACGCCTAGAGCTGACGTAGAAGGGAAAAAGCAGCGGCGTTTATTCGTCTTTTAGCTGTTCTTTTATCGCTTCTTTGTCAACCACTCTTCTTTCTATCTTATGGGTTTCTTTTTTTGTTTCCTTGCCGGGAGGGGCTCCATGCTCATTTGACAACGGACGTTTACCCCAATACTCATAGCCGACAGCTCTTCCTCCTTTTTTTGTTCTACTCATCGCCACCTTTCAGCCAGATGACTCTCAACCAAACTGGCTTTAATTCTTTTATTGGACAAATCCAGTTTAAAGTCCTGTTGGACGCTGGTTGGGTATCCCAGAACCCAAACGGGGGCGTCTCCACTATTTTACCATCTTTAAATAAATGATAAGTGACAAAGTCAAAAAGCTTATCGGTTTCAAAAATAACAAGAACGTTATCACTCATAAGATGGGCATAGTATCGTGCGCCCTCCTGCTTTGCACGACGCACTCCACCAATTGCCCCAGTATTCTGATTGCTAATCATCTCCAGACTGAGGTTTCGGTTCTCCCCGTATGGATATCGCTCAGATTTGAGTTCCATCAACTCGCCCGAGGCTGTTTTCAAATCTGGGGCAGTCGGGTCAGATAGGTTATTTTTAATTAGCCAACCGTTTGTAAGCGATAGGAGCTCATGCTCTCTTTTTTGCCCAAACGGCAAGTCTATTCCAAAATCAGGTGTTGTCATACTTTTCTCCATTTTAATTTTCATAATTTTATCACAAAAAAACAGCTATGTCAACATAAAAACAACCTGAAAAAAGCCTATTTTTACTAGATAAAAATTTTAATCATTTTAATGACCCCTAATCTTTATATTTTTGATATAACATAACGAGGTCTCCAAAGGACCCGTCTTACTTACTTACAATCTAAAGGAGGAAAGCCATGATAAATATCAAGGCAAACAGCATGTTCATCAATCCTGATGGGCGCACTGTGAAGGTAACAGCAAAAACAGGACAAGTGGTCCATTATTACACAGATGGTTCTGACCGTGGAGAAAACGGGAAGGAACTCAATCTAATTAGAATGCTAGAGTCGGGTGGCTATGTAGACATAAGCCAATCTGCCTCTGGTTTTTTTATGCCCAAAAATAAATACTCTGGATGGAACGTCGGCGAGAAAGTAGCCAATGGCGGCCCAGAAGGGTACTGGGCGGAGATAGTAAAAATAGATGCAAAGGGAATCCATGTTCGCTTCAGCACAAATGATAAGCAGCACAACACAGTGTATCTGTATGACGAGAAGGGATTCGATTTTAAGAATATTTTTACACCTGAAATATATGGTGACCTAAGCGAAAAATTTAACGTCAATGTGTTTGAAGTCATTGGAGTAACTGATAGCAATGATGATTTCAAAATCACTGTCGTAGGAAAATCTATAAATAAGGAGTTGCTAGGGAAAATAGAGAAAGCATACTCTGGAGCTAAGATATATCAAATCAGACGTCTAACAAATATAAACATACAATAAGGAGAATATCATGACAGAACAGAAGAGATTAATACAGCACGGATTTAATAGTATAGAAATTGAGAAAGATAAGCTGTTAAAAATTATCATAGAAAACAAAGAAAAGCACGTAGAAGAATACAACAAGTCCGTGAAAGCCTACGAAGTCGCTAAACTTACCTATGCTCAGGAATACTGGGCTCAGCTTTCAGAAAACATAGGTTTAGCAAAAAAGATAATGGATGAAAAATTAGAGTTAGTAGCCGATGCAGTCCTTATGGCTAGGGATATTCATCAAACGGGGGATGACGTAATAGACTTGACCCACATAAACTCATCCGTGAGTTACTCGCTAGCTCCGAAAGTAACTTTATCTGTAAAAAGCCCAGTAAGCCATGAGAAAGAATACAGCGTAGCAATACGTGGGTTAGAGCTTTCTACTGCGGAATTTGTATTCCTAGATGCTGGAGATTTTAGCAGATATGTTTTGGATGAATGGGATTGGAAGACATCTTTTGCTGCCAATAACTCAGTGCTATTTTCTGGGGCATCAGTGTCCAACAACTCGTATTTTTCAAACAACGGTGGCGGCGTCATGCTGTCTGGATGTTTTGTAGAACAAAGCGGCGGTTATGGTAATGGTTTGACCATTGCATCTGGGACAAACATACTTACCTCAGCGTCTGGGGCATCAATATCATTTGGAGAAAAATCATCGAAGCTATTTAGCTCGATATACAACAACTTGGGGGATAAATAACATGAATATCATCAAACAAAAAGACGTACAGGATAAGAAGGGGAAGGTGTTTATATCATTTGTTCTAGACGAGTCCGGCTCCATGTCGACTGGTCAGGGAGCAGTCGTATCAGGAATGAACGAACAGATTCAAACCATTAAGAACAAGTTTAAGGACAGCAACGCAGATGTGGTGGTGTCATTTGTGAAGTTTTCAGACAACATTATTTCATTATACGAGGGAACTACTCTTGAAAATCTACGAGAGTTTGAATCGCATGCGTATAAACCAAACGGTAGCACTGCTCTCTATGATGCAGTTGGCTACACCCTAGACATGATGAATAGGATGGACGGGATAAATGATGAGGGAAATAGTAGTCTTCTCGTAATCATAACCGACGGCGAAGAGAATGCTTCTAGACACTTCAACTCAAAGCAAATTGCGGAGAGAATCCAATCTCTCAATAATACCAAGAGATGGACAATCACCTATCTAGGACCAAACAGTGTTGACCTAAGCAGCGTCAAGCAGAGCATGAACACCTCCATGGGTAATATGTATTCTGCTAATTTGAGCAACTCATTGGGATACAAGAGTGCATTTAAGAGCATAAATTCTAATCTTGGCATGTGGGCAGACAACGCCTCTCTCGCAGCACATAGCGGCGTATCCTATACTTGTGACGCATTCTACTCGCTAGATAAGAGTGGTGGCATTAGCAGTGCTGACATTAGCAGTGTTGATACCAGTACTCTGAATGGTGAGCCAATCACCATTAGATAATAAACAAAATCAGTACAAAAAAAAAGAGACCACCTCATTTCTGGGGTGGTCTTCTTTTTATATCGCTGTCAAGCAGTGGCTATTAATATGTTTTTGCGAGTGGTCTTCTCGTTTCGGTTTCCCCACATTTGGTTCCTAAGTTTGTGGTCTGGGTTCCCCTATCGGTTTTTGTTCCGAAAAACAGCCTAGCTCGCTGTAACTCCTAGAAGGGTTCCCCGTTAGGGATGTCTCCCCCGGTTGTCATTTTACGGAATAGTAAAGTATTTTTCTGCATGAGTGGTGTGCTCATCCAGCCCAACCTCTTCCCTTACCGCCCTCTTTTAACTCTGCATAGCTTTTACAGAGCCGTGGTAGTCCTCGGCTTCTCGTCATAGGCATTAAATACTTAACAACGACAATATGATTCTATCACAACGAGGAGGCTCTGTCAACATAAATTTAAGGTGTTTTTAGCTTTCTCTTTAGCTCTGCCTCAATCTTTTTTCCTCTAATCTTCCGCCCATCAATTTCTATCAGCTTTATCCCATTTTTTAAGCAATATTTCCTTAGCCATTTATCTCTAATCTTCTGGGAGTCCAGAGCCACTTTGCCTCCCCACTTGCGAACCGCCTTATAGTGCTGGCCACCCTGATACTCGACCAAAATGAGCTGACCGCCAAGAGTGAGAGCGAAATCAACGAGCAAGTATTCTCTAACGACTTCACCCTTTTCTATAATCGGGCCCTTGATGTGGAACTGTCTAGTTATCGGGACGCTTGGCCCCAAAAGTTGCTTAAGAAACTTATGGGTGGCGTTTTCATTGCGCTTCATGGAGTGGAATTGGCGGGTTAACCTTGTTCTTATTGGTGAGGTTATACAACGGCTTATTGGTCTGCCTCTTCTCCGCTGGAAGCTGGTTGTAGGCATTCATGCCATCCCAAGTTTTCTCCTTCGTGGTGGGGTCTTGGAGTTCAGCTTTATCCTTAACCCCATCCCCATCTTCATCAGCCGAGGAAGCTATTCTTGGCGCAAAAGCAGATAGACCGTCTTTAGCGGACTGTTTTATGTATTCTGCATATTGTCGCCTGTTCCCCATTATTCGTCCTCATCCCCAAGGTCGTCATACATATCTTCGTCTGGGTCAACTTCATCAAATCCCAAATCTACGCTAACTCCGGCTTCGTTTATTATTTTCTTAACTATTTGGCTCTGCATTGTCAAAGCATTTTCAAGAACTATGGCTCGTGTTTGGGCAACCATCTCATTAGCCTTCGCCAAAACTTCTTCGAGAGGAGCTTCGGGGCTTAAAACATCCGGTCCAAGCACTCCAGTGTCCTCATTATCGGAGCTGAGTCCAAAACCACCATCCTCACTCCAAGGCAAGCCATTAAAAGTTACGAATGTTTCAATATCAGTCTTTTGAGAATCTTTCTCTATGGTTACTCTTATTTTAACTGGTTCATTTGGAATAGGCGTCTTGTCCCCACGATAGTCTACGTGTGCTAGGTTTCCCTCCAAGATGGGGTATAGCTGCTTATAGGACAGTTGAGGAACCGCCACACTCACCTCTCTGCCAAAAAAGCTATACTCAGTTTCGTTTTCGTCATAATTCCAGAACCCATTCTTAATTAAGACAGCCTCTTGTTCGGGAGTATAGATATTAGGGCCCTCTTCCATGCTGTCATCATCTCTTGCTGATATCTTTTTCATTATACAATTCTCCAGATTGGAATTTGCACAAAACCAGATTCGACTCTTTTTCCAGTATCTGTGAACCATCCCTTTGAGAGGACGATGTTAGCTAAGTTCGTATTTTCAGAATAATTTTTAATCAGAACCTCTCCCGGTTCTAAGTCAACATCTACGTTGGTGGAGAGGGTGGCATAGGGAATTCCATCCTCACCCATGACAAGAATTGCTGGCTTACCATCTTGATATTTTTTACTCATATCTAGGTGAAGAGTTTCTCCGTCAAATTCAAACTCCATTGGAGACCCTATTTCTTTCTTGTCAAAATTCATCCCACCGCCTTCAATGGTTCCGTCACTACCATCCCCTTCATCTCCAACGCCTTCAGAAACGTTGTAAGCCCTCAGGACCTTGGAAGCCCTCTTTTGTATCAAGCCTCTATAATTATTTCTCGCTTTAGACATACATTTACCCCTTCTCTGGTTCAATATTTTAGTGCAGATAGGTGGGGAGTTTAATAATTCCCCAAAACAATTGCCACTATAGTGGTTTATTATAAAAATTTAGTATTTTTTTGATTAAAGTTCAATAAAACGCCCTCTGTCGAGCCTCGGGCTGTATCACGAGCCCACGCCACGATTCATCGTGAGATGAACCCATAAAAGTCACGCCCTTCCTCTCGTTGAACCCAATGCAAACTCTCACCCGGTGGTCTATGCTGCCATCTATGTATTTGATAATTATATTATACAGGGTTTCTTGCTCGTGATAAAGAACATTTTGCTGAGTTTCCATCTGTGTCGTAATCTCAAAGTCAGACACCTCTCGGCCATCTTCATAAAAACACACGAGTTTCTCCAACAACGGAGGAGAGCTGTTGAATAGAAAAGAGGCTTGGATTGGGCCGGAATCGTAGAACACGTGGTGGCTCTTCATTTTTTTAACACCACTTATCATTAATCCACTTTAGTCCTCTCGGATTTGCCCCACTTAGCTGTTCCAAGGAGGGTTTTAAAATATCCTGAAAGCATCGACAATCCTCTTAGCTCTTCATAAATGAGGCCGCCTGTTGCATTCCAAAGCATCAAGAAGAAATATTCAGAGAGCTTATTGTAGCTTCTAATATACTTCCAGTCTACCGCAATCATTAGGGAGAACTCAATCACACGTTGATAAATAAACACTGGTAAATAAAAAAACAATATTATGTCCTTGAATATTATGGCAACAAATGGGTCGGTAAACGATAGATATATAATTGTCGGGAGGACTATATAATTCAACCAGAATAAAAAGGTGAAGGCAATAACTCTCAGCCATTGGAGTGGCATAAAAACCATCCCAAACAACCCAGCTTTTCGATTGAACACAATGTCTCTTTGTCTTATCATGCTGTCCAAAACCCCTGCTCCCCACCTAGACCGTTGACTAAAGAATCCAGAAATAGAATATGGAGCCTGAGTCCACCCTCTGGCATTCAATACGGAGATTGCTCTCAGGTTGCGGCCCTTAAGACGCTGTCTGTGAACTTCCAGATTGTAGTCATAATCTTCAGTGAGACCTCTTCCAGCAAAGCCACCTAAATTCTCAATCTCAGAAACCCTATATGCAGAAAAATTTCCAACCAATACGGTTTGAGCCCCAAAGGAATTCCTTAACGCCTTTACTGCAAGGTCTTTGAAGAACTCCACTGTTTGTGAAATCAACAGAGGATTTTTAGAGAAGCCTGATTTTACCACCCCTCCTCGCTCAACCCTACATCCATTGATGAATTGATTCCTCCCGGAGGTGAGTGCCACCGTCTTATCCTTCACCATAGGTGCAATCAAGAGCTCAAAGCCACGCCTATCTGGAATGGTGTCTGCATCCAGCACGCAAACGTATGGAGCTGTGCAGAACAACAACCCGGTATTCATAGCTTTCCCCTTGCCTCCATTGACGGTTCGCACTAAGATTATTTTACCGGAGGCCCATATCTCGACGACCCTAGACCCAACCAGCTTTGACTTAGCCAACTTAGATATCTTTTTATAAAGGCCATTCTTGGTGTTGGTGACTTTGGTAAATCCAAATTCAGCAATGAGGAGCTGACTAGTGTCGTCGGTGGAGCCATCATCAACAATTACAATCTGTTCGGGTTGCCACGCTTGGGCTACGCAGGAAAACACAGTCTGGAGTATGGTCTTCTCTTCATTGTAAGCCGGGATGATGATGGAAAATGAGTCCATATCTTTTAGAATGCTCTTTTTTCTAGCCGTCAAATTCTTCAACTCACTAACAACCCTCTGCCAATAAAAGGGTGCAACAAGCAGTTTTAAAATAAAGGTGACTGCCGCTATGTAAAAGCAAGAAAACATCACGGCTACAATGGGGTATTCCCAAAAGACTATTTTAAGAGCTATATAATGCTCTGGCATTTATGACCTCCTCGTCCTGCTAGCGAGTTCAGTAAAATAATTGAAATGAACGTCGTCTTTGCTGATTGCAAAAAAATCTTCTTCCCGTCCATCGGAAAACTTATTTGCCAACTTGCGATTTACTCCCAACTCCAATAGGCGGTCTCCACGGATGGCTAAATGATTGGAAAGGTCTGCATTGAATAAAACGAATACAATGTCTTTCTTGGCTTGCTTTTTCTTTCTTCCCAAAAACTGAACGTCTGAAAATGGGAACTCACTGCCCCTCCACACGTTTTTGACCTCAACCTCTATTCCGCAATAATACTCGCCTTTAAGAAATACCTGTAGGTCTGTGTCATACTGGTTTGGATTATGTCTGACTTCGAAGGGGGTATTACTAAGGATTTGCATAAGTCTCTCTCTAGCCCTAACATCGTGCTTTGCGTGTAATTCTTCGCTAAATGGCTTTCTATACACTATGCCTCCAGAGTGGTAGTCCATAGTATTTTAGTCCATTTGGCCTATAAATCAAACAAAATAGCCGCCCTTATGAGGCGACTATTGGGAGTTCCATAATGCGGAATGCTATTAGAACTATTCGTCTCTGCGAGATATCTTAACAATCCTTGACAGTCTGCTTCCTTTTTTGATGGGAGAACCAACCATCAAATTGTTTTCCCTGTAATAGTTAGCTATCAAGTCCTGCATTATATATGGATTAATACTATAGTTTTTTCTTAATAGGGATTGGACGTCGCTCAGGGGAGGGACCACCGACCCGTTTTGGGAAGCCAAATCTCTTACGTACTTGGGAAGATATAGATAAGCAACTTCCACTAGGTGTATTTCATCAGCACTGGTGTTGGGAAATTTTTGAAGTATTTGCTCTTTGGCTTTGGCTATGTCTTTGTAGGCTTTCTTCTTCATATTTTATTGCTCCCTCGACGACATTTTAATTATGTGTCTATAGTCTATTCGGGCGTTTTCGAGCTTAAGCGCCCACGGTATTCTTTCGTTTTCTGTGAATCCAAACTGCCTTGGAATTTCATCATATATTTTCTTTGCGACGATTGGATTTAGATTGGCATCTTCCTCCATGGTTTCCGCCGAGGAGATATACACGTCGACTCCCCTAAACCTCTTCAAAAAAGCATTGAGGAGGATTCTGACATAATTCTTGGTCAACTTAGACAGCTCATTGGAGACCTGCTTTAGTCCAGCCTCGCCTCCGTAGCTAGCCTTAAGTCTATCCATCTCTTTAAGTCCCGAAGTAAGCTCTTGTTGATTTTCCGACTTAACCAGAGCAAAGAGCTTTGGTATATGCCTAGCCATGTCGCTCTGTATTTCTTCTATATAAATAGCCATCTCACCTCTATCGGGGTCCATCACTAATTCGTCATCCTTGGCGTCTTCATCATCCTCATCAAACCCATACTCCCCATCTAAGATGCCTGATATGCCAGAGTCGCCGCCATTTGGAAAAATTTCTTTATATAGTATAAAGCCAAATTCATTGGAGTCAGAGAATCCAATTTGGTGTGTTTTCATTTCTTCGTCTAGAAATCTTTTTGAATTCTCGCTAAGACCATCTACATTTTTAATCCCCAGCACGTATGTGTGTCTAGGGCTTGCACTTAATTCTTCCACCGACTGGCTTTCTGAATCCTCATACGTGCCCTGTATCTGGTAAAACTCGGTCTTCTTAAGAGCCGACTCAATGTCGTTGATAGTCAAGGGTTGTCCGTTTTTATTCTTAAGGGCTTCTGAGATTATAGGGTTATTCCTAATTCCAAGCTCGTTTAGCTCTCTTGACGTTATTTGTTGAATTCCTTTGTCGGCCATAAATTTCTCAACCTTGCGTATCAAAACGTAATCGTACTCCGAGACGCTGACGGTTTTTTCTGTGCCCGGAGACACCGCTTCCATGTATTCCTCAACCGGAACCAAGCCAAGAGAATATAATTTTTTCCAAATCTCAGGATTGAATCTATTCTTCAATTTTCCTAAAACTTTTGGAGAAAACAACTCTTTCCCCCTCTTATTAGCAAGATGAGAAATAACGCTAGTTGGAAAGTTTTGGCCCCAATTAAATAAAACATCCTCTGTAAATACTTCTGGCATCATTCGGGCAAACTGCTGCCACACCTGAGGTCCCACCGACCCGCCAAATTTCTTCAACGCATCTTTGTCAAACTTAATCAAACGCTTCCAGAAGGAAAGCTCCAACCTAGTCTCGTTTTTTTCTATATCTTCTCTTGTAAGGGGAAGTGGTGATACTTCTTTTCCATCGCTTGATGTAGCATTCTCAATCCAACGAGTCCAGTCCTCTGGCGTGAATTTATCTTTATACTTTTGAAAAAAATCCAGATTTTTGGCGGCGAGAAGGCCAAGATGCCCCCTCGGAAGCGTAGAAGCCACACTCCGGCCATTTATGTGGCTCTCCATAACTTTGTCAGTGAAAAGCTCTGGCCTCTGAACACTTAGGTGGCCAAGAAAACTTCCAGTGCTCGGATTGCCATAAAAATAAGACTTAGCATTAGTGGAGTCTATTATCTTATCTAACAACTCGGCATCAAACAATTCCGGAGCTCCGTTAAAGGAAGCAAGATAGCTCAATGCCTCCATGTTGATGGCGTCTGTTGGTTTAATATATTTTTCTATTATTTCTTTTGTAAAAAGGTCTGGTCCGTATTTTGCCAGAGTCGGCCAAACATTCTGTCCATTATGATAGCTTCTATGAAATTTATCTCCATACTTCTCTATCATGTCTCTAGTGAAGAAGCTACTAGCATGGAGTGCTAAGTCACTCCAATCGCCCTGTTCCAATTTATCTAAACTAGAATGCAAAAGGTCTGGTCTGTATCTTGCAATATAAGGAATGGCACCGTCTTCATGGCGGTTTTTTTCAAGTAGGTTGTTTACAAATTCTTGAGTATAAATGCCGGGATGGTCGGGCATATCTCTAGAAATGGCATATTGGTGCGGACGGCGTTTCTGCAAGCCACCCTCTCTCCCCAAGTTTACAAAATAAAAGCGCCCTTCGGAATCGACGTAGTAGTCCCCCCGCTTTGTTATTTCAAAACTGCCATCTGGGTGTTCGACGTATTCTCCTTTAATATAGTCATCTGGAGCTTCGTCTTCTCTAGTAGATATCCGTATCATGCTCATTAAACTTCCTTGTTTGATAAATGAAAGTACTCATGATAGTAGGTTTTTATAAAAATTTTGACTAATTAATTTGTTAATTACGGGCGGGCATCTTTGATTTGGGATAAAAGATGTATAAATCGGGGAAAACCGCCCTAATGAGGAAGTTAAGGTTTTCAGAAGGCATGTAGTTGCTAATTGCAAAGATAGGATAATTGTTTAAGGCTAGGTCGCTCTTGTTGTTTTTTAAAAACTCAAACCCTTCCTGTAGGAAATGTTCAGAGTTTTGAGCAGCCAGTCTATATTCAATTGGAATGCTGGAATCAATACCAATATACTTCTTGTGCTGAGCAAAATAGAAAGCCTGACAAGCGTGGTTGCATCCAAAGTCTATTATTGTAAAGTGAAGAGGAATCATTAGCGACAAATGGCGATAGGTAGAAGTGAAGCCCAAAAAATCTGGGTCGAGTTCGCTTTTCTCGTAGGACATAATTTTGTCCAGTTGCTGTTTGTAAAATGGGTCAGCATCGAGCTGTGAAGAAAGGTTGTCGAGATAGTCTTCTTTATCTTTATATTGTGCCACTGAGGGCAGGGAAGAGCAGCGCTTGGTCATCCTCTAGCCTTAGAGAGAGGCCCCATCGTAACCATGGTAGTCTCATCGGGGCCCATCCCACCATCTTTTTCCAAAATGGCAATCCTCTTTCCCGTATTATCAACAAGCCAAACGATTTGTTCGATACATGTTACAGGAACCAACGTAAGGTTTCCCTCCATCAATCCTCGGTGAATTCTTTTTGGAGACCACCCACGTAGTCGTTCCGTGATTACAAATATCTCCTCTGTCTTTACTGTTTTTTTGATGTTAATATACATTCGGTTCTCCTAGCATGGCGATGGCCCGCTCTGCATGTTTCATTACTAATCCCTCCGGCTCTCCGGTCACTTCAAAATCATCCCACATAGTCTGCACAAGCCTCGGCAAAAGATGGAGCATGTCAGACTCATCATCTAAAATTACAAAACTTTCAGGCTTTGGATTTGCATCAAGCCATGCCTGTATTTCACCGCCACGCATTCTACACTTGTATTCCTCGTTATAAACATAAGGGGTCAAGCCTATGATTTCCCCCTTCACGCCCTGCTCTTTGAAGTGCTCTACAAGTCTTTCCATGCCATTGTTCTTCCAAACCGACGATATAACCAATTTGGCTCCAGTCGTATCAGTGATGTGGTTCAATGCGGCAACTGCAACTGGACTAAATACGTGTAGCCATTTGCCATCAACTTTGCGCATGTAGTCTTCAACCCTTATTTCACCACTCTTCTTTTTGGCGGGGTCGTGAAATATCTCTTCCTGAGTGCAAATCACACCATCTATATCTAAAAATAAAATTCTCATAACTTATTCTATCTTACCATTGCCCTTTTGTCAAGCAAAAAAAGAACCCCAGATTATTCTGGGGTTTCCTTTTTGTAAGCTGCTATTCTTATTTCGTCTCTATAATCCCTCTTGGACTCCGAAAACATATCCATTTGTTTTAATTGAGGACTGTCTTGAGGCGGGGCCGCAGTTTGGGTTGGAGGGGATGGAGTCTGAGGAGGAGCAACCACTACCGGAGCAAACAGCTCTGATTGATTTGGATTCTTGACGGGGCGCTTAACCAAAGACGCAATGAGACCAGTAATTTTGTCTACACTATTTTTCAATGGATTTTCTTCTGTAATAGCAGTCGTCTCCGACTCGTCTGAGAATTCATCCCTAATGGTGCATGAAATGGTTCCATCGTCCTCTTTAACGAAATCAACTGACAGCCAAGTCTTTGCTCCCTCTGAAATCTCTCCGGGCCATAGAGCCACGACTCTTTTTGAAATAGATTTAGTTAGCGCACTCGTAGGCGTAATTTTTTTACCAGCACTTTTAAGAGCTCTGGTTATCGCACTACTAATGAGGGAGGATAGCGCACCTAAATTGACTAACGCTCTATCTTTGTCAAGACGCATTGGTGCAGTTTTCTCAGGAGCATCGCCTGTTTGAACTCCAAGCTTCCAGTCACCTGTATCTAAATAGTGCGTTATTTTTTGTTTAGGCTGTCTAAACACTCTAATTTTTATTAGCGATTGCGGCATTGTCTCATCCTTAATTATTAAATTACTGGCTCACACTAATAGTTTTTTATAAAGATTTAGTCTTTATTAAATTCAAGAATTTTATAAGTCTCAGCAGCGTTGTGGAAATTAACCGTTCTTCCATCGATATCTTGCGACTCGCTTCCATTGCGCTCATGAACATGCCCAAAAAAGTGATGCTGCAAATTCGAAAAGAATGGAGAAACTATCTGTTGGTCCGAATCGAAGGCGCTGGATATTCCAAAAATAGCTTCTCTTAGTTTTACACAACCAATCCTATGTCCAGAATTTGTCAAATCTCTGACTCCCATGGGAGGGACATGACTGATGAGGATATCAATATCTTGGTCAAGAACTTTAATACGCTCATTCATCTCATACTCATCCACTTCATCGTGCCATTCGCCACTGTATCTCATAGAGCCAGCAAGCATTCCTATTTTAATTTCATCTATCGTTACAGTTTTAGAGCCAGTCTTAAGAAACTCAACTCCCTCGACATCGTGTGCATCAACCCAGTCGTGATTACCAGCCACAAACAGAATGTGATTTAGCTCCTTGAATTTCTTTGTCCAAGGCATAAATTTTTCTATAAACCAAGTCTTCTGGTCAGCCGCCTCTCCGACCACATTGACACGCCTATCCTTCCAACGACTTGTATCCCAGTTGGCTGAAAAATTAGGAGTAATATCTCCTCCCAGAATCATGGCGTCGATTCTGGAAGATAAGATGTAGGGTGGAAGCTTGGGAATTCGACCATGGAGGTCGCTCATAGCTAAAATGTTCATTGGTTTCCTTTTAAAGAAATACTGCGTTGCCTTGTTTGCTATAAACAAAGTCATCACTAAGCATAGCCATCCACTGCTCTTTGGAAGCTTTATACGACCCGAAGGTGGTGGCGTTATCCTCACACCACCCGCATAAGGCATCCAGCGACTCGAATACAGGAGACGTCGGAGAGCCCTCGGTAGTAGTTTCCCACAATTGATACCCCTCTCCAGCTGGCGGTTCAAAAGAGTTCCACTTATCGTGTTGCTTTTTAACTTTTTCACTTTGCCAGATGAACCCCTCTCCCTCACAAAACTCGCATTGTTGCGCAACCCCTTCTCGCTCGCATCGGGCCTTTATACAGGTCCAGCAATTTAAAGAATCATGTCCTATTCCTTTGGTAGCCCATTCGTTAACTTCTTCTGGAGTTGGAACATATCCATTAGACTTTTTCAGCCAGCCGTTGGGATGTCGTTCAGACTTCTTTTTTTGAGCCTCATTAAGTGGCACTCGGGTAAAATCCCAAAGACGGTCTTCGTCGAGAAGGGCTTGAATATCCTCCGTGGTAAGATTATACTGCCATGCACGGTTTTGCTGGCGGGCGAGTATTGGCAAGTCGAAGCCATACCACTCGTCCTGCATATCTTTGGCAACCTTGCTAAGCCCAGTCTGTTCACAGGACTTGCAGTCCTGAGCGCTATAAGGATTAAGATAGCCCTTCCAAATCTGTTTTTGTGGCCATTTGAAATCCAAAGGAACTCTCTTTAATTGTCTTCCCATTATTTCTTCTCCTTAATTTCCGCCTTGTCACAGGTGGTGTTTGAAAAAGTAGCATCTTCATTGCTTGCCTGATTCCGGCAGTCGCCCCTAGTAACTCTTGGATTGAGTTTCAGCAATGTTTTCCTTGCGGGTAACTTCCAAGGCTCCCACCACTTGCAATTCCGGCAATTAATCATCAACATTAATGCCTCCACTCACCATTTGTCTACGCCATCTTCGAGAGGAACTTCTACGTCATCCGGTAATCCTGACAAAAAATCAAGCTTGGTTTTATGTTCAAGATAATCCACAGAAACTGCATGACTATAGAAATTATTGCTAGCATATTTTTTATTTTTAAATTCAAAAGCAATAACACGATGAATTGGGTTCGGAGTGTAGATTATTTTATACCAACGATGGGGAACGTAAACGTCATCGCCAATGGTTTTCTTTCTACCTTGAACAAAATAAACTCCTGTGTAAACCCAAACTTCATCCGACTCAACTGCCCACTCTCTGACACGCTTCTCGAGATACATCCATATGCTTCGATTGAAACCTAAGCCTATTTGTGGAGCGGCATTGGTAAACAAAAAAGTGTCTTGCATGGCTTCTTCGCTACGAACCATGTCCGCAGAGGGAACGAGGTGCCCTTTGTCGTATCCAGACTTAAGATAGTCGCCATTCCCCGCCTGTTCGTATGCATTAATATTTGTATCCTTCCTCCAAGACCCGCTGCGATTCCTCTTAAAATCAAAGTCTTCCTTCGTCAGATGATGTGCGGTCCAATTAGGAATCTTAAGGTCTTCATTGAAATCAACCGTATAATGGGGGTGAACAATCATCTTCCCTCTAACTTCAGGGAGTCCATACACAGACTCGGACCACTCAGCATGAAGTCCGGACGCAAGCAAAAGCAGTGTTATCAATAATTTCATTGTTAAATTCCGTCCTCGTCCGCTATGTGTTTGACCGTGTTCTTAAAAACCTGCTCAAGCATCGGAGGCATATTGAATCTCTTGGCAGCTATGCCTATACCTTTAATTGGGTCTCCATCTTTCCCACGACGACTGGCGGCCACCCAATCGCAAAACATTTCAACCACATCGACCAGCGTCATGCCTTCAATGCCGTTTTCAAAATGTTCTGGGTGATGTCGGTTTGAAGAATAGTGATGGTCCAAGGCTGGCTTGAGGCGCAATAGGGATTCCTTGTATTCATCGCTCCCAAAAACCATAGTTTTTAAAAGAGGCGTTTCTCTTTCAAAATGGGGCCACTCATCTTGTTCCAACTTAGAGGCGTCGTGAAGGGGTCCACGGCTTATAATTTCCGCAGCGAGTTTGTTGCACAAAAAAGCAACAACCTTTATGTGCTGCTTAGTTTGTTCTAATGGACTGTCTTCCACTTACTTCTCCTCTGAGCATTCTGGACATGGGAAATTAGTTACGTATCTCGGAGTTCCATGAGGAACTATGCCATTCACACATCCGTGAGCACAAACATACGGAGCAGGATAACTAGACTCTTCTTTGTGGGAAGAATCCAAGCAATTGCATCCGTCTTCATGTTTGGTGATTTGTAAGGGATTTTGGCTGGCTCCGCAAGTGCACAGTTCTTCTAAGAGCTCATGAGACTCATCTGCAATGTCAATAAGAGCACACATACCACAGTCACAATATGGATTAGGCGTGGGGTCGTCGTCATGCTTAAAAGATTCACACCAATCGTGGCAAACAGCCGTGCGTCCGACACTCCCAACAAGTCTTTTAACTGCCTTTTCCAGCTGCTCAATCCGGTCTGCACTATCGCTATATGCAACCCAGCGCCCACATGAGTCTTCTTCCATGCTATCTGGGAAGAGCCCATGCGGGGCTGTTGAGTATCTTTTCATTTTACACTCCTATGGAGGTCGTTATACTTCTCTAGATTTTCAGTAAAACCATTTGTGTCATTGAAAACAGCCAAGACCTCATCCTCACTTACCGGACGATGCCAGCGGTCCCAGCAAAGACACAAACCACCGGGGCGTATTGTAAAAAGCTCATGAGTATGGCCATGCAAAAGAGGGAGCCTCTTGCCGTCTTCACCATTTACATCCTCGGTAAAACACTCCGGGCGTTCTTTCATGTCCTTCTCGGCCATATTTTCCTTATAGGGATAGTGTGACATCAAAAAGTCAACGCCTTGTATGTTTATATTTAAGGCGTCATGCAGTTCTTCTATTTTGGGGAAGTTGGCAATCTTTTTCCTCTCATCGTGATTGCCCTTCACTAATATATGCCTGCCATTTAAGGCAGCTAGTATGCCATTTATTTCACCCTTCATAGAACCAGTTTGAAAAGCCAAGTCACCCAAGTTATAAACGGTGTCCTCGGGTTTCACCACGGAATTCCAAATGCCTATCATATTCTTGTGCATTTCGTCAAGCGTAACAAAATTCTGTCGGCAAAACACTAAAATATTACGATGAAAAAAATGGGTGTCTGATACGAACCAACGCAAATTAATCTCCTATGTTTAAATATTCCACAATCTACCATATGGCAAATGAGTTGTCAAGCCAATACCATCCGCAAGCGCTTATACGGGCTTGCGGATGGTATTAAGCATCTATGTTATTCCTCGTCTGGACTTGCCCCGGCTCCCCACTTGGAGTTTCCCCCAGCGGTTCCCTTCGGTTCCAGAATGTCCCAAATCATTTTTGAAATATCTCTACTATCTAATAATCCAAAAACCATCTTGGCATTTGTCTTATGATTGGCAAGCACATACATCGCTTGGTCTCTGCGAATCGTGGAGTGATTGACGGTCTCACGCCAAACGGCATCCACTTCAACCATCTTGGCGTGAAACTTCTGCTTGTACTTCGCAATTGTCTCTTTAATCCAGTCATCAAGTTCGTCTGGAATATCCACAGCCGACTGACGATAGTCTAATCCGTCACGAAGGTTTGCGTGCACCCATTTATCGCTGATACCTGAAATGGTTTTATGCAGAGCAACGTATTTGTCATACTTATACTTTACCCTATCGCCATTTGCAAACTTAACCACATAACCCTCTTTGTTGATAAACGAATCGTGAGGTAGCTCTTCGGTGATTTGGGGAATAGTTTTGTTAATCCTTTCTACTAAATCCCAATCTGGATACTGCTCACAGATATCATCGTAGCTTACTTCGTATCCAGTTTCTGTATCACGAACTGCCAATAGCGTCAGAACCTCCTTGTCGCCATAGTTAAGCACAATGCGATTATCTTTGTATATGATTTCAAAGACATAAGTAAGCCCATCTTTGATTCGGTAGTGGGCATACTTGTTCTTAAGCATCTCTGCTGCCTTGCGGACCTGAGGGCTATCGAAACTTCCCGAAGAAGTTATGATAAGTTGCCCCTTCCAATTAGCCATCTGTAACAGAGAGCCATCCATCTTGTCAAAAACCTCATACACAAGATTGCTAGTGCGGCTTAGAACCGCCTCGGCTTCCGGCTGTGAGTTGTTGTAAAACTTTGGCATGCAATTCACTACCACGTTTCCAACGTCATCTACTGCTAGCCCCCGACAAATTAAAGTCACTTCATTCCAAGCCTGAGTGAAGACAGCTTGTTTGGAGTATTTAAATATACGCAAGGGCAGGCTTGGGTGGGTCTGAAAGGTTATGTTGCCCAAAGCCATTTGCTCTTCAAATTTTATTAAATCAATCTTCACCGCTCTCTCCTAACCAAAATGCCATGCTGTCATATTATTCATAGTGCCATCTTACCACATCCTCAGATAATGTCAAGCAAAAAAAGGGCCGCACCCATTTGGGAGAGGCCTGCATGTCGGTGAAAAATAGAGATATCCGTTATTTCTGCTTTTTTGCCCAAATTATGAAATTAAGCACGCCACGGTCTGTTAATAGAGCTTCTTTTGTATTAAAGTTTCTAGCCAAGGTTTTTTCATCAAAAAAATCATGAATGGCGTCGTGGCAGTCTCTACACAGCTCAATGGTCCTACTCTTCATCTCTTTTTTGGAGAACATGCGTTGGACGGCCTTTTTAGACCATTGACTTTTACAAATAAGATGATGCGTCGTTAGAGGTTTATTTCTGTCACAAAAAGCGCAATTCATTTGAGAGCCAAGGGGACGTGTTTGTCAACTAGAAAATCATACCAGTCATTCACTTCTTCTGGTTCACTTCTGATGAATTCGACCCACGGCCTCGAAGAGTCGAAGGTGAATCTTTTTACCATATCTCCGTCTTTTATGGAATACTTCTTCAACAATCCGTCATCAGGCAACGTGCATTCCCCTCCGGGAGTTTCAACCGTAAAGACAAACTCATCGGTAATCTTCACAACATAACACCAGAAGGCACACATCTCCATAAAACAATCGCCTACTTGAGGCCTCGAAAGTCTTTCCATAGTTTTTGCGTGCCAAGAAGGATTGGGCTCGAATGGATTGTCCTCAGACAGGCTCATGACATCCGCTCCACCATTGACATATCAATTCCTAATTCCTGCAATTGTTTAGGAGTTAGGTTTTTTGTCATTAACATTATCTCAACTTTTGCCATAGCGGCGAGTGCATTATACAGAGCCACGGCAATATTCGTATTATTATCGGCAACAGCCTCTTTAATCAGGACGTCTATGTCCAGTTTTGTTTTTCTCACTTTAGGAAGTGCGTCCTTCATCTGGGTCCTCCGAAAAATATAAAATGTTTCAACCATGCGTTAACCGACATGGCTTTTCTCTTTTCTGCGCTTGAGTAATATACGCTTTGGATTTACATCTTTTTCATAAAGTGGATATTCAAAAAATCCATAATTATCTATTTTGCCATACCCATAAGTTTGCTGACTCTCAAAAGATGAGAATTCATATACGCATCCCAACCTAAGCAGCTCAATGGCAATTGCGTGCTTTTCTGGGTCGTTGAGTTTGTCAATGTTGCTTTTTTTAAATTGTTCCTTCGCAATCTCTTTAATAAGTTTTTTTGTAATACGTACAGTTTTCAATTGAATTGCCTTCCTAATTTTATAAATTGGTTTATTTCTTCTCGGGATTATCTTCTCCCAAAATCTCTGTGCCCATCTCTGCTACGCCTAACAAATCGTGGGCGTTGTCTTGATGAGCCCAGTCAATGGCGATATAGGTCTTTTTCTCTTTTTCCTTAACCTCTACTGCGAGTTTTCTCATATAAATCGTGTTTCGCCATTTGGTCCAAACACCGACTATAATCAAAACTACTATAAATACAATCCATTCCACTGAAACCTCCCTGTTAGTGTATCTAAATAATATACCACGTTGGGCGTGTATTGTCAAACATCTTTGTCTATATTTCTATGTTTCCTATCAGACTTGGGGTACTTTTTTGCCGTTTTGGTCCCCAGAACACTATCTATCTTCTTTAAGTTAGATGGCGTCTGAGACCTTCCTCCACGCAGGATATTCAATATCAACGAGGCAGACAGGCCTGTGAGAGTGGCGACGTCGCTTTTTTCGTATCCCCTAGCCTGCATTACCTTATATAGCGTCTTGGCAATACCTTGGCGCTTGTCTGCAATCGCCAGTAGCTCTGGGTCTACAAACAAATCGATGTTGTCTTTTTCTTGTGTCATAGCTATCTCTTCAAAAATGGATTATGATACAGGTCAGACCGCCAAGACCGCCAAAAACAAAGTCCTCGAACTGAACCGGAGACTTATTCACATCGGAATCATAAAAAGCAACGACGGCTCCAGCCAATAGTCCAAGGCCGACCTTCCAAACAACCTCATGCGAATCATTGCGAGACTTGGCTGTAGGGCTAGCCAATATCGAACCATCTGGCAATAGGTGGCCTTCTATGTTCCCGGGGAAGTCGTATAGACTAGCCGACAAATATCCAGCTATGAACGAGACGTCTTTGGGCTTGATTTCAACATTTATCCCATTTGGGGACAGGGTTGACGCCACAGCCACCGCAAGCAACAACAAAAA
>Ga0307377_10002488_pt1 | contig 21709 bp, 25 predicted proteins | sample TR3MG_FD_202535 | JGI IMG/M metagenome (GOLD analysis project Ga0307377, IMG submission 202535) | Soil microbial communities from Risofladan, Vaasa, Finland - TR-3 | ecosystem: Environmental > Terrestrial > Soil > Coastal area > Acid sulfate soil | place: Finland: Risofladan, Vaasa | collected...
ACTCATCGACTTGTTCTCCGGAGTGAACCTGCCCCCGGCGCTCGACCCCTTGTCGCTGGTGCAGTCGTCGATCTTCGGTCAGTTCTACAATCTGGTGCTCACGGCCCTGCTCTTTACGACGGGCGCTGTCGTTGTCATCGTCACCGGCTTTCTCACCTCGTTCAAGGCCGTGGGCACGAGCTTCCCGCCCACGACTCTGGGCACGTTGTCCCAGATCATCACCGCCGACGTGGTGACGTTCTTCGCCGCCGCCATCGAGATCGCGGCGCCGCTGATCGCGGTACTCTTCGCGACGCAGATCGTCCTCGCGCTCCTCGCGAAGTCCGCGCCCCAAATCAACGTCTTCGTCTTTGGCATGCCCTTGCAGATTGTCATGGCTCTGGTGGGCGTGAGCGTGTCGCTGATCGCCCTCCCCGGCGACGTGGTGACCTTGGTCGGACGTGCGACGAGTCAACTCTTCGGGGGACTGTAGTGGCCGATAAGCAAGAGCGTACCGAGGATGCGACGACCAAGCACAAGAAGAAGACTCGCGAAAAGGGCATGGTGGCGCGCTCGCCCGAAATCGGAGGCTGGGCCAGCCTGCTCGCTGTGACCATGATGTTGCCCTGGCTCGGTGGCATCGCGGTCGCACGAGTGGGCTCGTTCCTCAACGTTGCGATCGACGCGATGTCGCACCCTAGTTCGCGAGCGGCTGTTGCTCTGGTGGGTCGGGGACTCGCGACCGCGCTCTTCGCCGCTCTCCCTCTCGTGCTGGTCGCCACGGTCATCGCCGTCGCCGCAGCGACCGCGCAAGTCGGTCTGCGAGTGACGCCCGAGGCGCTTCGTTGGAAATTCTCGAGAGTTTCACCCAAGGCGGGTTTTAAGAGAATCGCATCGGCTCGCGGGCTGTGGTCCCTGGGCAAGACTTTGCTCAAGGTGTCTCTCCTCTCGTTGGTGGGCTACGGAGTCGTGAGTCGCCTCGTTCACGCGCTACTGGGTGGGAGCACCTTGCCGCTGTCGGCCACCCTGGACGTCACCGTCGGGTCCATTACCACCATGACGCGCAACATTGGCGTACTGGCCCTCATGGTGGCGGGCGCGGACTACGCCATGCAGCGTCGTTCCCACAATCAAGACGTGCGCATGACCAAACAAGAGGTCAAGGAGGAACGCCGCGACGGCGAAGGGAATCCCGAAGTTCGCCGTGCGCAGCGAAATCGAGCTCGTCGGATGACCCGCATGCAGGTGATGGCCGCCGTGGCACGCGCCGATGTCGTCGTGACGAATCCGACTCACTACGCCGTGGCCATCGCTTACAACCGCGAGCGCGACAGCGCCCCGTTGGTCGTCGCCAAGGGTGCGGACTTCATGGCGCAGGCCATCCGCGAGCATGCGCGTCGCAGTGGGGTGGTATTGGTCGAGAATCGGCAATTGGCCAGGACCCTGCACGCGACCTGCGAGGTCGATGACCCGGTGCCCCCGGCGCTCTACACCGCGGTGGCTCGCTTGCTGGCCTTCGTCTACTCATTGACGCCCGCCGCGCGGGCGTACTCGGGGGTGCACGACATGAGCGAAGCGCTGTCGTGAACGACCCCTCAACTGTGGCGATCGTCGAGACGTAGTAGAGACGGGCCAGGACGGCGCCGAGGAGTCCAGGGACGGACGGTGGTTTTCAGTACGTTCTAGGAGGATTCCGTGAGTATCACTGTCGGGGGTGAGTGAAATGCCCCCCATCGCGTCGACGACCACCGACCTGAGCCGGTGGCGTGGGCGCGTGCATATGGCCGTGCCTCTGTCAGTCGTGGCCATCGTCGTCGTGCTGGTCATTCCGTTACCGACCTTCTTGATCGACATCTTGATCACCGCCAACATCACCGGATCAGTCCTCGTGTTGTTGACAGCCATGCAGGTCAAGCGACCCCTGGACTTCTCGGTCTTCCCGACGCTGATCCTGGTGGCCACGATGTTTCGCCTCGCGCTGAACGTGGCCGTCACCCGCCAGGTTCTCCTGCGAGGTTACGCCGGCATGGTGGTCTCGAGCTTCGGTCATTTCGTTATCGGCGGCTCGATCGTCGTCGGTCTGGTCGTCTTCCTGATCTTGATCATCGTTCAGTTCGTCGTGATCACTGCTGGCGCGGGTCGGGTCGCGGAGGTGGCGGCTCGCTTCACACTCGACGCGATGCCGGGCAAGCAGATGGCCATTGACGCCGACCGGGCCTCGGGCGCCATCGACGAGAACGAAGCGCGCCGGCGGCGCCGTGAGATCGCCGACGAGGCCGACTTCTACGGTGCGATGGACGGTGCTTCGAAGTTTGTGCGAGGAGACTCCATCGCCGCGATTGTGATCACTCTGGTGAACCTCATCGGAGGACTGACGATCGGGATCCTGCAACGTCATCTGTCGACCAGCGTGGCCATCGACACCTACAGCCTCTTGTCAGTGGGCGACGGACTGGTCTCGCAAATCCCCGCCTTGCTGCTTTCGCTCTCGACGGGCATCATCGTCACGCGCGGCGCGACCGATCACGACCTCGGTCACGACGTGGTCACGCAACTTTCGCGCTTCCGTCGCGTGGTGCGTGCGACCGGTGTCATCATGGCTCTCTTGGCGGTGGTGCCGGGGCTGCCCAGCCTCCCGTTCCTGATCGTGGGAGGCCTGGTTTTCGCCTTCGGGACGCGCCTGCCCCACGAGGCCGGAAACGTGCCCGAGGCGCCCGTCGCGGGATCGCCACTGATCAAGGTGGACGAGAGTACGGACGCAATTGCCGCGGGGATGGCGGTGGAAGCCCTCAGCCTTGAACTGGGCATCGACCTGATTGACCTCGTTCAGGCCGAACGAGGGGGAGACCTCCTCGAACGGGTGAAGGCATTGCGGCGAAATGTGGCAATGGAGTTAGGTATCGTAATGCCCCGCGTGCACACTCGCGACAACCTGGACCTCGCGAATTCGCAGTACGCGATCAAGGTGCACGGCGTCGAAGTGGCCCGAGGACAGGCCCCGCGAGGCAAACTCCTGGCGATTGGCGAGAATCTCGATGGACTCGACGGCATCGAGACGCGCGACCCGGCCTTTGGGGGTCGGGCCAAGTGGATCGCTGTCGGACTGAGCCACCAGGCGGCCGTCGCGGGCGTGACGGTGGTGGACCGCTCGGCGGTGGTAACGACACACCTGTCCGAGATCGTTCGCGAGCACGCCGGTGAGCTCATCTCGCGTCAGGACGTCAAATCGTTGCTCGACGTGATGAAGACCACTAACCCGGTCGTGCTCGAGGAGATGGCCTCGGCGGCCCTCACCCTGGGCGACGTGCAGAGTGTGTTGCGCGCACTGCTCGACGAGGGCCTCCCAATTCGCGACCTCGTGCGGATCGTCGAAGCCCTCACCGAACAGGCGCGGACCCAGACCAGGGACCTCGACAGTCTGGTGGAAGCGGCCCGTGGTGCGCTCGCCACGACCATCACCTCGATGTACGAGTCGGCCGGCACTCTCTCGGCGGTAGTGTTCTCGCCCGCCCTCGAACACGCTTTGATCGGTGCGGTGCGCGTAGGCGACCGCGGACGCCGCAGTCTCGGCATCTCGGCGGCGGAGGCCGAAGCCATCGTGCGCGACATCGCGCGACTGTTCAGTGAGTCCGACGGCAACGGCGCCACCCCCGTCGTGCTGTGCGCGTCAATTCTTCGTCCAGCGCTGCGTCGACTGCTCCAGTCGAGCTTGCCGCGAGTGGGCGTCGTCGCCGTCAGCGAAGTCACCAGTGGGGTGACCATTTCACCAGTCGGGAGTGTGAACCGTGAAGTCATTTCTGCTGCGTAGCAACGCCCAGACGGAATTCGTAGGTCGTCGGCTGCCCGACGCAGTCGGTCGAGCCCGGCGTGAACTGGGCGAGGACGCGAAGATTCGCTGCTGGAAAGTGCGCCGCGGCGGCTTGTGGGGATTCTTCGCCCACGAGTCTTTCGTCGCGGGCCTGAGCGTCCCGGCCGGCGCCCTCGTCGGCGCACCGGTGGAGGTGTCCCCGGAGGAAGATCTCGGTGAAGTTCACTCCGAGAAAGCGACGGAGCGCGGGAATCCGGGCGCGTTCGAGGAGGTCGAGTCGGGCGACTCGATGCCGTTGGTGCTCGACGACCTCGTTGCGGCCACTGACGACCAATTGATCCTCGGCGTCGACGACGCGACGCGTCGAGCCTTCGGCGAAGTATTGGCCCAGGCCGAGGCCCTCTTGACGCGTCCTCCACGAGGCGGGGCTTCGTCAGTGACGTACGAGCGACCTGAATCGCATCGTGACGTCGTTCGAGTACCCGCGTTGCGAGTGCGCCTGGCCCAACTGGGCGTCCCGGAGGAATACCTTCCCGACGAGGGCGAGGGATTTGACGCCTTGTGGGCGTGCGTGACGAGATTGCCGAGCGCCGAGCCCCTGGTGGCTGGCGCTGGCCAGGTAATCGCAGTAGTGGGGTCGCGCCGTGATGCGTGGGCTACGGCGGCGGCGCTGGTGCCGCGCATGGAGCTCGCGGAGCGAGACATCTTCGACGAGAAGCCCTCGAATGAACTGCGCCGTCGTCTGCAGCGACGCCGTCGATCGGCGCGCACGAGCATCATCATTGTGGAGGCCCCCGTGGGGAGGGCCACCCACGACGCGCGCCAGTGGTTGGCGCAGCTTGGGGCGCACCGCGTGATCGCCGCGGTGGGCGCGAACGCGAAGCGCTCGGAGGTTCGCCGATGGTTGGATCAACTCGATGGGGTTGACGCGCTGGCCTGTTGGCGACTGGGCCGCTCGGCGTCGGTGGCCGATCTGATGGGACTCGCGCCGATCTGTTTGCTCGAGGGCGCGCCGGCGACGCCCATGAGTTGGATGGTCCAGTTGGTGGGAGCCCTGGGAGAGTCAGAGTCGTGACACGCGAGGAGTACGTCAAGTTCGCTTCGGACGTCCGTCGAATGCGCTCGTTGGTCGTGGTCGTTTTCGCGCTCGTGGCACTGACCCCCAGCGTCGTCGAGATGTTCCGCCAGGACCTCTCTCCCGTGATGGTTCTGTTACGACTGGTCCTCGCCCTGGTGGTGTTGGGTGTCCTCGTGTGGTTCATCTCCTGGTTGGTGCTGCACTTCGCCCGGGTCCAGGCCGCCGTCGCGGAGCAGGCGAGAAGCCGATTCGATGATGAAGGGGGCCTCAACTCTGGTGGGTAGTGAGTCGTAACTACTTCCAGTGGACATCGACGACCTGTTGACTGAACTCGTAGAGTCGCTCGACCGTGAGGTGGAGTTGCTGCTCGTCCTGCGCTACCGCTTGACGGTGCTGGGTGCTCTTGCGACGGCCGACCAGGGGACGTCGATCGTGACAGGGGTGCGTGAGGTCGAGCAGGCGTTCGAGGCTCTGCGGCTCGAAGAGCTGGCTCGCGCTGCGGTCACCGTCTTAGTGACGGGGCTCTGCGAACTCGATGACGCCGTTCGCCTCGATGAACTCGCGACGCACGTGGAACCGGGCTGGCGTGATCTCCTGCTCGAACGGCGACGGACGTTGATCGAATCCGTCAATTCGATCCAGCATTTGGCCGAGTCGGTGCACGAGACGATGGGCCGACGTGCCGCGCTGGCCGAGGAAGCGTTGACGTTCCTGCGCAGTGACGGGACGTCGAACTACGGTCGAACGGCCAGACGCGGCGGAGTGCTGGTGGACGGTGTCTTGTGAGTGACATGGGATTGTCGATTGCGGCTAGCGGGCTCGCGGCCGATGCCGCCGCCATCGACACGGCCTCGAACAATCTCTCGAACATCTCGACCCCCGGGTACGCCGCGGAGAAGGTCAATCTCTCGCCCGAAGCGGGCTTCGGTCCCCTCGGGGTGGGCCAGGGAGTCATCGTCTCCTCAGTGAGTCAATTGACGGATCTCGTCTACGCCGCGGCGAACGTGGCCGCCCAGGGGGTGCAGGGCGCCGCGACCCAAACCAGCCAGATCATGGGGTCGATCGAGACAGTATTCCCCGAGCCCAGTACCAATGGACTCTCCGCGCAACTCTCCACGCTATGGTCGGACCTCTCCGCGCTTTCCTCGACCCCGAATCAGTCCGGTTCCCAGCAGGCCGTTGTCGGTGCCGCTCAGAGTGTGGCGCAAACGCTGAACTCCAGCTTCACTCAATTGAGTCAACTCTCGTCGTCGCTGCAACAGCAGGTCGGTGCGGGTTCGAACGACGGCGGCGTCTTGTCTCAGGTCAACAGTCTGCTGGACCAGGTGGCGCAACTCAATGTGGGCATCGTCGCGGGTAACGCGGGGGGACAGGACGTGAACGCCTTGATCGACAAACGTACTGCGGCGGTGAACGAGTTAGCGACCAGTCTCGGAGTCAGTACGACACCGGGTGCTCACGGATCGCTCACGGTGTCGCTGCACGGAGTGCAACTCGTGGCCGGTGACGTGGCCCAGAACCTCTCGAGCAGTGGTGCGGGATCGTCCGGCACCTTGGCCATCGCCACGGGAAGCGGTGTCAGCGTGAACGCGGGGGGCATCATCGGCGCGAACATCGCCGCGGTGAACGAGACGATCCCCAACTACGTACATCAACTCAACGCCGTGGCCGACTCGTTGGCCACCAAGCTCAACGCCCTCCAAGCCAATGGAATCGCGGCCAATGGTGATCCAGGTTCGGCCGTCGCGGGCGCGTGGACGGGGACGGTATTGCCCAATATCTTTGTCGACAGCGGTGCGCCGGGCACGTACACGTCGAGTTCACCGAGCTACAGTGCCGCGTCCACCATCGCGGTGTCACCGACGCTGCTTGCCAATACGTCGCTGATCGCGACGGCGGCGGCCCCCGGACCCGGCAATTCGAACGTGATTGGCCAACCCACGCTCGACGGGTCCAACGCCCAGGCGATGGCGGCGCTGGCTACCGCGCCGAGCGGCCCCGATTTGTCCTATCAGGTCCTCGTCGGCGCGTTGGGCACGCAGGCGGCCAACGCCTCCGCGGTGGCGAGCGCGGCGACCCACTTGGCGACGGCCGCGTCGAACAACCTTTCGTCCATCACGGGGGTGAATCAAAATGCCCAAGAAGTCGACATCATGAATGCTCAGAATGATTTTCAGGCCAGTTCCAAGGTGATCAGTGCAATCACAACGGCCTTCCAATCCCTCCTCGCGGCGGTGTGACGTGTTTATCGCCAGCGAATCCTTCATTCAGACACTCACCAACGAACTCGAACAACAGACGTCGAACATCAGCGACTTGCAGTTGCAGCTGTCGACGGGTCAAGCCCTGAATCGAGCCTCCGACAATCCGGCCGCCGTCACCCAGGTTCTGGCCCTGTCGAGTCAGGCGGCGCAGTTGACGAGTTGGCAGAACAACGTCCAGACCGCCACGTCGTGGCTAGGGATCGCGAACTCGACGGCCAACAACATCCTCACCACGCTCCAGTCCGCGCGCACGTTGCTCTTGCAGGCGATGAACTCGGGAACCCAGAGTTCGAGTACCTACCAGGCGCTGGGTACGCAACTCCAGGGTGTCTCCAACAATTTGCTGTCACTCTCTAACACTCAGTATGCGGACCGGGCGATCTTCGCCGGCACGTCGGCGTCGTTGCAGGCCTATGACGCCAGCGGCAACTATCTGGGTAACGCCGACGTCTCGACGGTCGTCATTGGACCGGGATCGGGCGTGGGTGAGGCGGTCAACCTCTCCGTACCCGGCTCCGCATTGTTCGGGCCGGGGGCGTCGAACGCCTTCGCCACTCTGTCGGGAGCGATCAGCGCTCTCCAATCGGGTGCGCCACCACCCTCGTCGATCTCGTTGGCGCTCAACGAGCTTGACGCCGTCATTTCGGGTGCGCAGCAAGCGAGTGCGGTGTTGGGTCAGTCCTCACAGATGGTGACGAGCGCCGCCGCGAACCTCGCCACCGAGATCGCCACCATCGAGTCCAATCGAGCCAATCTTGAGAACGTCAACGTGGCTGGCGTGACGACGCAACTCACGCTTGAGACGACGGACTACCAAGCGGCACTGTGGGCCACCTCCAAGGCTGTCCCCGAGACCCTCGTGAATTTCCTCTAGGGCGTGGCTCATGGTAAGAACCCGTCCGCGGTACGCTGGGCGACCGATCGACCCGGCGGACCCACCGTCGCCACGTCAAAGGAGTGAAGTGTGAACACCGTCATTGCGCCTACACCCGTACGACGGATGGACATCACGCTGCGGCGCGATATGCCAGGTTTTGCGGGCGCCCGACACTTCCGGGTCGAACCTCTGCTCGAGGACAACACCGTCTTCGCTCGGCTGCACTGCTCCGACCCGGTCAGTGTGAGGGGCGGTGAGAGCTGGGATGGTCTCTCCCTACTGGTCGCCTCCCCGGGCTATCTCTGGCCCGACTATGACCTGGCGATCGATGAGTCCCTCGTCATTGATCTAGAAATTCGCAACGACGAGGACTTGATGGTGCTTGCCGTGGTGCACCCGCGCGACCCGCTGTCGGCGTCGACCGTGAATCTCTACTCACCTCTCGTGATCAACCAGCGCACTGGGGCTGGTGAGCAATACGTCCCGGCGGCGAGCGAGGACGACGTCGGTTGGTCCCTGCGTACTCCATTCCCGCCCGCGAGTGACGACTAGCCATGCTCTCACTCACGCGTGAGGTTGGCCAGAAGATTCTCATCGGTGACGACATTGTGATCACCGTGATCGCAGTGACCTCGAATGGGCGGGTCAAGATCGGTATCGACGCTCCCCGCCAGGTGCGGATCAATCGTGAAGAGGTACTCGAGCGCATTCGCCACGAGAACGTTGAATCCGCCGGAGCGACGCCGGACACCGCAGCGTGGGCGTTATTTGGCGCGGCAACGGCCAAGGACATCGCCCTGAACGAGGACTGACGCTTCGAGCGGCCTCGCCGCCGCTCACTAGTGGTCTGTCGCTGATTTGATGGAAGCCAGTTTCGATCGTCCGCGCTGAACCTTCGCGATGATCTCGTCGGCGGGCTTCTTCCAGATGAACGGTTGCGGGTCCTCGTTCCAGCCCTCCGTCCAGAGACCGATCGCGTCTTTCAGTTGAGCGACCGACGAGAAGGTTCCTTTCTTCAAGCGACGGTTGGTGAGTTGACTGAACCAGCTCTCGACGAGGTTGAGCCACGACGAGCTCGTCGGCGTGAAGTGCAGGTGCCAACGGGCACGCTTAGGGTGCGCGAGCCACGTCGCGACCGGCTCGGCCTTATGCGCCGAAAGGTTGTCGAGCACGACGTGGATCTCGAGGTTCTTCGCCACGTGCTGGTCGATGTATTTGAAGAAGTCAAGCACCTCCTTGGAGGAGTGTCGGGTCTTGGTGTCGTAGAGCACCTGGCCGGTCGTCACGTTCATCGCCGCGAAGTGGTCGGTCGTGCCGTGGCGCTTGTAGTCGTGGGTCATGGTGGCGCCGCGACCCTTCTTCATCGGCAGCGACGGTTGCGTGCGGTCCAGCGCCTGCACCTGGGTCTTCTCGTCAAAACTAAAGACGACGGCGCGTTCGGGCGGGTTCATGTAGAGCCCCACCACGTCGACCAGCTTCTCTTCGAAGTGCGGGTCCGTCGAGACCTTGAAGGTGTCGAGCTTCCAGGGTCTGAGACCGTGGTCTCTCCATACTCGCGCCACGGTGTCCTTGGACACGCCCAGGTGTTTCGCCAGCGTGCGCGTACTCCACTGCGTCGAACCGTCATCGGGTAGTTCGTTCATCGTCATCGCTACGATTTCGGCGACAGTGCCCTCGGGTAGCCACGAGGACCGTCCCCGACCCGGTGCGATCACACCGACACCTTCGACTCCTTCACTCTCGAAACGCCGTCGCCACCTGCGAACCGCGTTGGAGCTCACGTCGAACGTGCGAGCCACCTCGTAGATGGCCACGCCATCGGCCGACATCAAGAGTGCTTTAGCTTGCACAACTGATCGATGCGGTAATGAGTGCGAGCGTGAGATTCGTTTCAACGCCTCGCGCTGCTCGTTAGTCACTTGCAGGGATGGGGCCGCCAGTTTCGATGTCATCCCGACATTCTAACTACTTCCGTTATATCAGCGACGGACCACTAGGGAGTTGTCGTGCCGAGTTCTTTTCTCAGATTCACGAGACCCTGGTGGATGAGTTGAGTCACGCGCGAACGATCGATGCCGAGCACATCGGCGACCTCGCTTTTCTGGAAGCCCTCGAGGAAGTGCAGGACCAACACCTGTCGTTGACGCTCGGTGAGACGTAACAGCGCGCCAAGGATCTCCTCTCGCAACTCGGCGAGCTCAGAACTCTCACTCGGCTCGGCTCGCTTGCTCGTGAGCAGAGCACCGATACCCTCGCCCGACGTTGAGAGGGGTACCAAGTAGGTCGAGGTGGTCGCGAGGTCGTCGAGTTCGACCACCTCCGCCACGGTCGTATTGAGGTAGTCGGCCACTTCGGCGTAACTGGGCGTGCGGCGCAGTCCGGACTCGAGGGACTCGCGAGCGACTTGGTAGACGCGCACGCGAGCGCGCATGCGCTTGGGCAGGATGTCGTCATGGCGTAGTTCATCAAAGATGGCGCCCTGGATCCGGATGGTCGCGTACGTCGAGAACTGGAAACCACCGCTAGCGTCAAACTTCTCAATCGCGTCGATGAGACCGAACTGACCGCACGAACAGAGTTCTTGTTGTGACTGGAACGAACGCAAACGTCGCGCGACCCGATTGGCGACCACGCGCACGAGAGGGGCATAGTAGAGGACGAGGCGATTCCTGTCTTGGAGCGAGCGCGACTCGAAGTACGCGGTCCACAGTTGCTCGGCCGATACGCCAGCGTGTTCTAGTTCGTCGCTGGCGGTATTGGTGTCATTTCCCTTCAACACGGTTGTTTCGCCTCTCTAGGTGACGGCTGCGTTACGGCAATTCGGTAGTCGCAGTCTATGACATTTTTAGGCATTTTTTATAATGAAATCAAGCTAATTACCGCTGTCATCAGAATTTTCTCCGCTGGGGGGAGTTGCTCACTCTCACCGCGCGCAACGTTCACGGGTTTGCCGATATCGCTCACGCGTACGACACGCGATGACCCCTCACGCGGGGCGAGGGCGAGTGGCGAATCGACCGTGGTCGCGACCAAGCAAGGTGAGTGGGTCGATGGCCGCACGCGGTGAGCGTGCGTGACGGCGACGACCAGAAGGTGGTGATGGCGCCGTGCGTCGGTGGCGCCGTGCGTCGATGGCGTCCCAACCCTTCGCGCGCCAAGGAGTGCGTGGGCGATCGTGATGACATCGTCACCGCATGTACATTGGTGCGATCTCTCATCGTCGTGGCCAACGATTCGCTGCGCGTGGGCAGCGGTCCGCTCGATGGATGGTGGAGTAGTGATTGTCACCGCCAGCGTGGGCGAAGGGTCACTGCGAGGCCGAGGAGACATTCGAGGCTGGTCTGGTGACACCATCTTTGCCGAAGGCCTCAAGATCCTGCGGACGAATTGATCTGAGCCACCACGATTATTGACACGGTGGTTGTGAGAATTTCGAGAGAACCGAGCGAGCAAATGGGGGGTGGCATCGATGGCCGTAGGTTTAGAGTGGGTGACTCGGTCTGTAAAATAACCTGCGAAATGGGAAATCGAGTCGGCACAGTGAAGAAGAACTTGCGGGCGTGGAAGTTCGTGACCGCGGGCGGTACACTCCCTATCGTCAGTTACTTCCTTCTTCCGAACGCCACGAGCCAGAACGTGGAGTTCGCAATCATCGGTGTAGCCTCCGTCGTACTAATTCTTCTCGGCGTGCGCCTGAACTCTCCTTAAGACCGGTTCGCCTCGTACTTCATCGCGGCGGCCAGCGCACTCTTCACTCTCGGCGACGACGTCTATGTCGCCTACGGGAGTGTCCTGCACGTGAGTGCGCCGTTTCCCTCCTACGCCGATGCGCTCTACTTGGCGGGGTACCCCTTCCTCTTCCTTGGTGTCCTGCGCATCACTGGTGGTGCCACTATCCGTTCCCAGCGAGAGGACACGGCTGACGCGGAGTCATCTCGTTGGGGCCGCCGCGCTTCATCCCTCGGCGCGCCGCCCCCGTGACGAGGGGCAAACCGCGACGCCGTCACCATCGCCAACCGATCTGGGAAATCGAATCCGCGCACCAATTCTGATCGTGGCCGGTTTTGTCGCGCCGTCAATTCTCGTCATCTCCTCGTTGCTGCACCAGTCGGTCAACGTCGTGGCCCTGGGGACAATCTGCATTATCGTCTTCGCGATCATCTTCCTTCGTCTCAATTGGCTGATCCAGCGGATTGGCGCCCAGTCGCTTCGATTGAGCAAGAACCTGCAGGACCTAGAACTCCTGCAGCTTCAGCGAGAGGAGTTAGAGGCCAACCTGCGCCCCCAAGCCCTCCACGACCCGCTGACGGGACTCGTGAATCGCACGTTGTTCGAGGACCTCGTGCGCCACGCCCAGGAGAAGGCACTGCGCTCCGGAGAGATGGGGGCGGTCCTGCTGCTGGGCCTTGGCGAATTCAAGGGGGTGAATGACACGTTTGGTCACCTCGTGGGCGATCAGCTCCTGGTCAGCATTGCTCGCCGACTTGAAAGAGTGACGAGGTCGTCCGACACATTGTGTCGTCTCGGCGGCGACGAATTTCTCTACCTCGCCGAGGGGATTACGCACGTGGGTGAGTCGGAGATTTTGGCGAAGAGGCTCTTGAGCCGGTTCATCGCACCGTTCGTCATTGATTCGGTGCGACTCGAGCAACACGCCAGCATCGGCATCACGGTCTACGACGCGGAGCTGACGAGGGGCAGGAGTTTCGTTCAAGAGGCGGACGTTGCCCTCCATCAGGCGAAGAGCACGCGAAGAGGAGGTCACGTCATCTTCTCGCCCACGATGCAAGAGAGTGCGGTCGATCGCTTCACGCTGGTCCAGGAGTTGCGCGACGCCCTGCGCGTCGGTGACGTCTCAATGCACTACTAACCCATTGTCGATCTCGAGTCCTCAGAGATCGTTGGTTTTGAGGCCTTGATGCGCTGGCTGCATCCGGGACGAGGCATGGTGCCGCCAAATGTGTTTCTTCCCCTCGCGGAGCAAAGTGACCTCATAATCGCCTGGGGGGAGTTCGCCCTGCGTGAAGCTCTCACGGCGGCGGTCTCGTGGCGACCCACCATGTCTCGCGCACGAGCGCCCTACGTCACCGTCAATTTTTCGGCTCATCAATTTCACTAGCCCAACATCGTGTCGATGATCGAAGGAAGCATACGCAATACCGGGTTCGCACCCGAGCGGCTCTTCATCGAGATAACCGAGAGCGCCGCACTCGTCGACGTCACGGAGACGGTCAAGGTCATCGCCGAACTCGCTCGACTCGGTATCGGCATCGCTCTCGATGATTTTGGCACCGGGTTTAAGGGGTATCCATCTAACTGCCGCTCGCAAGTGATGTTGACATTGGCAACAGGCGGGCTCTGTGGTCAAAAGCTATCGGCTGCGCTCCTTCAAGGCGGGAATCTCAACACTTCCTTGCTCCAGTATCCACTGGGCGAATCCGGGAAGCGAGATCGTAACCTCGCCGTACCCATGCGCATCTAAAAGGTGGTGGGTGTGGATGAGCTCGTGGCGGTGCGGTCCAACCTGTGCTGTTGTCCTGCCCAGGGCGGTCGCGATCTCCTTGTTCGTGGCGGCGCCCGCAACGCTTGCAACTGCCCAAAGGTACGCCCTTTGCATAGGTGTACAGTCCGCCCAACGCCCAACGAACAGCTTGTTGATCTCTACTCGAGCGAGGGCCAGTCCTCGCTCGGCGCTCTCAACGGTGATAGTGCGAGGCGACCCCGCGGTGGGCCATGAATACCACCCTGCGAGTTGGATCAGGTACGGGTAGCCGGACGAACCGACAGTCAACAACTCAAGAGCTTCCGCTTCGATGTGCACGCCGGCTCTGATAGCTGGTTTGAGGAACGCGATCTCGGTTGACTCCCTCGACAAGTCCCCGAGGGCCTCGAAGGGCATTCGCTCGAAGAAGGTACCAGCCCCCGACAACACCTCGTGTGAGAAAGGGAGGCCGGCGAAAATCACGGCCACCGGAAGGCCCTCGCGCTTAGACACCAGTTGCAGCGCCGAGGCCAGAGCCCCAAGCTCCTGTCGATCGGCCCATCCTTGAACTTCGTCAATCGTGATCAGTACTCCCACCCCAGTGGCTTGGGCATGCTTCCCAATAACTCGCAGCACATCACGGGTTAGCTGCGTTGCCGTCGGCGCCGAAACAGCACGCCGAGCTTTGATGCTCGCGGCCGCCACGCCCACGTTGACACCGAGTGTCGCCTCGAGGTCGAACTCTCGCAGAGACTTCTTGATGCGTGACCACTTTGATCCGGCCTCAGTAATGAGGTCGGACAACAGTGTCTTCAGTAGGGGCTGTCCGTCAACAACCTGTTCGTGGATAACCGCCCAGTTTTTCCCGCGCATGCGCTGTTCGATATCGTTGAGCACCGCGGTCTTGCCAACCCCTCGGTCACCAACCAACGTGGCTATGTACCATGGATCCCGCGAACCGATCTCGAACGCTCGAGCGAACTCCGCTCGGACGGACCCTCTCCCAGCCAGTTCAGGCGGAGGTACTCCAAAGCCCGGATTGAAGGGGTTATCGTCGCTCCCACCTCCGTTATGGTTTATTATGATTCCATCGTCTGACACGCTATGTCTTCCTCTTTTACCTGATAATTAGGTATTATAGTTTCTTATGACTTGAACCAATCATAGTGTCGGACTTGGCATCTCCGGCACTCGCGGCTTAGATTGTCAGCACCTCACCTTTTCACGCCGCCGCCCATCGGTTTCAAACTCGACACCCGACACGAAAATCCGGTGTGTCATTGGCTTCCGGCAGTCAGATGGATACCCCTTCCGGGTTTTCATCGCTCTCGTACCTCGCGCCCCTGCACCAGGTCATCAAGATGGACCGGTCATTCGTCGGTCCCCTGCGCGAGGGTACGCGTAACGACGCATTGCTCGAGGAAATCATCAATCTCGGACAGCGAATGGGTAGTACCGTTCTGGCGGAAGGGATTGAGACGGAGAGCCTGTTTGCGCGTCTGCGCAAGATGAGCTGTGAATTGGGCCAGGGTTACTTATCCTCGCCGACGATACCGGCCAAGGACGTCGCGAGACTGCTAAGTGGTGAGATGGAAGCGTCGTCCGCTTGGTCCGTGGAGAATTGAGATCTCCGCGTTTCCTAGACCGAGTCGCGTCGGACCGGTAGGGCCGCGGCCGCGACGTCGAGGCGATGGGTTCGCCAGGGAGCGAGTGCGATGGAGTGGTCTCCCTCGAAGCGTTCTGAACGACGTTGATCGCATCTTCCCGAGTCACGCGGCTCCTGTTGCGACCACGTTTAGCCCAGATGGACCCTTCACGATGCGGCCGAGTGTCACGTGTATCGCTCGGTGCGCGAGACCTGACGAGGCGCCCCTCGGAGGTCTCTAGATTCACAACATGGGTTTCTACTTTGACCAGGTGGTACCGCGCGCGGTGGGCGTCGTGTGCGGCACGAAGTTCTTTCGACCGTGGCGTCGGCGGGTGTGCGAGGGGCTGAGTGGTGACATTCTGGAGATCGGCTTTGGATCGGGCGCGAATCTCACCTACCTCCCCGCGTCGGTGCGTCGAGTCGTCGCCGTGGAGCCCGCCATCGTCGCTCGGCGGCTCGCTCGATCATCGACGTCGCGCAGCGCGGCGGACATCACCTTCGTCGAGGCCGAGGGGGACCGCCTGCCGATCGAGGACGACTCCCTCGACGGCGCCCTGTGCACCTTCACGCTGTGCACCGTGGCGCGCCCCGACGTCATGCTGGGCGAGATCCGTAGAATCCTCAAGCCCGGCGCAGAGCTCCATCTTCTCGAACACGGGCTCTCACCCGACGCCCGTACCGCGAGGTGGCAGCGACGTCTGAACGGGTGGGAGCAACGACTCGCGGGGGGCTGTCAACTGACCCGCGACGCGGCCGCACTCGCGCGCGACGCCGGCTTCGAGGTGGAGGTCGTCGAACAGCGCCACGCGGGTGGACCTCGACCGTGGGGCTACTTCACGCTGGCGATCGCGCGCAAGCCGCGGCAGTAGCGCGCTCGCGACGATCAACGTCGCGCCGCTCGTTCCCCGACCCCCTCGGGCACCGCGTCGGGTCGTTCCTGCGCGTACCCGTCGTAGGACGAAGGGTTTCGCGGAACGTCTCGCGGGGCTCCGCACCGACGAGCGCCGGGCCAGAAGATGAGATTTCTCTCATCGAAGTCACATCTCGGCGCAAGAAAGGCTTTCCATACTTGACCTCATGAATTATCCGCAGAGTCATTCGAGGAGTCGGGTGCATCGCGTGCTCGCGTCGCCGTCAACGACGGTGACGCGTGGACGCCGCTCGGCCACCTCGCGCGATTCTCACGACGAGGAGGAATCATGAGAGGACGAGTTCGTTGGGTGGGGGTCGTCGTGACGACGAGCGCCATCGTTGGCGGAGCCGCCGCCATCGTGCGCTCACCCGTACCGTCGTCGGCCGCGGCGGGACGCAGTACCACCACGACGGTGGCGCGTGATGTGGTCACCCCCGAGGTGGACTACCTCGCCGCGCAGGCACAGCAGTTGGGAACCGAGATCACCGCGGCGCAGGCCGAACTCGCGCACCTCAAGCAACAAGTGGCCTACGAGGCGTCACTGAGCCACTTCCGGGTGGCCGTGCCGGTGGTCACCCGAGTGACTCGTCCCTCGACGGTCACCACGGCGCCGTCACGTCGCGAGGGTGTCAACACCACCGAGCGCGCGACACCGACGACCACGACCGAGAGCCCGACGACGAGCACCACCAGCACCACCAGTACCACCAGCACCACGATCGCGCCCGTGACGCACACCACGACGGGTGCCTCCGGAACGAGTGGTGAGCCGAACTCGGATTCGAGTCAGAGCAATGACGACTGAAAAGCACGGACCTCGATCGCTCCCACGCGGCGACGACTACGACGCCATCGTTCCCGACGAGCTCCTGGCGGCGAGTCATCGTCGCGCGGCCAACCGGGCCCGCACTTCGCGGACGTTGGACCGCTCGACCATGCGTCGGCGCGTCCTGCCGACGGCGGTGGTGACCTCGGTCGCCATCATCGGCACCGGACTGGCCAACGCCTTCGTCGGGGCGACGGTGCCCACCACCGCCTCCACGACCACGACCACCGTCCCGGCGTACGTCTCGCGACAGAGCGCGCTCAATGCGCAGAAGCTCGCGCGCCTCAGTGCGACCCTGGCCAATGATCGTCGTATCGTCTCGACGTTGACGTCGACCGCGCAGAACGCCAGTGCGACCGCGTCGTCGATCTCCACATCGATCAGCGCCTCGATCGCGGCCGCCACCGCCCAGGCCGCGGCGGCCGTCGCGCGCGCGGGTGCTTCGAGCTCGACGGTGGGCTCGCCCACCTCGACGCAGTCTCCCGCCACTGCGGCGCCGGCGCGATCGACCTCGGGATCGTCCCCGAGCACGAGTACCGTGTCGGGTCCGGCGACGACCACGAGTGCCGCTCCCACGGTGACGGCGCCCGCGCCGCCTCCGGCGCCGGTGACGACCACGACCGCGCCGCCGCCACCTCCGCCGCCGCCCGCGCCCGCGCCGGTGACCCAGGCCACGACGGGAGCCTCCGGTGCCGGTTGAGCTACTCAATGACTCCGTCGTCGCGTCCTCGCACGCGATGGCCAGCGCGGTGAACATCCGGGTGCCGCGCGCCGTCGCCGATGAGGTGCGGGTCGACGCGCTGCTGCGGCGTGCGCTTCGGGTCTTCGACGACGTCGAGGTCGCCTGCACGCGATTCAATCCGTCGAGTCCCCTGATGCGCACCAATGAGTCGCCCGCTCGCTGGCACCGGGTGCCGGCGGTCCTGTACCGCGCTCTGCACGAGGCCTACGACGCCTACGAACGCACGGGGGGAGTGTTCGACCCGCGCGTGCTTGAGACGCTGGTGGCGCTGGGCTACGACGCGTCGCTCAAGTTCGACGGTCCCGAGGTCCGGGTGGATCCGCGTCCGGTGTCGACGCCGCGTCGCTCGCCCTGGCGTCCACGGTTCCGCGCGCACAAGTGCGACGTCTGGCTCGGTGACGCGGTCGATCTGGGCGGCATCGGCAAGGGTCTCGCGGTTCGCTGGGCGAGCGACGTCTTGGCGCCGCGACTGCGCGACTATCTCGTCGAGGCCGGCGGCGACTGCTACCTCGCGGGTCGCGCCCCCGACGGTGAGCCCTGGCGAGTCGGCGTGGAGGACCCGTGGGGCGCGGCGACCCCCGTCGCGGTGCTGGCCCTGAGCGACCGAGCCGTCGCCACGTCGTCGACGCGACTTCGCCACTGGCGAGTGGGCGAGCGACGAGCCCACCACCTCATCGATCCACGCACGGGGGCGAGCGGCGGCGACGGCCTCGTCGCCGTGACCGTCGTGGGAGCCGACACCGCGCAGGCCGAGGTGGCCAGCAAGGTGCTGTTCCTCGCTGGAGTCGAAGGGATCGCCGTCGCGGCGGCCGCGGGCGGCGTGGCGGCACTGTGGTGCGACGACGAAGGGCGCCTCTTGATCAACGAGGCCATGAGGCCCCACGTGATCTGGGAGCGCGCGTGAGCGAGCGCCTCGAACGCAGTCGCGGCGTGCTCGCCTGGCTCCTCACGGCCGTGGCCGCCGTCGCCCTGCCCCTGGGCGCGGGATACGGCTTCGCACGTCTCTTCGCGCCCACGCTGCAGAGTCGTTACTTCCCCTGGCTGACGGGTCGTGCGCTGGGCATCGCGGCCTACGTCGCACTCACCGCGCTGGTGATGCTGGGCGTGTGGATGCGTCACCCCTGGCGTCTGCGTCGACCACTCCTGCACGCCGAGACGCGCCTGCGCATCCACGCGACGCTCGCCACCGCGACGATCACCCTGGTGGCCGGACACCTGGTCACGTTGGCGTCGGACAAGTACGCCGGCGTCGGCTGGGTGGGTGCGTTCGTCCCCTTCCGCGCCCAGTACCGACCGACGGCGGTGGCCCTGGGCGTCGTGGCGATGCTGTTCATGGCCGTGCTCTTCGCCACCGCGCGGTCCGCGGGCCGACTCGGAGCGCGCCACTGGTTGGCCTATCACCGCCTGGCCGCCCTGAACTTCGTCCTGGTGTGGCTGCACGGGGTGATGGCGGGCACCGACACGGTGGCGCTGCGCCTGATGTACGTGGTCAGCGGTGGGGTGGTGGCGGCGCTGACGTCGACGCGCTACCTGTTGAACCGACGGCCCCGTGCGCTGCTTGACGTGGCGGACACGTCGATGCCGTCCGGGGCGTCCTCGTCGCGCGACCTCGCGCCGCACTCGGTGGCGTCGTGACGGTGACGAACCTCGACCACGCGCGCGCGTCGCGCCCGTCGGCGTTACGACTCGTCGAGGGTCCGCGATTCGTGCTGGCCGGCGACACGGGCGCTCGACTCCTCGCGGGACCCCCGGCCGTCTCGGGGCCCGAGTCCTACGACGAGCACCGCGAACGCCTGGGGGCGTTGGACCTCGAGCGACGTGACCCACGCGACCTGCGACGCACGGTGCGAGAGAGCGGTCTGCTGGGTCGCGGCGGGGGAGGATTCCCCGCGGCGACCAAGTTCGACGTGGCGGCCGACGCCCCGGGCACCCCGATCATCGTGGTCAACGCCAGCGAGGGGGAGCCCGCCAGTCGCAAGGACCAGACCCTGCTCGCCCTTCGTCCCCATCTGGTGATCGACGGCGCCCAGCTGGCCGCTTTCGCCGTGGGTGCCGACGACATCGTGGTGTACACCCATCGTTCGCACGCGAGCGCCAACGAGGCGCTGCGAGGGGCCCTGGCCGAACGGGTCGACCTCGCGGTGCGAATGCGGATCGTGGAGGCTCCCGAGACCTACATCGCCGGTGAGACCAGTGCGGTGGTGTCGTACCTGGACGGCCGCGGAGCCCTGCCGAGTCGCGGCGTGATCCCCGCCGCGCGCATCGGCATCGCCCAGCGACCCACCGTGGTCAACAACCTCGAGACGCTCTCGCACCTCGCACTGATCGCGCGGCGCGGCGCGGCGTGGTTCACCGAGGTCGGCGCACCCGAAGCGCCCGGCTCGACGCTCCTGACCCTGGCGGGGGCGGTACGCGATCCGGGACTGGTGGTCGAGGTGGTGGGGCCCGCGAGCATCGGCGAGGTCCTGGCGACCTACGGCGGCGTCGAGGACTCCGCCCGCGCGGTCCTTCTGGGGGGGTATGAGGGAACGTGGATCCCCGCACAGACGGCGTGGTCCACGCCGATCGAACGTCATCGGCTCTCGAGACTGGGGATGTCCCTGGGCTGTGGCGTGGTGGCCGTGCTCGGCGACGAGGTGTGCGGCCTCGCCCAGACCGCGCGGCTGGTGAAGTGGTTGGCGAGTCAGTCGGCGGGGCAGTGCGGACCCTGCGTCCTGGGGCTGCCGCGGTTGAGCGAGGAACTCGACGCCATCGTGGCGGGACGCTCGCGCAAGGGAGACCTGCGACGACTGCGCGAGGTGGCGACGTCGGTGCGCGGTCGCGGTGCCTGCGGTCACCCGACCGGGGTGGTCACCTTGATCGACTCGGCCCTCGACACGTTCGCCGCCGAACTGCGGAGTCACCTGCGCGGCGAGGTGTGTGATGCCTCGCCGGCCCTGAACGACTTTCCCCTGCCGACCGAGGACGTCGGGGCGTGACGTCGCACGCCGAGGTGCGCCTCGTGGTCGACGGGTCCCGGTGCGACGGTCACGGGATCTGCGCCCTGGTCCTGCCCGAGATGATCTCGCTCGACACGTGGGGCTTCGCGACGCTGGCCAGCGAGCCCCTGGTCGACGCCCGCCTGATCGCCCGCGCCCGACGGGTGGTGCGGGCCTGCCCCGCCGGTGCCCTGACCCTCGTGGGCGACCCCCGCGCCGTCACGTCACCGGTCCGCTCGTCGGTCACCTCCACGTCGTCGCTTCGCCACCCGACCGGTCAACTCGGCACGGTCGACAAAAATGAGGGAGAATTGTGACATGAACGGTCCTCGAGGACATCACGACCAGGACACCGAGACGTACCGTATGCCCGTGCATCACCGAGTGGCGCGGGTGCGCCGGTCGTGGTGGGGAGTGGTCGCCGCATCCCTTCTCGGCGTCGCGGGGGCCGTGGCCCTGATCGTGGTCGCGGGCACGGGGGGAGCGACCGCGGACGTCCCGTCGTCACTGCAGGTGGGGGCCCAGGCCGCGCCGGTGGTGGTGCCGACGACCGTGGTCACCACCGTGCCCGCGACCGTGCCCACCACCGCGCCCACCACCGTGGCGACGGCGCCGACGACGGGGGTGCCCACGACCGTCGCGTCGGTCACCGCACCGGCGGGGGGACCCAGCGCGGGTGCCCCCACGACCGAGCCGACGACCACGACGTCCTCGACCGTGACGACGTCTCCCACCACGACCGTCGCGCAGTCCTCGGTGACCACGACGACGCAGGTGAGCGCGCCGATCACGATCGTCATCCCCAAGTCCAAGGTCACCGAGGGGACCGACGCCAACCCGGGTAGCGACGACGGGTCGAGGACCACGATCAAGGTCGGCGACAATTAGGAGACGATGTCCTCGTGGCGATCGCCACGCCCGGAGTACCGAGCCCGTCGACCAGCCTCGCTCGAGGGGTGATCGCCCCGGTGGCGCAGGGGTCGAGCGCAACGTGGTCACGCCACGATGAACTCCGCGCGACTCCTTCGACGTATCGGCAGCGCGGGCCGACTCGCGGTGTTCAACTCCTTGATCCTCGCTCTCATCCTGGGCACGGTGGTGGCGGTGTTAATCC
>Ga0307377_10002489_pt1 | contig 21708 bp, 24 predicted proteins | sample TR3MG_FD_202535 | JGI IMG/M metagenome (GOLD analysis project Ga0307377, IMG submission 202535) | Soil microbial communities from Risofladan, Vaasa, Finland - TR-3 | ecosystem: Environmental > Terrestrial > Soil > Coastal area > Acid sulfate soil | place: Finland: Risofladan, Vaasa | collected...
GTTCCGACGACTTCTTGAACAGGCGGTCGTCACTGGACCGACTACTGAGGACGATGTGACAAATGGCTACGATTGGGGTAACACTTCAAGTGTAGAATGAGGTGGAGCTAACCGACTACCCCCCTTTGATTTAAATGAAACTTCCGCCGTTAATATCCAAGACCGCACCTGTGATGTAGGCAGAGCAGTCTGATGCTAAGAACAGGGCTGCAGCCGCTACTTCTTCAGGTTCAGCAAAACGTCCAACCGGAATCGTTGCTATCAGTGACTTTAACTGCGCTTCAGGGTATTTATTCATCATGTCCGTATTGATATATCCTGGCGCCAAGGCATTACAGGTAATTCCCTTAGTCGCATTTTCAACAGCCGTTACTTTTGTTAACCCAATCAGTCCAGACTTTGAGGTTGCGTAATAGCCTGTCCCAAAGATTCCTATGCGGGCTGTAAGCGAGGAGAGATTCACAATTCGTCCGTATCCCTGCGCGCGCATTGACGGAAGTACTGCTTTCGTGCAGATAAAAGGTCCTGTCAGATTGACCGCCATGACAGCCTCCCAGTTGGACAGATTTCCTTTATGAAGTAGCCCGTCCCGATTGATTCCAGCGTTATTGACGAGAATATCAACTCTTCCGAATTTCGCAATAACGTTTTCAACCATGCTGTTCACTTCGTCTTCTTTGCTGACATCCGCGAGGAAAAGCTCAGCCTCCGCCCCAAATTTCCGTAGCTCCTCCACGGTTTCCATGGCCTTTGCCTCATTAAACAAAATATCATTGACTGCGATTTTTGCTCCTTCGCGGGCAAAAGTAAGCGCTATTGCTTTACCAATTCCCTGTCCACTACCCGTAATTAATGTAACTCTATCTTTAATCTTCATTTTGCTGCACACCTTTCATTCACTGATCTTGACTGATTTTCATAAGTTCTGGATAAAACAGTTTTGAATCCATTATTTTTAAGAATTCAGAAACGATGGGTTTGAAATCCCTCAGAGCTAAAATGCCCTTATCGAGATCAATACCCGGGGCGATTTCTTCAAGCACGAGACCTTGTTCTCCAAGTCTAAACACGGCTCTTTCTGTAACAAACAACACCTCTGCCCTTTCTTTCGCGCATAGTTACCACTGAACGTGATATACTCAACGTCTTGGATCAGCTTAGAATCCCCCTGCCTCTTAGACTAACTTTTCTTCCGTTCTTACCATCTTCTGTTAGTTTTGACTCTCAGGCACTATCTTCACCAGCGATTAACAGAAAAGAGTCTAAATTTGCTAATATCTTATTGATAAGCAAGATTCATGCCAAGAGCAGTAAACGCCCTGAAGGCCTTAGCCTACAGGGTTTTTACTAGCAAATGGTGTAGTTAAACAGCCACTATCGTGTAGCTTTTTAGCTACACGATAGTGGCTGTTTAACTCAAAAGCCCTCTCCGACCCTCATCCCAGTATTAGTGTAGCATTATTGCTACGTGTTGCCATATTGCTACATTATCCCTCCCGCTCTCGCAAAGGAGGTATCGTCACCGTAAAAACATTGAGCCTATAATATAGATCTCGGCGAAATTCCCCTTCCCCTATCATTTTTTCCAAGTCTCGATTGGATACTTACTTCGGTTTAGTCTCAGAAACCGCTCTAAACCCTCATGGTGAGAAAATTAAGAGCGATCAGATCGGAGAATGCATCAAATAAGGATAGGTTACCCTTACTTAGTCTACTTTCCACTTAATAGTCTTTGCAAATTATTCCGTTTATTAGCAGGATTATTGCGAAGAAAAGTGGAAGATAAAGCGATATAGCCAAACTCTCTTGGTCTACTTATATCAATAAGTTACCCATTAACGTGCATGTAGGGAGACTATTAGCTCTAGCCAATGAACCAGCGCACTTGCTTACCCCAGATAATCCTCATCTAACCTACATACTTCAAAATAGTGAAAACCTCTTAGAGTCCATAGATCAGATTGTATCCCTGTACCAACAAGAAAACGAGGCTAAAGTCCAGCGTCTTCAGATGTTCGAAACGAAAGCGGTGTGATAATTCTTCTAACTCTTGTTTTTCTAAGATTGTATATTTTCCGGCCTTTAGCAAACACTCTTCTAGAAGAGCGGGCTCAATTGGAACTCGTTAATCAAAAACTTAGTTTTCTCTCCTCGGTTGATGGCTTAACTGGTATAGCCAATCGTCGACATTTTGATCAGTTCCTTTCTCAACTATGGTCCCTAGCAGCACGGAATGGTTGGGTTGCTTTATTTCCTTTCCAATAGAATATCAGCATAAGCATAGCAGCAACTAGAGCCATGATTGACCCATAGTAAAACGGGGCGCTGTTATTGACATGATCATAAAGCAGACCTGCAATAACACTAGCAGGGAGTAATGTCATTCCTACAAGACAATTGTACAGTCCAAGACCTGTGCCTCTTTTCTTCTTATCAATTAAGTCTGAAACTAAGGCTTTCTGAATTCCATCCGTCGCTGCACTATAAAGACCATATAAAGCAAAGAGCAAAATAAGAACACTTTGACTGTTTGTTCTTCCAAAACCGTAGTATGCGATTGAATAGAGTAAATATCCAAATATTATTAGTTTTTCCCTGCCTATTTTGTCTGATAATATACCAGCAGGAACAGAGAACATTACTGAAACGGAATTGAATATAAGATATATAATAGGGATATAAGCATCTTGAACTCCAATATCACTAGCTTTAATAAGCAGTAAGGCATCTGTGGAGTTGCCCAGTGTAAATATAAATATAATTCCAAGCAAAGCATAATATTTCGGAGAAAAATCCTTTAAAGTAATCCTACCTAGGCTTTCCGCCTGACCTTTTTTGGCTTCTTTCACAAAGTAGATTATTGAAATCAGCCCTAATAAACCGGGTATTGCAGCAAACATAAATACTTTACGGTAGTCACCCGGAAAAAGTGATAAGATTCCAAAAGCCAGAAGGGGACCAAGTATTGCTCCGCTATTATCCATAGCTTTATGAAAACCAAAACTCCTCCCCTTCGTGTTATCCTGCGAAGAACCAGCGATTAAACTATCTCTCGGGGCCGTTCTTATCCCTTTCCCAACCCTTTCGGTAAATCGGACAATAAGAACTTGCAGCGGAGAAGTAACAATTGAGAACAAAGGAGATAGTATAGCTGTAAACGCATATCCTATGATCATAAAAGGCTTGTTCTTTCCAATTTTGTCACTCCACCAGCCGGATAGTGCTTTTAGAACGGAGGCAGTGCTTTCTGCTATTCCTTCGATTAATGAAATTTCTGTTTTCGTTGCTCCTAAGGTCATTAAAAACAACGGCATGATTGCATAGATCATTTTTGTTGCAGTGTCCGTTAAAAAGCTGGTAGTACCAACAAAGAAAATATTCCGTTCAAGTCCCAGAATTCTTTTTTCTTTCCTTCTATCTTTACTAATGGTCGTTTTAAAGTTATTACTCTCCATGACGAATACTCCATAATCCTATAATTTAGTGAGACTCCTACTTCTACAAGTGAGAGTGATACCCCGCACTCTGCTTAGGGGTAGACTCCTCCTTCGCCGCGAAGTGTTCCTTTTGGGATTGGCGGCATCGGCGACATAAACCATTAAGAAACATGTCACTTAACTAAACACCACGCAAACTTCATTATACAGCCTAAGGCCACAATAATATATAATACGGGCAATACATTTCCTTACCTTATTTATTCACTCTTTTCCAAGGAAGACATCTGTGGAACCACTTTTGCGTCCTAACCTAATACCAGTTCATCAATTATGATCAGGTCGGGTAAATTAGGTCGAAGAAGTAATGTCACTGAATTCATTATTTTATTTCAGTTGTTAAGGAGATATTTTATAACATGAGTATTAATCATCTCTGGGTAATCGTCAGCGCCAGTTTTGTCTTCTTTATGCAAGCAGGTTTTGTTTGCTATGAAGTTGGGTTTATCCAATCCAAGAATGTCATCAGCGTGGCTATTGAAAACATTCTTACGTTTGTCATCACAACCTTGGTCTATAGTTTTTTAGGTTTTGCCCTAATGTTTGGTCCGACTCATCTAGGGATTTTTGGCGGCAACTTCTGGTTGCTCAACAATCTGCCCCTCGCTCATAATTCTCTGGGGTTTGTCTTTGTTTTTTTCGAATTAATGTTTGCTGGTACCGCGGTAACTATTGTGTCCGGTAGCATGTCCGAAAGAACCCGTTTAATGCCTTTACTGATTGCCGCAGTTTTCCTAGCCGGCTTTATTTATCCTCTGTTTGGCCATTGGGCATGGGGAGATCTATTCATTAATCAGCCTGCCTGGTTAAAAAACTTAGGCTTTTTGGATTTCGCCGGAGCTACTGTCGTACACGGAACTGCAGGCTGGGTTTCCTTAGCAGGAATTATGATTGTCGGAGCGCGCAAAGATCGCTGGGATGCTACAGGGAAAATCAAAAAAATCGGAAGATCAAACATCCCTTTCGCGGCTTTGGGAACCTTCATCTTATGGTTTAGTTGGTTCGGTTTTAACGGTGGTAGTCTCTTGGCGTTTAATGACCGCGTCGGTTTGATTCTTTTAAACACGAATTTTGCGGCAGCTTCAGGAGTTGTCGGTGCAATTCTAACGAACCATTTTTTCGTGAAAGATCATAGTTATATGGAAGCTATCTTTTCGGGGGCCTTGGGTGGTTTGGTTGCTATCACTGCCAGTTCCAACTACCTCCAGCCACTTGATGCCGTCATGGTAGGGTTTATCTCCGGTTCCATCGTTGTCTTTGCCGGGTTATGGCTGGAAAAACTCGGGTTGGATGATGCCGTGGGAGCAGTGTCCATCCATGGCTTTGGCAGCGCTACCGGCACAATCTTATTAGCTTTTTTTGTTCCAGCGGAATTCTTGGGCGGCCAAACTCGCCTTGTCAAGATTCTGGTTCAACTGACAGGAGTGACCGTTAATTTTCTCTGGGCCTTTGGCTTAGGCCTCTTGATGTTTTACGTGATTAATAAAACGCTGGGCCTGAGGGTTACCGAGGAGGAAGAAGAAAAAGGGTTGAACATCGTCGAGTTCGCCGATATTTATTCCTGGCAAGACTATTTAAAAATGACGCATTACGAAAGTCTGACTCAGGATCTCAGTGGTAAAATCCAAGTGCAAAATCAATTGTTACAGAAGCAGGCCAAACTTCTCGTAGAAACTCAGGAGCAAGAACGGGTAAAACTGGCCAGGGATCTTCATGACGGTGTCGGCCAATCCATGGCAGCCTTAAAACTACAGTTAGGCATGATTGCCCAGAAAGTCAAAGCTGAACACCAGGATACGTTACTAAGCGGGCAGGTAGAACGAACTGTCAGTTTAGCCGCTGAAACCATTGAGGAAATCCGGGGTGTCTTATTCAATTTGAAACCAGCTCTTTTGCAGGAGAAAGGCTTATCGGCGTCTGTCGAAATTTTATTGAAGAATCTGGAGAAAGCCAGTGGAATCCGGTTTGAATATCATTTACTAACTAAAATGCCCACCTGGGAAGAGGCAGAAAGCTTAAATCTTTATCGGGTCATTCAGGAATGTTTGACGAATATCTTAAAACATGCTCAGGCGACTGAAATTATCGTTAACTTTAACAAGCTCAGGAGCAACTTGTATCTTTTTCAAATTAGTGATAACGGCCAGGGCTTTAACGTTCATGAAGTCCATGCCGGATTGGGCCTAAGTTCCATCCAGGAAAGGCTAAAAATGCTCGGTGGAAAGCTGCAGATTATTACTGAAGAAGGAAAAGGGACAACCTTAATGATGGAGGTACCTTATGACTATTAAAGTGTTTTTAGCCGATGATCATAAAATTCTGCGCGAATCTCTGATTTTTTTACTGAGACAGGAAAGCGATCTTGAAGTCATCGGCGAGGCCGCCGACGGCCACCGAGCTATTGAGGAAATTATGCGTTTGAAGCCGGATATCGCGATTTTGGACATTTCCCTCCCCCAACTCAATGGTTTGGAAGTCGCCGCGCGTCTTAAAAAGGAAGACCCCGCCATCAAGATTATTATCTTGACCATGCATAAGAATGAGGATTTTGTAGCCCGGGCGTATCAGTTGAAAGTTGACGGTTATGTCTTAAAAGATAACGCCCTAGAGGAACTCTTGAAATCAATTAGAATCGTCCAAGCTGGCGGAATTTATCTTTCCTCAGATATTACTGCGACGGTTGTAGCTGGTTTCGTCGCTAATTTCAACCAAAAAGGAGGAAAAACTGAACTTATTTCTTCTCGAGAAAGAGAAATCGTACAGCTTTTAGCCGAGGGAAACAGTAACAAGGACATTGCTCAACTGTTGAATTTAAGTTTAAAAACCGTGGAAACTCATCGTTCAAATATCATGCATAAACTGGGTTTGAAGAGCATCACGGATTTAGTTCTATATGCTGTCCGCAATCATTTCATAGAGCCCTGAATGAGTTCTGCATGAGTTCTAATTAAGTCCAGACAACAATACAGAGAAAATCTAAGCCAAATACAGGATAACCCTGATTAACTTATCCACTGCCCTGTTCTAAGATGTATGTAGCATGCAATCTTAAACAATGGGAGGTTTTTGGGATGATCAACAGCGGGGATACAGCCTTTGTTTTAATCAGTGCTGCTTTGGTATGCCTGATGACGCCAGGACTAGCCTTCTTTTACGGTGGACTGGTACGAAAAAAGAACGTTTTAACCATTATGATTCAAAGTTTCATTTCCATGGGAATTGTCACAGCCATCTGGGTCTTTGGCGGATTTAGCCTAGCCTTCGGTAAAGACGTTCATGGCATCATCGGTAATTTTCAATATTTTGGCCTGCGGGGAGTTGGCATGACCCCCAACCCAGCTTATGGGCCGACTATACCTTTTTTAGTGTTCTATACTTATCAGTCAATGTTCGCTATTATAACCCCTGCTTTGATTACGGGGGCCTTTGCCGACAGGGTAAATTTTAAGAGTTACCTGAAATTTTTAGTCCTGTGGAGCATTTTAGTCTATATACCTTTGACTCACTGGATTTGGGGCGGCGGTTTTCTGGCTCAAATGGGTGTGGTTGATTTTGCTGGTGGTATGGTTGTCCACGTCAGCGCTGGTATTGCTGCTTTGGCCTCAGTCTTTTTTGTTGGCAAACGCGTTATGGTGCCCGGCGAAAAAGCAGCACCCCATAACATTGCCTTTGTCGCTTTAGGAACAGGCCTCTTATGGTTTGGCTGGTTCGGATTTAATGGTGGTAGCGCTTTGGCAGCTAATGGCGTCGCAGCAACGGCCTTTGCGAATACCGATATTGCTGGTTCGTTTGCCATGATTACTTGGTTGCTGATTTCCTGGATTCATGAAAAGAAACCAACCATGGTCGGTGTTCTGACCGGTGCTGTAGCCGGTTTGGCGACCATCACCCCAGCAGCTGGCTATGTCCGGCCCTGGGCTGCCGTCATTATCGGCATTTTGTCCTCCGTTGTTTGTTATATCGCTGTGCAAGTTCGAATTAAACTTGACTGGGACGATGCCCTTGACGTTTGGGGAGTGCATGGTGTCGGGGGTATCCTAGGCTCCATCCTAGTTGGTGTCTTTGCAGAATCAGTAGTTAATGGGACGAGCGGGCTGGTACAGGGTAACGTTCACCAATTCTTGATTCAAGTATTTGGTGTTGTCTTTACCGCTCTCTACGCCTTTGTCGTAACCTACCTCATTCTCAAAGTCATTAATATCTTCGAGGCTGTTCGGGTACCCGAAACTATGGAAATAGCGGGTCTGGATACATCCATCCACGGCGAAGTTGCATACGAATTATAATTTGTAGGATATTGTCAATATTATAAATAAACCCTTTGGCCAGGTATCTTGGTCAAAGGGTTTGTTTCGTTATTTGTTAATTTTGTTTTGTCGCATACCACTACTAAATCAGGTTGAACCACAGTAGAGGTTTGTTCGTCGCTTTCCTGCATTTGAGGCTAGCGTACATCGAAAGGTGCTGCATACACCCTGCATGTTTTACCTTTTAGATAGTTGTTAAAAAGAGTATGTAGCTGGCCGGAGACCTCTTGATGCCTGCGCGAAGGGGCAGGAGTCATATTGTAAGCTTGGCCGTTGATCAATTCCCAGCGTTTATATGCTGACCATTTGAGATAATCACATCAATCCTCTTGGGACAAGTAACTATCTGTGATCAACCTTGTATCGATACAGACGGAACTCATAGAGAAAGACACAAACAAAAGCCCACAGACCACTGACCGTTAAAGCTGTGACCATAGCACTCGGAGTATGAATCCGGAGATAAATCGGACTTAGTCCTAAGAGAAGCAATAACAGAAGTCCCCCGATCAAAAGCCCCAACTGAGATAACCACGATTTTTCCCGCGCCAGAAGATATGCGAGGACTGCATAAAATGATAAACTGGCCAGTAAAAACCCTGTATTTGGTGCCTGAAAGGGCACAATGTTTTCAAAGATACTGATATTTTCCCCACGAAAAATAAATCGGAAAAGGTGATCCACAAGAGTGCCCCCACCCCAAGCCAGACCGAGAGGAAGAACATGGGTCCATTGTTTAGTTTCACGCCTTAAAGCAAACGACGCAACTAAGAAGACACAGAGTATCACCACGTGAGTGCTCAAGGCGTTCACTTGTTGCATGAAGTGAATCACCCAAGATGGCGAAGCAAGTTCCAGCCCAGAAGCGACAAGTTCATCAAATTCAGCGACATCATTTGCCACAAAATCTTGAATCAAACTCATCAGAAAGATAAAGAGTCCTAGGAAAGCAACTCCGCCAAGCGTTATCAGGAGACGCAATTTGCCTAACGAAAGATATCGGCTCGGCAAACGTAAAAACTCAGCCGCCAACCAAGCTCCCCAACGTTCATGATGCTTATACAAGAGATAAAATGCCAAAAATAATACTGCAGAAATAACTCCGAGAAGGATCGAATAACGGTGGATAATCGGCAGAATCGTTTCCCATCTGCTCCCTAAAGTCCTTCCTAAAACGATAAATAGACTTGTCCAAGCTACAGCTCCCAGATAGGAAAAAAAAGCAAAACTTCGGTAGCTTAACCGACTCAGGCCAGAAATATAACCAGAAAGATGACGAACCCCAGGAATAAAATATCCTATGGTAAGAAGCTTGCTTCCATGCTTATGGTACCAATTTAGCACCTTTTCTAGACGTTCACTCCCTGCATGTTTTTTCAGATGTACCAAAACTTTTGCTTCGAAAAAACGACCCAGAAAATAAGCAATTGTAATCCCTGTCATACTTCCAGCGGCCGCTGAGATGATTGCTAATAGAGGATTGAGTTGCCCAGAAAAACTCATAAAACCGACAAACGTCAAGAGAAATTCGTTCGGGAGTGGCAGGCCTAATATTGAAACCAACAAGATAACATATAATCCCAGATACCCATATTGCGTTATATAGTGAATTAATAAGGTTGAAGACATTAGTTACTCCTTTCAACCAGTTTCTGTAAAAACTATAACAAAAAAAATTAATTACGTCCAACATCCTATTACTTTGGTTACTTTCATGTCACATCTTCATTTGAACTTCATAACACAATGAGAGTTACCCTTGGCAAAGATTAAAATCGGATTAGAAAATAAGAAAACTCTTGCCTTCATTTTGTGAAACAGCAAGAGCACCTTATTAATATTTCAAATTCACCTTAATGTCCAGCTAAAACAAAAGCAAAAACAATCAAACCAATAACAAAACGGTATCCTACAAAAAGTCCAAAGTTATTAGATTTTAGATACCTTAGTAAAAATGAAATGCTTAAAATACCAACGACAAAGGATGCAATAACTCCGACTGAAAAGGGTAAATTTATGGAAGCCATCGTCAAATGACGAAGTTTTAGTACTCCTGCGCCCAAAATGATTGGCGTTGACATAAGAAAAGAAAATCGAGCAGCATCTTCCCTTGTCATATTCAAAAAGCGAGCAGCCGTCATTGTACTTCCTGAACGAGATACTCCAGGAATAATTGCTAAAGCTTGTGAAAGACCAATTAAAATCGCTTCTTTCAATGTTATCGTTTCAATCTTGCGAATTTCACGTTTTTTGTCGGCAAAATAAAGTATGGCCCCCATAACAATCATCATAATTCCGATGAGCAAAGGGGAACGAAAAACGGTCTCTGCCTTCTTCTCCAGTGCAAGACCAAACAATGCCCCGGGAATGGTCGCCACAACTAAGTACCAGAAGATACGCTTATCGTCCGATGCACCTCTCCTTAGAGCCGCTTTGAATAATTTTACCCAATCTTTCCAAAAATAGAGGACCACAGCCAAAAGAGTACCCATGTGAAGCGCGACGTCAAACGTTAAACCTGGATCTTCCCATCCGAAAAGCCATGGGATTAGTACAAGGTGTGCTGAACTGGAAATGGGTAGGAATTCTCCCAATCCTTGGACGATACCTAAGATCAATGCGTGTATAACTGTCACCATGTTTCCTCCTTTACAAATTCTATAGCTAATATACCATGAGGAGCACTAATAATAAATCCCATTTCTATGAGTAACGGGCTATCATAACGACTAGCAATCTTTCCTCCCTGAAATGGCCCTATGTTCTATAGTCTTGGTAATGCAAGCACAACACTTGTACCCCTTCTTAGCATTCTTTTTTAGAATCATCGGCTTGTTGCTTAACTTTCTTTATATGGTACCAAGTGGATGCAAATAACACTAATGTAAAAAAGGTAACACTAATGCCTCGATCTGTAATTATTCCCAAGCTGTTTGCGCCCCTCTCTATAGCATTTATACCATACATTAACATTTATTTCTTAGAAACAGCTTAAAAAATGTTATAAAAGCTTATCTACTCTGATGCGGCAAACTAATAGCAAAAGTTGTCCCTTCCCCTGGGTAACTAGAGACCTTAACCTGGCCGTGGTGACTTTGGATAATCCAGTCAGCTATAGCAAGTCCTAACCCAGTACCCTCTTTTTGTTGGGACCGAGCTTTATCGACGCGGTAAAAACGTTCGAAGATCTTAGCCAAATGTTCCGGCTCAATGCCTTCCCCATTATCGGACACCATGATTTCTACGGAAGTATCCCGGTTTTGTAAGCTTAGAGTGACTTGCCCCCCAGAGGGCGTGTATTTAAGCGCATTATCTAAGAGAATTACCATGAGTTGTTTAATCCTGAATTCATCCCCCAAATAAATAATTTCTGAATCCAGAGAGGATTCAAGGGAGATTCCGCTGACCTCTGCTAGGGGTCTGAAGGATTCGATCACCCCACTGAGGGCTGTATCAAGGGAGAATTGTTTTATCTCTAACGTTAGTTGTTGAGAGTCCGCCCGGGCTAGAAAGAGGAGATCGTCTACTAATTTAGACATACGCTTCGTCTCAAGCAGACTATAGTCCAACCATTTGGTCTGGCTGTCCACAGTTTCTTCAGGGTTTCCTTTCACAAGTTCCAAGTTGACCTGAACGACCGTCAGGGGCGTCCGGAGTTCGTGAGAAGCATCGGCCACAAAGTCCTGCTGTCGTTGCCAGGATTTTTTAATGGGGGCCATAGCGCGGTCAGCCATAAAGCGACTGCCGTAATATGCGAGCACTAAACAGATGAGACCTCCGATTGTAAGAGAGATCAATAGCTTACCCAGTATTTCTCTATCCTGATGAAGGTCAACAAAGGAGATGACGAAGCCTAGGCTTTGCTTCAGAGGCACCCGGAGATAGGCGTAGGTTTCATCCTGAAAGTCCACCTCGCCCTTTGGACTCGGACGGTGATAGGTTTCGGAAACTAAGGGAGCTAATTGGTCTAGGGCGAGTGGCAAATCCGAGGAACTATCAGTGATCTTCCCTAAGGTGTCGGTTTTAAAATAAAAATACTTAGTAAGGAGCTTGTCATGGGCCCTTGAATCGCTGACAGCACCAGAGCCCGCTTCACTCGCCATTATTTGCATTAATTGTTGTGATTGGTTGAAGAGTTGTTCTCTCATGATCACAAAGGTTCCTATGACAAAAACCAATAAGAGGAGGGCCATGACCAAAACATTAATCAATGTCAGCTTAAGCCTCAATTTACTGAACATTGGACTCCTCCTTTAAGCAATAGCCTATTCCGCGCACAGTTTCGATCCTCGCGTTGGGTGAATTTAATTTTTTACGAAGATAGTGTACGTATATTTCCACATTATTGGTTTCAACGTCAGTGTCTAGTCCCCATACCCTGTCTAGAATTTGCTCCTTAGTTATAACCTGCCCAGGATTTCGCATAAAAAGCTCCAAAAGCAATGATTCCTTTAAGGTAAGTTTAACCGTTTCGTTTCCTTGAGTTAACTCGCAGTGAAGGGGTTTGAGAAAAAGCCCAGCAACGTTTAATTGTTCGTCCTGTATTTGACCACTCTGCCTTCTCCCTAAAGCCCTCAGACGAGCGAGAAGTTCCTCAGTGGAAAACGGTTTTACAAGGTAATCATCAGCGCCAGCATCCAATCCTTCAATCCGATCTTGAATGGAATCTTTGGCAGTTAGGAGTAAAACAGGAGTATGGATTCCTTGGCTACGGAGCTCTTTTAAGAGGGCAACCCCTTCTTTGCGAGGCAACATCCTGTCGAGGATAATCATATTATAAACCCCGGTTTCCGCCATAGCTTGTCCAGTTTCTCCATCATAAGCGGTATCCACCCCATAGTTATTCTTTTTTAAGATGTATGTCAGGGCTTCGGAGAGTCTAGGTTCATCTTCCACTAAGAGCAAGCGCATATAAATCACCACCTTTGTCAAGTTTAAAGGAAATTCCTTTAGATTTCATTAGATTTTGTTTCTTAAGGAAAATTAAAGAGAACATTGGAATCAGCGAAAATGGTGTCTCAGGTTAACCGCCAAGTGGATCTTGATCTGGTACTCCTTGAGAAGTTCGATTCGTCGAAAAAGCACCCTACTGGGGTGCTTTTTCATTATTAAACTTAATCATAATATCGACAACTTCCGGCGTATTACCAAGACGGACCGGTGGTCCCCATGTTCCGTAACCTGACGAAACAATGAGTTGGAAATTCCCCTTACGCAGTAGTCCCCAGTCGTCTTCAAAAATCCGGCGAGTAATAAACCGAATGGGAAACAATTGTCCAGCATGTGTATGCCCTGACAATTGTAAATCAACTCCTTGTTCAGCAGGCTCTTCTAATTGCGATGGTTGATGATCCATTAAGATAACTGGAAGAGAACGGTCTACCCCTTGCATTAAGGTTTTTAAGTCTTGTCTCGGAACCCCATTGAAACGTGCCCCTGATCGATCATCTCGCCCTATAAGATAAAAACTCCCGGCGATCTCCTGGGAGCTATCTCGCAATACCTTTACCCCTGCACCACCCAAGTAATTTATCGCTTCCTCGGCATTACCGCCGATGTACTCATGGTTCCCCAGTACAGCAAATACACCATACGGAGCACTAAGTTTGCGAAAGTTATCGGACACTTGTTGTTTATTTGACGATTCTATATTCTCATCGAACACATCTCCCGCAAACAGGATCAGGTCTGGTTTTAGTTCATTAACCATATTGACCATCTTCGTGAGATTACCGTTATGAACGATCGTTCCTAAGTGGATATCAGAAACCATGACAACATGTAACTGTTTTAATAGCCCAGCCCGTTTAGAGATTGTCAAATTGTAATGGTTCACCCGGGGATGTCGGGCATTCCATGCCCCGTAGCTTACAATACCAACGACCAATATAACAACGGCTAATCCCAAAGCAGGGTTTAAGTTCCGTTTTATTTCCAACGGGATAACTTGAAGAAAGTGGTCGAACAAACGAAGGAAATCGAAAGTAGTGATCACTAATAAAAAGTAGAACATAAAAGCCAGCCAATATGCCCCTACCAGGGTCAGTCCTTCATATAACATCGTCGAAAGGTATTTCTGGCTGAACCGACTGAATATATAGGACATAGAAAGCAGCCAGAAGACAGACCAATATACTCTGGAACTCACGAAAGTGACGGAACTAAACAAAGCCTGCCACCCGCGCAGACCAATGTAATAGTTAAGTCCTCCATAAATCAGAAAAATAACGCTCGCAATTAAAATGAATAATGGGTTCATCATATTTGGAATCTCAACCTTCAAGTTTTAAACTTAACTGGTTTCTTTACAATTGAGGTTATTATATAACTATTTTAGTCTTTCGTCACCAATCAATATAAGCGTCCTCTCATAAATGAGATCGTGGCTTATTTTTTACATTATTTTTCATCTGCTTCTCACAGAATTGGACAACCATGAGTACAATAATTTAACAAGCGAAAAATCCAGTAGAAGTCGATTATCACAAAGAACAAATAAATAGAGAGGGAGCGAAACATGGGAAAAAGAGTCTATAAACTAAAATCCGATACTGAAGACCTACGTGACAGAGTTTTTAGGTCCACCCAGTATAAAACTAGATCTGTCCTACCAAAGATTGTAGACCTCCGGTCCTTTTGCTCACCAGTAGTTGACCAAGGAGAGTTGGGAAGCTGTACTGCCAATGCCATTGCTAGCGGCCTACGTGAATACTGGGAAAACCTATCCGGAAAGCTTACCCTCCTTAGCCGCTTGTGGTTATACTGGAAAGAGCGCTATATAGAAGGTACAGTAAATGAAGACGCCGGAGCTTATATCCGAGACGGCATGAAAGTCCTTCAAAAGCTGGGTTGTGCACCAGAAGCCGATTGGCCTTACGATATAACAAAGTTTAAGCAAACACCACCCACAAAATCTACCACGGATGCCACACGGTTTAAAATTACCCAATATCATAGGGTGACAGACTTAGTCGCGCTAAAATCAGCTTTGGCAGAAGGCTATCCAGTAGTTATCGGTATTAAGGTGTACGAGAGCTTTGAATCTTACCAAGTAGCTCAGACTGGAATTGTTTCCCTTCCGGAGCGTGGAGAACAATTCTTGGGAGGCCACGCCGTTTTAGCAGTGGGTTATAAGGATGACACGAAGATTAAAGGTCAGGGCGTTGTGATTTGTCGAAATTCATGGGGCGAAAGTTGGGGAGATATAGGTTACTTCTATCTTCCCTATAGCTATTTTGCTAGTTATGTAACCGACATGTGGACCGGTAAATAGGGCAATAAGTTGAGGTAGAAGGACTAAAGAAAGACATGCCCCCGACAAGTTAATTTGTCGGGGGCATGTCTGCAATATACTTGAAAATATTGCCGCTCGGCAGACGATTTAGTACACTATTGAGGCAATCTATAGATTGCCTCCCCCCTGACTTGAACTAAGACTTCAGTTGTTTGTTCCTTCGCTTGTATAAAGACACCAACTGTATTTTTTCCATACATTGCAACCGCGGATGTTTCTGTTACGTTGGAATCAGCAATGGGAAAACTAGGATAATCCAATTCCTTGGTTGAATTACACGTAAATTCTGTTTTGTAAAATTGAACTGTATCTTTAAATGATAGTTCGGTTTGAATCTTTACTTCTACAACCCTAACCAAGTCATCGCTTCTTGCTGTTTTGCAGGAAACAATTTTACCTTTAACTATTGGAATATCTTTCGGGAAATTGTTCGGTAGGGAATTGCCAAAATCCATCTCTCTAAAGGCAAAAGAAAAAATGAGAGCAGTTATGGCAAAAAACGCAACAATAATAATCAACCATTTGCTGAACTTACCCATTGCGATTCCCCCAAACGTGATTTATTCATAAAGTTGTTGATCAATTGTCAAGAAAAGCCTTACCATGATATAGCGTAAAACGCCAAAATATGAAGATAATATGCCAGAAACAGCAACCACTTGGGCAATGGGACGTTTCTCCTTATCCGACTGAGTATCGAGCCTGACCCCGAAGATCATGCTCGATGCGAGTGTTTAGTCCTACTTGCATGTTAAACCTCCTTGATTTAGCAATTCCTGCATTTTGTCCTCGCCAAGTTCGTGGTGGACCAGAAACATATCACGATCATTACAAATCTTAGGGATATGACACATTGCATTGATTATAATCGTCTGAGCTTCGATGGCTTCCTCGTGAGTGTCACACGCAACATAATTACTATATACCTTAATCATCTTGTAAACTCCTTCGTGCTTCGATCCTCTTTGAGATCCGCAAGCAATCCCTTGATCTAATATAAGTATACCACGCACGCATATATCAATAGGTAAACATACGATCCTATTAGACCCGATATATCATCCCAAATTTGGGAAAAAATATCTGAAACAGACACGACAATGACCATTAATACACTAGATTAACCTTCGCTAAAGACCAAATTATCGAAGTTGAAAGGACGCCACTGGCGTCCTTTCAACTTTATTCTTATGCAATCGTTTCTTTTTCATCAATAACCCATCCATCTAAATCAAATCAATAGACTCCAGGCCCACTGCGGCCAAGGTTCCATTCAGGTCAATAAGGCTTATTTAAAGCTAAATTGGATTTCAAATCCGCCAGCTATGCCTGTTTGAAAAGAACTGAAGGAGTGTTTTAAGTCAAATGTTAGGACGAGATCACTTCCGTTCTTCTCAATGAGCATGTTTTTAGCCCAAATTGCGTTGATGGGTTGAACTTGGCTTAACAGATACTTACCTGGGGAAGTATCCCGTAGTGTAACAATAAACTGTTTAAGAGTACCTGTTGAAAAGTGTGGATTTGTATATGTTGTTTGCATTGTTCCATGAGTCATGATGAGGACTAATGCATTATCAGCAAACTGCATGCCTGTGCCGGGTTGTTTTTCGCTTGGTCAGAGTTACTAGTTTTTAGATTATTTACACAGCCAGAAGCATTAATTACCACCATATTTGCGCCAGCAGGCTGGCACGGAAAGATCGGTGAAGGCACTTTGGCAGACGCAATCCTTGATCGAATCGTGCATGATTCATACACCATCTTCATTGATGGAGAAGACTCCATGCGTAAACGCAAGGGAATTCAAGAATAACGAATAACAGTAACTCTTGAGCCCCCTGCGCTGCTTGAATCTCACACCTAGTGGTTCAACCGGCAACAGGGTGGCTCATTCTGAGCGAGACTCTGTCGAACCGTAATATTCAATTTCGCATTCACGTTTGAAATACCAGTTACCCGCAATCTCCCCGCATACACCTACGTCCCTGTCTCCCTAGACTTTACCCCGGCGGTATTGGTAGAACATGTGACCTCAGAGCAAACTGGGAATACACTGGTTTATAGCTGGACGATGGTCGTGATTCAGAAACCGCCACGTATAGCGGGTCCTTGTATAAACATAATAACGTCTGATAGTGAATTTACTATATCTACTTCTAATATCGCAAGTCTTTCATAGCTTTGATGACCATTGGCCACTAACAAGCAATCGCAGCCGATTGCTTGTGAAACTTCATAATCATGAATAGTGTCTCCAACTAAAATTAACAGGATATCCATTATCTAATCAGAAGTTTTCAAAACATTTTTTTAAAGTTTTTCTGTTCTTTGTTGTCAATATATCCGCAAGCCGTATAAAATGCGTGTGCTCCAGTTCTTGATGCTCCTGATACCAATCGGACGCCACAAGCCCCTGTATCCCGTGCCCATTTCTCAACTTCATATAAAAGCATTTTCCCAATACCACTTTCTCTATAATCAGGTGAAACAGCAATACCCATAATATTTTTCAAATGTGGAGCATATAGCAAATCATGATTATGTGCGTGAATATATCCAACTACTTTATCAGAAACCATGGCTACATATATTTTATGGTTACTATTTTTTATCAATTGTTCTAATTTAATCTTTGTATCTTCAGCAGGGTAATCATAACCCATTTCATTTTTATTCAGTAATACAACGTCTGCATAATCTTGTATTTTGCATTCTCTAATAATAATTTTCAAATTAATACCCCCAAGATTACATCGGCTGAGATGATCGCCACATGTACGTCATATGGATAATTGGAAGTTGGTGAGATTATCAATCGCTTAAAAAAATATTGCGCCACATTAATTACTGTACCACTTTGGAACCCTATCTTCAAAGCAACTATGGTCTTGAACCAATATTTTAAATTTGCTTTGCTCTACCACATCATACCTCCAAGGCCCGCATTACGTCTTACAAAACCCTTTACTTCTAAATTCATCCCAAGCATCTTCGATGCATGGATGAACAACCTCTAGTCTTTCCCGTTGATTCCATGTCCAAGCTAAGAAACGCCCAACTGCCTCATCTAGGGACTTTCCAAGCGCCTCTCGGACTTCAATTCGAAATGGAGCATGGTCAAGTTGGCTTTTGTCGGATTTGCGTGCGACTGTGATGGTTGCAGCATCCGGGATCGGATCGCCATCAAATCGAATCCGTTGATGAAGCTTCACTCCACCCTTTGTCTTTCTAAAGTCAGCCCATAGTATTGGGAAAGGCAAAGAGTAATGGTCGAGGCATCGATTAAATACAGACGGCCTAACGATTGACGTAGAGCATTGTAACCTAGTTTTAATCCTAGCGTTTGCACAACGCTTTTATGGATAATACCAGTGACATCGGTTGACATATCTCTGAATCGACGAGAAATCTGAGAGGTACTGATGGATTCCAGATGAATGGCTTTGGCATACGCATCTTTGTTTAAACTGTTGCTGATCTGGGCCAGACTTGTATATTGTTGCATTTCAGCATTCATCACAAGTTGGACAAGTTGGACAGTTTTTAACTTTTTAACATGCTTATCGACTGATTCAACTTTATCATTGATTTTTTGCCAAAGATCTTGAGATAAAATGGGCCCTAACAATTGAAAAATGTGGATTCCTTGGTATTCTTGTCCTGCATTTTGGTACTCCTTATAGTTAGAGTTGGACAAGAACTACTCCACCTCTAATTATAAGGCTTTTTTACGTTAAAATACATGGTTTTTGACATATTATCGTCAGTTTTTAGCTATTTACACGATATATCACGGCAAGGGTTAACTTGACAAATGATCATCAACTTTATGCAACCCTAGTGCTATTTACTGCTTAAAGCTAGCCAATCAGTAGAAAACTCCCCTTCCACCTCTTATTAATTAATCATTATCTTGATCAAGCAGGTACATTTTTGCTCTTTAAGCATTGAAAATCAGGCAATCAATAAAGCAAAAATAACTAATTTCGAAACTAGAGTGAATATTACGGTTCGACAGAGGTTCTTCCGCTAATCTGAGTATGTATGCCCTGGTACTTCAGTAGGTCTTTAAGTATCCGTATCTAAGATTTTCATAAAACAGATTTAACACTCATAATTGCGGAAGAACCGCTGTTTGCAACCAGAGATATTTGGTACAACGACCTCGGTCCTAAACAAAGCGGCAAACGCCCCTGCATCCACTTCGCTTTTCTCAAAGCTACCTGCAATCTGTTCCCCGGTGCCGTTGGTGTACCGGATAGTGACGGAATCCTCCGTGATAACATAATCAGCAGCATTCTCTTTTACCACCATGTACCAGTTTAGCGGGTTCTTATAGATGGTTTTCTCATATCGATAGTAGTCGAAGATATCCTCATTTCCATGCTCAAGTGCGTATGCCTTGATTGCGTCAGCGACTTCTGCGGGAACCCTATAATATGACCGATTTTTCTCAAGCAGACCAGCATAGCCGTAATAAATCGAAGCCCTGCCATCGGCATACAGATACAGCCAATGCTCCTCCTGCAAATAGATGGATACCAGCGGGGAATCATAAGGAAACTGCTTTGTCTTGCTCCATGACGATGTCTGGAAAAGCGCGATAAAATCATCGTTGATATCGACTTGGTACTCCGTATAATAGTATTTAACATATCACGTTCTTCGGTTTTAACAACTATAGCCGCTACATCTTGAATGGTTCCAGCACTGAACAAGTGTTGAAATTCTTGATGGCATTTCTACTCCATAGTGTGCTATTCTATGGGCACAACCTTCAGTTTTTTGTCGAATGGTGCTCGTAGTTTGATAGCTATTCTTAACCATGCTTATGTGTATGGCTAGTATCATTTTATGGAAATTATTGAGAGATTCTATATATTATAAAAAAACAGATTAGTTTTGAACATTCAAAGATTAAAGCTATACTAGTCCGGTACAACCACAAAAGCATTCGGAATATAGCGTTCACCAAAGATATCGCTAGGTTTATTAATAACTTTCCCCTTATATACTAATGTTGTAGAAGATCCTCCATCCAAATTGGCCGCATTGACGGCACCATATTTTAAGAAAATATTATAAAGATCGCTCAACTGTGCCCCCATACTATAGGTTGGCTGGCGGCCATCAATGACAACAAAAATTACCGTGCCGTCTGCTTTCTGTCCAATGGCGGTTCTCGGAGCGATACCCCATTCGCCATTGTAAAAATTGCCTCGCTGGCCGTCCTTGATTAAAGCCGGCCAAAAAGAAATTCCTTCCTGGATGTTTTTCTTTTTTACGTCCTCAGCTGTCATTTCTCCAATGATTAATTGTCCGTTATTATCAAAAGCTACCATGTCAGTACTCTTATCACCTATACTATTGTGGACAATCTCTCCATTATGCACTGTAATCCCGTCAGGATAGCCACCATTGCCGCGACCATCCGGATCGTAAAATCCTCCCGCATTTATTCCGGCAATCGCTCCGGTGTCTCTAACCAAGTCACTTACCCGTTCTCCCGTAATGCCTATTTTTTTTATTACAGCAACTTGAATCCATTTTGGATCCTTAATTAGCATAACTTTTCCTATAAAACCATTACCTTTAATATCTTCGATAGTGATGCCATCAGTATTTGTTTCCACGTGCTGAACCGTTACATCAGAACCTGATTTAGCACCATCATATTGGTGTACTATTTCAGCAATTCTTTCTTCTGAAAGAAATGCTGAAACAACCTGTGGATGTCTCGACGTGAGAACAGAACCTACTGCCACAGTTTTTAGGGCGTCAAACGGACCATAGAAAATGATAAAGGGAGAAAGTATTACAGTAAAAACTAAATTAAAGATTACAAATATGACAATCATTCCAAAACTTATTTTTCGTTTTTGTTTCATTAGAATACCCCCTCTGATTAGACGATAGGCTTTTTACTTGTTTTTAACCCCTACAATAAATTATCTCAAAAGTTGACAAATGACATGAATATCCCTTAAAAAGGCTGATATCATTCCGGCATAACTACAAAAGCAATGGGTTAGTATCTTTTGTCAAAGTAATCCCATAACTGGTTAATTTCTCATTATAAACCATTTCTGCAGATAATCCGCCATCCAAATTTGCCCATTTATCGCACCATTCACGAAAAATCTTATAAACATTATTCATTTGTACACCCAAACTGCTTATCTGCTGGCCATCAATTACAACAAATATAATAGTTCCACCTACTTTCTGACCGATAGCACTTCTTGGAGCGAAAACCAAGAACCATTATCATATTTACAATTTTCCCCGTTTTTAATTAATAAGGCCTAAAGATAATGCCTCCATAATTTTCTTTTTCTTTACGTCATCTACCGTAAGCGTTTCAACAGACAACTTCCCGCCCTTGTCTAAGGCAATGGTTGGCATATCACAGTTTCATATTTAACAATTTCTCCATTATCATCATAATGATTCCACTGCAGAAACCCCGAATTGTAAAAAAACTTGGGGGGTATCCGCTTAGCTCCACCTCAAACAACATTCAATTACAACCCCAGTCATAGCCGTATATTATATCGGTCTGAGTAACTGGACCCGTAATAACCGCCTGTTCGAGAAGTCTTCGGAAAAC
>Ga0307377_10002490_pt1 | contig 21705 bp, 29 predicted proteins | sample TR3MG_FD_202535 | JGI IMG/M metagenome (GOLD analysis project Ga0307377, IMG submission 202535) | Soil microbial communities from Risofladan, Vaasa, Finland - TR-3 | ecosystem: Environmental > Terrestrial > Soil > Coastal area > Acid sulfate soil | place: Finland: Risofladan, Vaasa | collected...
CTTTGACGTGACTTGCCACGGTTGGGAATCTTGCAACGAACTCAGTGCTACCCGTGATTGCGCTTCCAGTGATATATGGGTACCCAGAAACTTGATAAGAGCCAACATTGCCCAGCCCTGGTCTCATAGGGTATAATACGCCTTCTGTCATCTTTTCTTCCCCTTATTCTGTCTCGTGTTGCTGTTCTTGTTTTAAACCCTTCATAACTCGGGCACGCTGTTGTTTCTTCTCTCGCTTCTTTACAGAAGGCTTCTTAAAATACTGTCTCTCTCGTAGAATATCAAAAAGCTCTGACTTCTTTTGCTTCTTAATGAATCTACTCACCAAACTACTCGCTGACTCGTCTTTATCTGCCTTAACCGAAAACATGGTTACTCCTTGCCTATGTGTCTTTTGAAATTAAGGGTTGTTAACCCTGGAATTTTACTAATATCAATACCGGGATCTTGAGGAGCAATGCCAGCCATTGGGTCTGCTTGTGAGGACCCTTGTCGCTCAGCCAAAACTGGTTCAACATTCTCCAGTATATTCATGCCATACGCTTTGCTCATTTGTTCTTCTAATGCTATCTGGCGAGATCTTGCTGCACTGTTTCCCTCTAGCTTCATCTGTTCTGCAATCTGGCGAGGAGAGGTGTTTTGCACCACTGCTCCCATGTTGTTATTTGGCAAAGAAACTGGTGCAGGAGCAGAATTTAAGATTCTTCCTCTGGGAGCCAGAGCTTCGACCAGAGAAGGAACGTCGATCCCCTTCAGAACCTCCGACACGACGCCTGAGATGACCCCAGATTCAAAGAGAACCTCGTTGATACACTCCTCGATGCACTCTTTCACCAGGGGCTTCAAAACAGCTTTAAGCTCGGACTTTTTCATTACTGATTACCTTTTACCTTTTACTTTTCCAGCACCAAGACCCATTTCTTCAAGAGCCTCAGCAATAGCAGAATCCAGTTCAAGCTCGCTTACGAGGTCTGTCTCATTAACGGAAGGATGCGAGGTTGGAGGTGTCATTTCTGCCCCTGACATAGCATCCACAAGTTTCTCTTCTAGTTCGAATTCCAAACCACGAAGCACTTCTGGTCTAATTCCAGCAGTACGAAGCGTGCTCATGACAGTATCCATCACCAGCGTCTGAATCTCGTCTTTCATTCTTTCCATCGGAGAAACATCTGGGTCCCATCTTCGATCTTCATTTTCTGTCAAGATCTTTCTATCGTAAAGAGCATACTCCTCATCGATGATTTCTTGAAGCCTTTTTTTGGTAATCTTCATTTTCATTAGACACTCCCTACAATTTCGGTCAAAAGACGATTAATTCTGTCAGCCTTTGTGAAGATGTTCGGCTGGTTTTTTGATTCTCTGAGACTCATGAATGCGTTTTGTGTAGAAGGCTCAGAGACCATATCAAAACACAGCAATTGGAAGTCGTCCTCTACGATCGTGTTCCCCATGCTCTCATGGACCGAACCAAGTCCTCTTGATGAGATACCCAGCTGAACTCCGTCTTTGGCAAGTCCCTCTAGAATCTGTCCGTTGGGAGTGTGGCGAAGGACTCGAATCTTACCCATTACATTCTTGCCTTCCCACCAGATATCTGTGACGATATGCGAAGCGTTCTTCAGCGCAACAACAGAGTCTTCTGGATGATCAAGCTCTCCCAACGCCCTGTTCTCACTGATCAGCTTCTTGTAGTTCTCTACTTCTCTTTCGAGGATGCGGAACGGATAGATTCGTCCATTCCCGTTCTTTTCGTCTGCTCTTTGCATAACACCTGTTAAGTATACGCTGCCATTACGAACTTCAGCCTTCTCGGATTCCGTCAAAAAGTCTTGACAGACACCCCCTTCACACATCGAGTAGTATTCCCTTAAAAGCTTCATTTTCTCTCTCTTGAAATAGTTTTAAAGCCGGCGTAACCGGCGCGAGTTAGCTACCCTTGCAGCAGCGTCGCACTGGTTGAAGCATCCACTTCTTTGTCCATGTGTTTGTCATCCCTCTCCTCCCAATATGTTGTATTGATTCATCGCTGACGCCTTGGCTTCTTCTCTAGAAGCAAAGGGTCCAAGAAGAATATGGTTGCCGCCATAAAAACCTGGCGTAATAACATAAAATCCAGATTTAGCAGTTACAGGTCCCTTTGCCATGTTAACAGTAATGGGCTGTCTCAAAATTGCTACGTAATAGTTAGCCGGTTCAGTGCTATTGTGGTTATCTTGTTCGTAATCATAGTCAAGCTGTTCCTGATCGTCGCCGTCCCACCCAATATAGTCTGGACTTCCCTCTCGTTCGTAATTATCGTCCCACTCTTTATAGCGAAGTTTGCCATAAACGGAATTTTTCAATTTATTGGGCCAAAGCTTAGGATCGGAGCTATCGTAGTCGCCACCACGCGAGGAAGAAGAAGATCCACCAGCTTCCTGCACAGCAAGCTCTAGTTCTACAATCTTTTTTATTTCATTCATTGTGATCAGCTTTTTCAAATTGTATCCCCTTATCCCCGAAAATGCTGCTTAAAACGTATGAAGTTCCAGCACTCAAGCAACCTAGCAAAAATCCGTTTGCCAAAATAAGCTCGTAACTAAATAGTGAAGTGTATGGGCTAATGGTCCAGAGAAACACACCCACCCAGAAACCGATGCAGAGAGGACAGTTGAACAACTCCCCAATCTTTCCGGACTCTTTGTTCGGTCTAATTTTGTTGAAAATTGAGCCGTAGACAATTATGAATGTCATTCCGTAAGAAGCTAGGATAAAATATAGTAGTTCAAGCATCAGTCTTCCGAGTTTTAGTATCCCGCGATGTACTGTCGCGTCCGGTGCGGGATTATGCTACCTTTCTCTGCTTCTTGCGGAATTTCCCCTAGTTCTGTTGAGTCTTCAACATCGGGCTCGGTTAATCTCTCTTCCTCTTTCTTCTCTACTGCCTTTTCATACGTAAACGAAGGTCGTTCTTCTTCTAGGAATTTACCTATAGCGAACACAGCCACTTCGTCAATATTAATTAACTTTGTGGGAGAACCAATGACTCCCTCCAGGGCGCCATATACATTCCCGCCTCTCACTGAATCTCTGGTGATTACTCCATTCTTCATAAGATAATCGAACAGTCTGCTCTGTGTCGCGTAAACATCGTCGCTCATCAGGGTCTTGGGGAAAGCAACAATTTTCATTTCTTCTGGCTGCACAACGATATCAACATCCGGGTGATCAGCGATCACAAGATGTCCGTTTAGCGTGCGCCGAATTTTCAAAGACATTTTCAGAGAAGATGGCTTTTCCGGCTCTTCAATTTGTATTTGAAGGCTTTCTGGCTCTTGTTTCTGATCTTTTATTTGAATTTCGATTGCCATTTATGATTGCACTTCCTTCACGAGCATTTGGATCTTCATTACTTCCCCAACAAGAACCTTGTCAACCGGCATCGTCTTGTAACTATCAATCTTTTCAAGAACAGCTTTGGTCTTGCTAACCATCCTCGTGTCGGCAGCGATCTCCTCAAGCGTAAGCGATTCTTCGATTACCTTGCGCAGTCTTCCGATTTCTTCATTCAGAAAGATCTTCAAGCCGGTGCCGTTATCTGAGAAAGACATAACAAACTGCGTAACTAATTCTTTTTGCTCTGGCAGTAATGATTTTCCATAAACGCTGTTAAAATTGTTGACAAACGTCTTATAGGTAAGATTATCAATAGCTACCATCTCTGGTTCTTTTTTTATACTTGCATCGATGATCATTTTTTCGATGAGCGCCTGCTCAAGTAGAACCTTGCTTTTGGGAGGTGTTCCCTTAGAAAAAATCTGTGCAATGCTTGCCAGACTCTTATATTCTGGAACGAAGTTGGTAAACACTGTCTTCGGAAGACGTTTATTCATATCGTCCAACAGGGAGGACTGTTCACCAAAGATCTTTTGTGGATCAAGCTGCGCGTGAGCCTCAACAATCCTATCAAGAAGTCGTCTTGCTGTATCGGAATTCAACCCTTTCGTTTCGTCCAAAGCATTAAACAGATCGAGTTCCTTGCGGAGCATGGTTCCCTTTTTGAAGTGCTCTTTACATAATGATAAAACGGTATTCTTGCCAGCAACGTTGTTGTCCACAACATTCTTCGTTAGCTCTCTAATCAAGAACTCATACAAAATAGCAGTATTGCGCTTTTTGTTGTGTTTTGACAATTTATTCTCCGACTTCGTCATCTGTTGTGCTCTCCACTACCAATTTCTTTCTCTTGGCAAACGTCTCACTAGAAATAGATGTTTCCAAATCACTCATGAGATCTTTAAGTTCGCTTTCTCTTCTGAAAAGTCGAGATTCTTCCAATTTATACCTATCTTTCCCAATTTTCACTTCTTCGTCTACGCGATCGGATTCATCATAGTAACTATCCTCATAGCTCTCAAAGATTCCATCGGCGATCGAAAACAAATCAGACGATCCCGCGAAGACGCTTCTTCTGCCGGCTCCTCGTGCTTCGTTACCAGATTTACTTAAATTGCTCCTTCTACGGGCACCCGCCTTTCTCCTGTCGCCACCCTTGTGTTTGCGAGGGGTGTACATTTTTCCCTTAGAAAGCGCAGTAGTTGTGGCGTGTCTATCTTCTCTCTTGCCTGGGGCGGCTAAAAGAGTCTCATCTTCGGCAGCATCCTCTGGGGCTGCTTCATCGCCTCCAAGATCTCCCTCTCCTCCCAGATCTTCGCCGCCGAGGTCGCCACCTTCGTCACCAAAGTCACCAAGTCCGCCACCACCTGCCCCCTCAAGAGCAGCAGTTTCAGATACCATGTCAAGCTCGGCTTCAAACTTTCTATCGTAGAACATTTCTCGCTGATTACGCAAGAATTCTTCATCCGTCAAGCCAAAGATATTAGCTGCAACCCATCGCTTGCTGAAGAATCCGTCCGTAGCAGCAGAGGCAACATCGAACTTCGTTCTCCAGTGCTCCAATTCCTGCAATTCAGCAATCTTCGATGGATTGTTTAGAGAAAGAGTGTGTGAGATTAGATCATCGCCTCTGAACCCGAGAGTGTAGAGATGAATAATGCCAATCTTCTCAAGCTCTGCGATCACTGAACGTTGCAGTCGCTGAATGGTTCTAGCAAATCGAATATCTTTCTGAGCTAGTGTTGCTTTGTCTTCGTCTGCGCCTTCACCACGCGACAAATAGGACTGCGGGACCTTCAAAGCAGAAAAGAGTTTATCACGAAGATATTTAACGTCATCGATATCTCCGGTGTACGTTCCGCCGGGAAGGGATTCTACCTTCGTTGAGGTGTTGGGACCATGAGTCGGTAGGAAGTAATCTTCCTCGATGCTAAGCGGATTATACCGCAAGTCGACTCGTCCCGTACGATCATCGATAACCTGATTTCGCTTCATGGTCGTAATGACCTTCTGCATAAACTGTTCTACGTCTTCAGGAGCGATATTGCCAATGTCGATATAGAACACGCGACGTTCGGGAGAACGCACGATACGATATGCCATCATTGCGTCTTCTAGAAGAGTAAGTTGTCGCCAGATGCGACGGGCGGGTTCTAGAACGCTTGTTCCGTATGGAGCGTATTTATCGTTTCCAAGAATACGAAAATGACCAACCTGCCAGTTCTCGAAAGTCATCCCACCACTATTCCACTGAAACTGGACATAGTTTGGGTTTGTAACATCCTCACCCTCTAGGCGCTCGACTTCTTGTGCGGGAAGACCAATGACGTTCGTGATTCCGTCTTTGTCATCAATGTCCAAATATAGAAAGAAATCTCCGTACTTGCACATCGTTCTGCACCATCCGAACAGATTGAACTCAACGTTCATAACGTTGAAATACAAATTCTTCAGAACAGCCTTGATCTCCTCATTCGGACAATCGATCTTGAGCATTTCCTCAAGAGAGGTTGAGGTTGTCATTTCGTCGGCATAGATATCCATGCTAGAAGCAATCTCTGGTGAGTACTCCATTTGGTCAAAATCTATGTATCTCTCATTTCGATTTTGATTCGCCATCGCTTGAGATTGAAGTTGCTCAAACGGACTATATGTTGCTTTCTTGAACCCCTTGCCACTAGCAGACGTAAAATTCCATTTGTCAAGCCGACGACGCTTCTCTTGTCGATAAAGCTGCGTTCTACGTTGGACAATAGGACCAGAGAACAAGCGAGTCAGGTGCTTGAACAGATTATTCTCTTCGTTTCTGGGATTACGTTGTTTGCTAGCCATTTTTTATTAACCTTTATAGAGCCAAGAATACATCTTGTGTTCTTCTTTGATCTCTTTCATGTGATTATTGTCGAAATCTAATTTCTTGTTGTAGCCGATCATACCCGGTATAGCAGTGGAGATCCTAGTGTTAGATTGAACTATCGCGTTCAACATTGCCTTGCTATAGGCAACGTCTCTAGCTGATTTATGCAAAGCCGTATCTCGTACCCAGCATGCAATAGCGAGAGAAATCGTTAAATCGTCATTTCCCCCTCTTTGGGCTTCTGGTCTTCCATTGTTCCAGATAAATCGCTGCATTTCGTGAATCAATCTCGTTGAATTGACCTTAATAATATCGTTACGTAAGAACTCATCAAGCTTTGCGATGATAATCGGACGAGTCTTCAAAGAGGTTGTAAACCCAGGAACAACTCCAGACATATATTCTGCTTGCAATTGATCAACGTATTCGTGTGTAGACTTCACTGACCAGTATAGGTTAGGATACTCCGATTCTTTAAGCTTAGATAACACAGTGTGTCCCATAGTGGCGTTTTCAACGACCAAAAGAGCGTCACCGTATTCTCCACCAGTAGAACTCAGCATTCCAGCAAACATTTCTGGGGCGAGCTTGCCTTGATATTCTGCTACTTGTGTTAAGCGTTCTCCTAACTTCAAAACGTGAAAAGCACTATAATCTTCTCCGTCGCCACGGGCTACGTCAGCAGTTATCAAATAGTTAGCGCCGGGAATGTATGGTTCCCAAATCCAGTAGTTTCTATCCCACCCCGTTCTAAACAATGGTTCAGAACATCCTTTTTCCAATTTCTGAATGACTTTGGGATCGATGACGGTGTCACCGGACATATTAAAACTACATTCGAATTCTTGCGCTAGTTCACGCGGAGAATACTTTAGTTTTTGCTTGTCATACCACTCTTGATCCTGCTCTGGGTGAACAGACCAGTGAAGTCTAATCGGATGGAAGTCATTTTGCATATCAACAGCTTGAGTATACATTTTGTGGAACCAATTACCAACGCCATTTGGCGTGCTCAATGCGATGCAGCGACCACCACGAGCAAGCGTAGGACCGATGGCTTTCCACATATCATCGAGCCCATCAACGAAGGCAGCCTCATCGATAACCAAAAGAGACAAAGCCTCAGAACGACCAGAATCGGAAGACGTACTTGACGCCATGATCTGCGAACCATTCGAGAGAGTGAACTCTGTTTCGTTGTCCTTTACAATGTCAGCAATCTTCATCCAGGGAGGGACGTACTTGAACATTTTCTTGACTTTCTTAACCAGATTGGCAGCTGTCTTAAACTTGGTCGCTACAACCATGACCGTCTTCTCTCGACGGAAAAGCATCAACCATACAATGTAGGCAGCTGTGACTGTGGAGAGTCCAAGCTGTCTGGCTTTCAAAACAATATTTTGCTTGTAATCAACGAAATCCTGTAGAACTTCATCCTGAAAGGGGTACGTGTGAAAAGGGATTAATCCCCTTTGTGGATGTTGAATTCTACAGTAGTTCTTGATAAAATGAATAGGATCGCGACCACACTTTTGGATCTCGTCTTTCATCTGCTTTTTTGTGAGTTGATAAGCCATTCAGTTATTTTTGTCTTCGCTTATTGTTGTGAATTAATGTCTTTCTTGGCTGACTGGCGACGCTTCTTTGCAGTTGTCTTTTTAGCATCTGCTTTGCCCTTTCTTGTGCTTGGGGCATCCCACTTGTCGCTTGTCTTTTCACCCCAAGGAATACCCTTGTTGCTTAGAGAGCCTTTGCCACCTTCTTCAAGCTCAAGCTCCTTCATTAAAGCAGACTTAATTTGTTCTTCAAGATCAGCACTCGATTCTAAATCATCAAGAGCGTCAGAGAGCGTCATGGCGTAAGGCACAAGGTTTCTAGTATCGGGATTTGAGTAATATGCTGTTCCGTAATCAGCAAGTTTTTCGTCCCATCTGGTGTTGCCTTGCTGTGCAAGCCTAGCCTTAATGTCTTCAGACTGGGCGACAAGCTCTTCCATGCGTCCACGAGCACTATCTTGCATTCCCTTAACTCCAGATGACTTCTTCCCGAAAAGAGAGATCTCGTTAACGCCTTCTTCCATGTAGCCATACTCTTCGCAGGGCGCAAGTTCTCTTTTTAACGTCTCAATCGAGGTAATTTCTTCTTCGTCGAATACGTACGCTATAGCCTCAAGTAACTTCTTGGCTTCTGGGTCTTCCACCAGGGGGATAGCTGCACGTAGCGCGTCTACTAACGAATTTGGTTCGGCGGGAGTCTGCGTCCATTGTCCAAACCCACCTTCTTCAAGCTCTTCAAAATCACCTTCTTCGGAATTAAGAATTTCTTCTAGAGTAGATATGCTGTCTCTCAATTCATAGGTACATTCGTAGTCCATATTTTTGAAGCGTTGGACTATCTCTTGCAGCAGCCAACGAACAACTGGTACTTTTTCGAATTGGGGATCTGAAGTGGGTGCGCCGATCTCTTCAAGAGATTCCTTAACGAGTCTTATCAGCTCACTTTTTGTAACTTTCATCTTTGTTCTCCTGAATGGCGATTCTGTGTACCGATTAGTATCCCTTGTCGTTTTTGCCTTGAGAAATCCAGTCCTTCATCGCCTTGTCGACAGTTCTCTTCTCGTTACCGTCATCATCCAAGCCGCCAACTTCATAGGTGCATTGGGCACGAACCCACATACGAATCTTTGAGGTGCTTTCAGACTGCATGTCCATATCGCCCTTCTTCGTGAGCTTTACCGCATCGCCAGTTACTTTCTTGTATTCTTTCTTGAGCCACTTCACCACCTCGGCAACAGTGTCCTCGACCTTAGACTTGAGCTTGGGATCGTGAGCCTCTTTGGTAGAAATCTCAGAATGGTATGTTAGAATCATCAAGTTTCCCTGAATCTTGACGTTAACTCCGTCCATAAGACGATGACCGTCTAAAAAGTCGCCCTCTTCACGTCGAAGTCCGACCTTCTCTGGGTCGCCGTCCTCGTCACGGGCACCGTCATACGCATTAGCAGCTGCCTGCTGCAAGCCTTGAACAATCTTTACCACATCTTTGTCAGCCATCGTCTTTCTCCCTGCGAACGTTAAGCACTGTTTGCCGCAATTCGTTTAATTCGTTTCTTATTGCCAGTACGTCTTTGCGGACACGGACTCCCGCTGACAAATTTCCTCTATCTGCTTTCTCGGCGTCTCGTCGAATAAACTCAAGATTCTTTATTATGCTCTCTAGCTTGTCCAGAACTGTCATCGGTGTTTGGTCTCCATCCATTCATCCAGCGGGCTTCTCTGCCCTCAACGTGCCGTACAAAACATTTGTAACAGCAGCTAAACTTATTCACGTATACATCGTCTTTTATAGAGAATGAGTACGTCAAGCAAACAGGACAATTACGATCAGCCCCGGTATTAAGTAGTTTCTTCCTAACAAGAAAACCACCAGCGTCAGCTTTCTCTTTATTTTTTGAAGTCTTGGCTTCGCGGCGCTCTTGTACTTGTTTAGAGAATTCCTTCTCTTTCTCGTCGGACCAGCTGGAACGAGGATCGGTTACGGCTTTTTTGCCATATTTTCGTTGGATTGCCTTCTCTACGCCCTCAATATAATTAAGATCACTCATTTGAGTATGGATTCTCCTTTAGCGGTCTGTACTGCCGCAAAGAAGATGAGCGTAGTTACAATTGCAGTAACGACAACGCCGAGAGTCACACCACCTGCTAGGAAATAACCGTCTTTATTACCACCCTGTTTCTCGATTTGGACATAGAGCCTATCGAGTTCCTTGTCTTTTAAGCTTATGATGGCAGAACTTTTTTCTTTCTCTGCCTTTAGGTCAGTTTGGAGGTTTTTCTTCTGTAAATCACACTTCGTTTCCTGAGTATCCGCTATGAAAGTCTTTTCTAATTCACACTGCGCTTTCGCAGCTTCTTTCTTAGCAATAATCTGTGCTGCCTCGTCATTTGTTAAAAAAACACCGTCCGCAGGGACGGTATCGCCAGCAGCAACATTTGTTTGTGCAATGGACGCAACAGAAAAAAGCGCGATCATTACGGCAGCAAGTATTCTCACAAATCGAACTCCTCTTTTAGCTTTTCAGCCAAGTTTTCTTTTTTTAGCTCTTCAACACGAGCTTTGGTACCCTGTGCTAGCTTTAGCAGTTCTTCTTCATGCTTCTGAGAAATAAGCTTTAGCTTTTCATCACGTTCTTCTAGATGTTTATCTCTCTCGGCAACTTGCTGTTCGCGGATTTCATCTACCTTACGAACCTGCTCTTTGTAGCCCTCTCTGTTTTTCATTAAAGCTTCAATCATGGCAGTCGTTTTGCCTTTAAACAGCACATACGATACCACAATAGCTAACAAGCTTAAAGGGATATACCAGTGATGTTTAAGCCATAGCCAGGATTTGCTTAGCCCACTCTTTAGTAACAACAGATTCATTATTCTTTCCCTGCTTTCTTCCACGCTACAGCTAAATCGACTGCACCTTGTGAGCCAATATATGCCAAAGCGACCGCTATCCACTGATCTGCTGGAATTACTTCCATAAACAGACCAATAGTTGCAGTCGCCCAGACCATTAACTTACGAGACACCACCTTAGAAAGTAGTGCGTCTAATACACCTAATTCAGATTTTTCCTCTTTCTTTTCTAGTTCTGTTGACATTCATCGATGCCTCCTACCAAATAACGACGACCTCTTCGTCAGTTTCTTTTGTCTGCGATGGATAAACTGGCTGATATTGCATCCAATCTCCCATTTCGTCTTCCTGAAATGCTCTGACGTGTCTTGTAAGCGGATCGCCCTTCAAGTCCTCAAAGTTTTGCCTGTACACAGAAGATGTAACCACCTTCATGTCCTCTGGAAAGTTCTCCAAAAGACGTTTCAGTTGTCCAACCGTAAGCATCAATCACTCCTTCTTTGGCTCAAGCGGTATCACTTCACCAGTCTGTAAATCAAGTAAGAATCCTTCAAATTCAGTTTTGTTCGTGTTTCCACCTCCGATAGCAATTAAAATTGCTCTGAGATTATCACGGAGCACCTTGTTCCAGATTTCAAGCTCTTTGACACGAATTTCTAGTTTTTCAACATCAGCAGAACTTGACGCAACAAAAACTTGTACCGCGTCTTCTTCTGCGCCAAAAAAGCTTACGTAACTAACCCCGCAGAGACTCAAGATCATCCCAACAGCTACTAGGGCACGAGGGAGATTAGTTAAAGCTTCAACGATTTTGTATAAAAATCCAGTGAACCTGTTAGCTAACGATTCCTTTTCTTCCCCTTCGTTCTCTTCTTCCATTTCATGAATCCCCCTAAACTTGAATATGTGCGTAGCCGTCACTTTTGTCTATAACTAGCTGAGTATCTACAATGTCCTTGAGAGCATCTAAGTGAGAAATCAAAATGATGGTTTTAAACTGCGTTTTTAGCATTTCCAGCATTCTAATGAACCCTTCCATGTTCTCTTCGTCCAGGGCTGTAGCCGGTTCGTCCAAGATAAATAGGTCCCCCACAGGCAGGCTGCTTATACGGATTAACGCAACTCTGATAGCAACCGCTGCGAGAGTACGCTCTGCTCCAGAACAGCCGTCCAAGGATCTGGCTGGATACTTGGGGTGCCTAATCATAATAGGAAGTTCTTTCCCGTCCTCCTCAAGATAAACCTCAAACTCAACGATATTCGCTAAGATCTTGGAGATTTCTTGATTTATGACCGGAAGCTTCTTCTTGATAATGTCGTAAGCGATACCATTACTGTGCATGCACTTCATGTAAAGATCATACGCAGCATACTGCTCACGAAGCTCTTCTTTTTCAAGCTTTGAGTTCTCTAGATTATCCCATTTCTGTTCAAGAGAACCATGCTCCTTCCAAAGTTCCATCAACTCATTCTGACATTGATCCAATTCAGCACCAATATCTCCAAAACTCTTGCTCAGTTTCTTCTTCTCGCTGTGGAGTCTCTTGAGAGTTTTAACCGTCTCTTTGTTCCTGAAATACTCTTCAAGGTTTCTATTGAACTCTTCAAGCGTGCTCTTCGTATTTACAACAGCGGTGTTGTTTCTTTCTATTTCAAGGTGTAAAGAAGCTATCTTTATGTTCTTGCCGTTTCTCTCACCGATAAGCCATTCATATTTCTTAATGACCCTCTGAACTTCTGCTGGATTCAGTTCCTTGATCTCGTCGAGAATGTTTTTCTTGTTTGCCTTTGTGAGATTAATCAAGCCTTCTATTTCTGGAATCTCTTTTCGAGACAGATGAGCATCTAAGAGAAACTGACAATCAGGAAAGAGTTCGCCGCACGGAACCTCGCTCAGTAGAGAAGCCTTCTTTTCTTGTCTTGTCTTCTTGCTTAATTCAGAGTTCAATTCAGATGTGATCTTGTCTAGCTTCCTTTGGCTCTCAATAGCCAGTCTGTTTTTCTTGCGAAGCTCTTCTATATCAAAATCAGAAAAAAACTGTTCAATTTTCTCTAGATCGTTTTCTGCTTTGCGTACTTCCTCTCCATGCTCTTCCTGTAGCGCGAGGCGCTTTGTCAACGACTGTTCGTGAGCACGAATCTTCTCGCGAATCTCTTCCTCGTCAAGAGTATCAATCTCAGGAGACTTGGCTATTTCAATATCGAGGTCTGACATGTTTTTCGTCAAACCCGATAAGTCTTCTTTCAGTTCTTCAATCTTGCTTTTGTATCCCTGAATGGTTCTTTCATTCTCTGCGGCTGCAATCTGAATCGCAGTCAATTCTTCGTCGAAGTCTCTTCCCTCCAGCTTCTTCAAGGCTGCCTTTAGTTCAGAAGCATCTTCATTAGCTAATCCGTGCTTCTTATCGAAAATCTCAAGATCTAGAAACTTCGCAAGGACTTGTTTGCGCTCTGTAGACCGCGCATCGACAAACGCTAATGAATTTGTCTGTGATGACATAGAAGTAAGCAAAAAATCGTCCAGAGAACCGAAGAGTCGTCTGATCTCCTTATCGGTTTCTGGGCGGCTTTCACCGTTCAGGCTTCTCTTCACGTCATCCGGTATTTTATCATGCAGACCATGCGCAAAAAACCCGAAATCTACAGTAGTTTCGGCGCTAGATACGTTACCAGCCTTGGTCGTCTTTGTGGTTTTGTTCGCGTTCCGATCGATTACGAACGTTCTTTGTCCGATTTCAATTTCGACAGTCCCACGACCATACGCTCTGTTCTGGTTTACAATATCAACGTTCTTGCGGATGTTTTTTGAAGTGCTGTTGAAAACCGTCCATAAGAAACTGTCCACAATACTCGACTTACCAGTGAAATTCTTACCAAACACACCCACAACACCGCTAAGCTTTTCAAAGTCTATGAAATTGTCTTTTCCATAGCTGAATAGATTGTCCCACGACATTCTCTTCATGCTCCAGCGAACGTTTCTTACCACTTCATCCTGCTGTTCGGCGAGAGTGTGATATTTCTTGTTTAGTTGTATAACCTTCTCAAGAATATCTGGTTGTACTTCGTATCCAGACAGAAAGTCTTTTATGATCTTTTCTTGAACCTGCAAATCTCGCAAGTCGTCGTCATTTTGGAGTACCGATGGCTTACCATCGCGAATATCATTTACTTCTGCCTTGTTGAAGATCGTAACCGTCTGAGGACTAAATCTTGTTTTTGCCGTGTCCATCGCTTGACGAAGTACGTTAAGCGGAACATGGTTTGGTACCGACAAGCGAAGTCGAGCGTTCTCTGGTACCTGTGCGTCACTAGGAATAAGTCCCTTTTCTGACAGATGCAGAGTGTGGAATGGACTTGGATTAGGAATAGAGATGTGTCTGGTACGGAAATCGTCCTTGTTTTCTATTTCCCAAATAAGAAATCCCTTGTCGTTCGTCTCGCCATGATTTTGTTGAACTGTAGACCCTGGATAAACGGCTCTCCCGTCTGGATCGATAGCTTGATTGGTCTTGTGAATATCTCCGAGAAAGACATAATCATATCCCTCAAAAATCTCAAGATCATGTTCTCCGTGCAACAATACAAATCCAGCATCAGTCTCAACACCACTAACAGTCCCGTGATACAACGCAATGTTTATTTTGCTCGGATCAGAGATCTTTTCCCAGTTTTCTTGATCAAAAACAGACAAAACATTGAACGTCAGTTCGTCTGAGACCGGCACTTCACCAGCAGCCTTAAGCAGATGCAGGTTGGGTAGTCGAAGGGCTGAAACAATCGGTGAGAGCGCGTCAAGGCGTGTGTGGTTCTTGAGGTTGCCATCGTGGTTTCCGAGGATTATGTATGTTGGAGCAATGGACTCCAATTCGCGGAAGAACCAAGAGCACATTTCTATAAACTCTGGTGAAATCTGAGTCTTCGTGTGAGCAATGTCGCCGCAGTGAACAATATAGTCCACCTTCTCGTCACGCAAAATATCAAACATCTTTTGAAATACTATACGATATTCATCATGGTATTTCAAATTCCTGATGTGGGTATCAGATATGTGTCCAATCTTAATCATTATTAAATTCCTATAGCTAGCTTCTGCAAATATGTTCTTGAGTCCACTAGCTCTGCTAGCTGAACTCTTCTTGCGTAGCGTTTCTTTCCTAGCTCGCTTACGTCTTCGTCACTGTCAATGGTTACTTTCCTGCATTCTACGTCATATGACAGTAGGCTTTTTATCAGGCTCATCGCTGATTTTTCTGCATCGGGATCAAGAGCGACATAAACTGGTACGTCGTGTTTTACAATCTCCTGAAACAGTTTTGAGTCTTCTCTTAGTGAGCTTTGGAGTAGCGGGATCGCGTTTCCAGCAACGATAGCGTCGAAAGCACCCTCGACAAGATGAACCGGCTTGTCCCAATCAATGTATAACTGGTTGAAGATGATGTCTTTTGTTGCATTCTCTGGGTTCTTGTATTTATAGCCTCTCGCATATGTTCTAGCAATGAAGTAGTCCACTTTGCCGTCTAGGTTAAATGACGGAATGATGATTCGCTTCTCATATTCGCCAGACGCGCAATATCCGATTTTCCATCGTACAATGTCTTCTCTCGTGACGTTTCGCTCTCTTAAGTAGTTTCTAGCAAGAATGGACGAAATATCGTTGTTCTTGTTGGCTAGTGAACGAAATTCTTTCGGAAGGCTGATGACTTGAGGCTCCTCGACTGCGGTATCACCAAACATTTCGTCGTACAAGGAAACACTAAGGTCGATAGTGTCTTCAAACTCTTCCCAAGCTTGTCTTTGAAGGAAATTACCGAATCTCTTAACCAAGCGAGTAACGGAATTGCCCCGCATAGAACACGTCCAGCACTTGAACGCATTCTTGTCGAGGTTGACACTCAGCTTTGGTTTATGGTGCTTGCAGCTTGGGCAATAAAAAAGCCACTCGCCGCCAGAACGGTAGCAATATCCGAAGATATCTTTTAGGACTTTGAGCTTGCTTTCTGCTTCCATAAGGAAAACCCTGCACGGGCGATAATAATGCTGTCAGCCATATCATAGTATTGAGGCTGGGGGTTTCCGTGCTTCGTCAGTTCTACCACAAAGCCAGGCTCCGTGTCAACAACAAACTGCAACACTACGGGCTTTGCTTTTGTTCCCTTGGGAACTTTTATGCCACAGAACTTTCTTGCCGTCGTTGCGCCGATGTATTCAGGCTCAACTCCGGTCATTTCATAAATGAGCCAAGAGACTGTCTTGTTCATTCCTGCGAGTGTTAGGAGAGTCTTCGCGGATGACAAACCCGGACGGAACGCTTGAAGACTCTGTTCGATATAGATCCTTTCAAGAGGTTCATTATCACTTCCACAAAAATTGACAACAACATCAAGTAACTCATTTTTCAACTTCTCTACTTTCTCAAAAAAGTTCTCGCATTTTCTAGTATCACAATATCCAGTATACACTCTCTTGCCCGAGTTGTCAAGAACGGTTATTCCCGTGATGCTCGTACTCACATCTAGACCCATTATCATACACGCTCCTAAATATGTTCAACGCGATGTTGTCTTTATCTAAAAAAGTTTCTCAAACGTCCTTCAACCGAACTATGTGCGAATCGGTGTACACGAGATGATCCTCGCCGCTGGCGCCGACCGATACCTGTACGCCGAAGCCACACCGCGTGTACGTAGCGTTTCCCCAAGGCGTCCAGCGGTTGTCAGCGGCGATGTTGATCTGGGACGAGAGCTTCGTCCACACGGGCGAGGCTTCTGTTCCAGAATTCCAGAAGGTCTCAATAAGATCGCGATCGACAGTCCCGTTGAGGACAGGCGTAACTTCAAGCCGGATCTGATACCAAGTGTCGAACGAGATGGCTAACAGGCTTGGGTACCACGTCGTCGCAAACGACGTGTTGGTCAGTGCTAGTCCTAGAGCGTAGGTGCCGAACGGGCTCGATCCGTTGCTGATCAAATTACCGTACCCAGCATACAGGGCAACGCCCGGGGGGAGCTGGGTCGCCCCGGCGACGAGTGACGACTTCGCGTGTAGTGACACGCACCCGCCGCCCGCGCCGCCAAGCCACATCGGAATGCGGAACCACATTTCCGTCTGGATCGCCTTTGTGCTCGGGATGCTGGTTAGCAGCGGTTCACTTGCCGACTTGACCGCGAAGAAGTTGTACGCACGTCCGTTGTTGGGTGTCGTAACCTTGAACTCTCGGCATTCCGTGCCCTGCAAGGTGAGAGGTGACGCAAGACTCGCGTGTGTTTTGAGCACGCCATCGTCGCCACCGACGATGGCGGCGTCGTTGTAGGCTTGGTCAACGTCGTAGTCACTATAAGCCATGTCTTATATGTCCACCAATTCTACTCTAAACGTGTCAGTAAATGCTTGAGCCAATTCTCCGCTGCTACCAGATCTGAGAATCACTCCCATTCCAACACGAGTAAGCGTATCCGAACCATAAACAGTCCAATAGCTACCGCTAGCCAGATTTTCTTGCGAAAAAATAGAAGTCCAAACCGGCGACGCTTCTGTCCCAGAATTATAGAAAGCTTCTACAAGATCGCGATCGACAACGCCTCCTGTTTCAATAGGTGTGATTTTAAGGCGCATCTGATACCACACGCTTGGGCTAATTGCAAGAAGGTTTGGATACCAAATTTTTGTGGAAGCACTTGAAGAGGTAAGAACCAAGCCTATTTTCATAGCGCCAGGTGTTGAGCCGTTTGCTATGTTGAGGCTGTATCCTGCATACAACCCAACTCCGTTAGTCCATTGAACAGTTCCAGGGCTACCACTGGTTTTTAGATTCAGTGAAATGCACGACTCGGCGCCGAAGACCGGTGGGCGCAAACGAAACCATATATCTGCTATCTGAATCTTAGTGTCCGCAATGCCGACAAACGTAGGATTTGGACCCCCTTTCACGGTCATAAACTGGTAACGCCTAGCACCCAATACTATAATATTGTGTCGCCACTCACGACAGTGCGTGTCCTGTAGCGTCAAGGGAGAAGACAACGCGCTGTGCAATACAGCAGTGCCGTCGGAGCCTCCCGTAAAAGAGAGATTGTCGTAGCCGGTCGGATATGTTAGGTCGTAGTCACTATAAGCCATGTTTTATGTCCAATCGCTCTCGAAATCTTCCGTCCATGTTGTCTCTGACGTAGTAAAATCTGGAGTTGGTATCGTGATCGCATCCCAGCTAACGTTGTCCGCGACAAACTCTTCAAGAAAAATGGAAGGTGGTGGTGGTGGAGGAGGTTCAGACACAGCAGGACTACCAACCGAAGCGTAATATGGAATGTTTGAACCCCTCAATATGCCAGGAGGAGGGTTATTCAACTTCATCGGCGATTGTTCAATATCTACAAGGGTGTGTTGACTTGAAACATTTTCAAGATTCCTGATCGTGAAATCACCTCCTATTCTATATTTTTTTTCAGCCATTGACAACTAACTCCATCATTTATCTTTTACGTAAGCTTTAAAACCGTCGATATAAGCATATGCTCTTATTGAACCGTAAGCAGCGTCGCCGTTCTTGATGTGGGTTACAAAACCTACGCCACCAGCATCCGCGTCCCCCCAAGGAATCCATTTAGATGTTTCGGAGTCTAGGACGACTGTAGAATACTCAAGAGTCCAGATGGGGGACGCTTCTGTACCAGTGTTGATATAGCATCTGACCGTATCGCGATCAACGGTTGTACCGTTCAAGGTTGGTATAACATCCATCCTAACCTGATACCAAGTGTCACGATATGCTAGCGTTCCCGTAAACAATTCAACTGCATTTCCCACCTTGTTGCCAGCGCGGAAGATGAAGTCGGCAGCGAGTCCGCCGTGGACGTTGGCAGCGCTATAGATACCGAAACTATAACCTTGTCGTACTTGATAATGCCAGGACCCGCCAATAAGACCTGTTTTGACCTTCACGCAGTGATCTTCGAACGCCGCTGGTGCCGCCGGTGAATAACCACCACACTTAACCCATGCCTCGACGCGGACCGCCCTCGTATCTGGGATTGCGTCAAAGTCCGGATGCAGTGTTGAGTCGAGCCAAAACATTACCCCATTCTCGCTATTCGCGGTGGCGTCATTGTAGAAAAGGCGGGATTCACTGCCCTGCAACGTTAAAGGAGTAGTGGTTCCAGACGAACCAGTGGTACCTCCGACGATGTCACCGCTCCCGGCTAAGAAGCGGTTTTGCTCCCAATCTGCAACGGTCATTTCAACCCCTCTTTCACGAGTATTACCACTTTATACGTCCTTCAGCCTAGCATCAAAACCGTCCATATGTACAAGCGCCGGTTGACCAACTGGACCTTGATAAACTCTAACTCCGAAGCCAACATTACCATAATCTGCGTCACCCCAAGGGATCCAAACGTTGGTTTCGCTTGCTAGCTGTATTCGTTCATATTCTAGAGTCCAAATAGGCGATGCTTCTGTGCCAGTATTGATGTAACAACGGATTGTATCAGAAACAGACGGTGACGTAGGGATCACATCCATTCTAATTTGTGCCCAAGTACCAAACGCCAGTGTCGAGCCAGTGTCGACAATGACGTTGGCTCCTGTTTTATTCCCACCCTGCCAATAGAACGGAGCCGGGTTGCGTCCACACCCGCCGTTTATGCCAAAGCTGTACCCATGACGTTCGCCTTGCGAGTAATCAGTTGATAGACCCAGTTTTGCACGAAGACAAATTTGGTTTTCGGAGTAGAGACACGCGGTGGTTCCGTCCCAACGGACCCACGCACGAAGTGAGATTGCCTTCGTATCGGGAATGACTGTAAAGGTGGGATGAGCAGTTGGATCGAGCTTATAGAAGGCATATTCAGCCTGTCCGAGAGCTTCCCACTTCCGACAGTCTTGTCCGCTTAGCGTGAGGGGTCCACTTAACGTCGAGTTAACTACCTGCACCGCGTCCTGTCCGCCTCGGAATCCGCCGACAACTAGGTAGTGTACTCCTGACCAATCAGCATATGCCATCGCGTCCTCCCTTCAGAACCGTCCAGCGAACTCCCGCTATCAAACATCCACTTTGAGTTTGAATGTATAGGAGTCAATTTCCTTCTTTCTCACTGGTGTTGCTAGCTTGGCAAACCCGATTAAATTGTTTTCCTCATCAAAAATTCCAATCTTTGAAATATAAGTCACTTTTTCAAACTTGGGATCTTCTTCCACATATGTCGTCTTAACTAGATTCTTAATTGACAAATCATCACGTTCGCGATATGCAATAGAACTCGAATATGGCAAAGAGCTTGCTTGTCCGTATTCGATGTATGTTGGGTTGTTGGAATGGTTGAGTTCTCCCTTTCCAGCGTGGCACAACATCGTCAGCGTTGGAATGTACTGCGTACCTTCAAAATCGAATCCAAAGCTTGAAGAAGGTACCGCACAACAAGTAATAACGTCGTTCACAACAGACCCGGTGGTAAAAAAGTCTCTCCACATAGGGGCGCTAGCTGTGCCTGGTTCATAAACGTTGAAGTTGTCAGTATAGGAATCACTCAAAGACCACGAGCCAGTAAGAATTACGAATCCCTCTTTGTAGAGCACAACGCCAGCGACGCTGCCTGAACCATTGCTACCAGATGGTCCTATTTGTATGAGTTCCCCATTCTCGTATGGATCCCCCAACTCTGCAAGCAAAGTTCCGGTCACATAGAACCGACAACTCATGGATCCTTTGCGAATGGAAGACCCGTAGAAAATAGATGGAATGCTGATAAGACGAAGTGCTTGTGTCTCTTTGTCTCCAAGAGAAGATGAATAAGCAACATGCGGGCTATACCTGTGTTTGTAGTAGTTTAGGGTGTTTTTTAGCGCCTCAATTCTTGGTCTGTCTTGTCCGTTTACAAAAGGATCAGAAGACAAGGACGCAATAAGGGGATACGAACCAGTGATTGTGTCTCCATAATCAAAAGACATGAAATCACTAGACGAAACTGTCTTGAACGCATTGAGCGTCCCGTCTTTGGTTATAAATGGATAAACATTTGATGGCATGTTCTCTGTTGTACCTTATAGCCAATCGCTTTCGAATTGCTCTTCGAACGATCCAGTTGGAGTGCTAAAGTCATACGGCTCAGGGATGGTTTCTACACCCTCCCACTCGACGTTGTCCCCAACAAATGGTTCGAAAAAAGAACCGTCTGGTAAATCGAAAGCATCATAGACGCTTCCTGCTGCCGTAGCAGGGATTGCACCGAAAACTCCAAGGCTGCCATTTGGAATAGACGAAACAACTCCCGGAACAACCTGAATGTCAAACCCGCTGGGAGTGATAGACACCGTTGTTTGATATTTTCTGTTATGAGAGTACAAAGAATTAGCAACACTTCCACTGCTGAGCATAAACTCAACCTTGGGATGTGCCTTGATCCTGTTTACGTACAGGTCTCCATCTTTGAATTTCTTGAACATTAGATTTTTACCTTTAGTTCAAAAACGTCTTTCGATGTTCCCCGTTCTTGCCTCAGACACCAAGTCTCTTTAGTAATCGAGACGAACACGCAAGTTCAATTCGTTTTGTGGTGTCTTCTTCAGCGGTTCGCTAATCTTAGCTACAGCCAGAAGCTCGTTATCTGCCGAATACATTCCAACTGTGGTTGCGTAAGTAACGGGTTCATCGACAGTGTTGTTCTTGACCCTAATCTTGCTTCCTGACAGATATGTCGGGTTAGCACTGTAATTGAACTCGTTGTGGTTCATTCGAACGAAATAAATCGTAGAGTTCAATTCTGTTGTGTTGTTGAAATCGACATCAGAAAGTCTGTGACGGAACGCATCTGCAATCTCTACAATTGTACTCGCCGTCAAAGCAGCATTAATGTTGGAGTTGATTCCTGCGGGAGCCGAAGCACTAAACTGTGGAACACTAGCAAACACCGATGCACTAATAACAGCGATACCTGCCTGATAGAAGACTAGACCGAGACCAGTGTCTTGAGTGATCCCTACAGAGCTAGTGTAAAGAACACCATACTCACCAGCAGGAGAATTTGTTCTAAAATCGTTCTGCGCACCCGCATCTTGAAGGAGAAGACCGGA
>Ga0307377_10002491_pt1 | contig 21705 bp, 16 predicted proteins | sample TR3MG_FD_202535 | JGI IMG/M metagenome (GOLD analysis project Ga0307377, IMG submission 202535) | Soil microbial communities from Risofladan, Vaasa, Finland - TR-3 | ecosystem: Environmental > Terrestrial > Soil > Coastal area > Acid sulfate soil | place: Finland: Risofladan, Vaasa | collected...
CAATACGGTGTCGGGTGACCTCGCGTCAGAGATCCCTCTTGACGGGGACCGAGGTGGCAGCGCCGAAAAGGCGCTGGAGCTCAAGGTGCGCACGGTTTCGGGCGACGTGAAGATCCATCGCAGTTGAACGAACTGTCGATGGAGTTCGAGCGACCCGATGCGGTTGGCCGAGTAGCTGACCGCATCGGGTCGCCGGACCGTCGATCCGGTTAGTAGCGGTAGGTGTCGGGCTTGTAGGGTCCCTCGACCGGCACACCGATGTAGTCCGCCTGTTGCTTGGAAAGTTCGGTCAGTTTCACACCGAGTGCGTCCAGGTGCAGTCGCGCGACCTTCTCATCGAGGTGCTTGGGCAGCACGTAGACCTTCTTCTCGTAGTTGGCGGTGTTCTCGTAGAGCTCGATCTGGGCCATGGTCTGGTTCGTGAAGGAGTTGCTCATCACGAAACTGGGGTGACCGGTGGCGTTGCCGAGGTTGAGCAGCCGGCCCTCGGAGAGCAGAATGATCGAGCGACCGTTGGGCAACGTCCACTTGTCGACCTGAGGCTTGATCGTCTCGCGCTTCACCCCGGGTAGGCGGGTCAGCCCGGCGATGTCGATCTCGTTGTCGAAGTGGCCGATATTGCCCAGGATGGCTTGGTGCTTCATCATCTGCATGTGCTCGACGGTCACGATGTCACGATTGCCCGTGCAGGTGATGACGAGGTCCGCGTACGGGAGCGCCTCTTCGAGGGTGGTGACTTGGAATCCGTCCATCGCGGCTTGCAGCGCGCAGATCGGGTCGATCTCGGTGACGATCACGCGCGCGCCCTGGCCACGGAGTGACTCGGCCGAGCCCTTGCCGACGTCGCCGTAACCGCAGATGACTGCGACCTTGCCGCCGATCAGGACGTCGGTCGCGCGGTTGATGCCGTCGATCAACGAGTGGCGACAGCCGTACTTGTTGTCGAACTTCGACTTCGTCACGGCGTCGTTGACGTTGATCGCTGGGAACAACAGGGTCCCGTCGCGCTCCATCTCGTAAAGTCGGTGCACTCCGGTCGTGGTCTCCTCCGAAACGCCGACGATGCCGGCGGCCATCGGGGCGAAGATCTTCTCACCGCTCGAGATGATGCGGTCGAGCAGTTGGAGGATGACCTGGTACTCCTCGGAATCAGCCGAGCCGGGGGCCGGGACGAAGCCCGCGGTCTCGAACTCGAGACCCTTGTGGACCAGCAACGTGGCGTCACCGCCATCATCGAGGATCATCGTTGGTCCGTCGTGACCCGGCCAGCGCAGCAACTGCTCGGTACACCACCAGTACTCCTCGAGGGTCTCACCCTTCCAGGCGAACACCGGGACCCCCTGGGGGTCGTCCACCGTGCCGTTGGGGCCCACGACGATCGCGGCGGCCGCGTGGTCCTGGGTCGAGAAGATGTTGCAGCTCACCCAGCGCACGTCGGCGCCGAGCGCGACCAGGGTCTCGATGAGGACCGCGGTCTGGATGGTCATGTGCAAGGACCCCGCGATGCGCGAGCCGGCCAGCGGCTTGGAGGCACCGAACTCGGCGCGCATGGCCATGAGGCCCGGCATCTCGTGTTCGGCGAGGTTGATCTCGGCCCGGCCGAAGCCAGCGAGGGAAAGGTCAGCAACTTTGTAGTCAAAGGCGCCAGAGGTCATGATGCTCCTAAGCGGTAGTGGTTTCCAGGCGCCGACCTCTGTCGCTCACGCCTGGGCCAATCGTACCTGCTTACGCGTTCACGCGGAACTCTACGACGTCGCCGTCTTGCATGACGTAGTCCTTGCCCTCGATGCGCGCCTTACCCGCCGCGCGCACCGCAACCATGCTGCCCGCCGCCATGAGGTCGTCGAAGGCGACGACCTCGGCCTTGATGAAGTGCTTCTGGAAGTCGGTGTGGATCTCGCCGGCCGCTTCGGGCGCGGTCGCGCCGCGATGGATGGTCCAGGCCCGAGTCTCTTTGGGTCCCGCGGTGAGGTAGGTCTGTAGTCCCAAGGTGTGGAAACCGACACGCGAGAGCTGCGCGAGCCCCGACTCCTGCTGGCCGAACGACTGGAGGATCTCGAGCGCCTCGTCGGGCGCGAGCCCCGCGAGTTCGGCCTCGACTTTCGCGCAAAGGATCACGCTGTCCGAGGGGGCCACCGACGCAGCTAATTCGGCGCATCGGGCCTCGTCACCGAGGGTCTCCTCATCGACGTTGAAGACATAGATGAACGGCTTGTCAGTCAAGAGGTGCAAATCGGCGAGCGCCGCGCGGTCGAGCTCCTTGCCGACCTTGGAAATCACCTGGCCCTCGTTGAGCGCGGCTCGGGCCTTCTTCACCTCGGCCAGCTTGATTGCGGCGTCTCCGCCGCGCTTGGCGTCGCGATCGAGTCGGGCGATGGCCTTCTCTACCGTCTGCAGGTCGGCGAGAATGAGTTCGGTCTCGATGGTGGCGACGTCGCTCGCCGGATCGATTCGACCATCAACGTGGATGACGTCATCGTCGTGAAAGGCCCGAACGACCTCGCAGATAGCGTCGCACTCACGAATGGCGGCGAGGAACTGGTTGCCGAGGCCCTCGCCCTCAGAGGCACCGCGCACGATGCCGGCGATGTCGACGAAGGTCACCGTGGCCGGAAGGATTCGCTCGGAGTGAAAGACCGCGGCCAGTTTGGCCAGCCGCTCGTCGGGAACCGACACGATGCCGACGTTGGGCTCGATCGTGGCGAAGGGATAGTTGGCCGCCAGAACATTGTTGTTGGTGAGCGCGTTGAACACAGTGGACTTGCCGACATTGGGCAGTCCGACGATTCCGATAGAGAGAGCCATAGACCGTTACGAGGCTACTCCATCATCGAAAAGTACTATCCGAGTCTCACGCGGCTCTTATCGCCCTTTTAGACCCGACTGGGAAGATGGCAGCAAGTTGATCCTTGAGGAGGCATCATGCGAAGGACTCACGTAATTCTCTCTTGGGTGCTCACCAGCGCGCTGACGGTGGTCTCGGCCGTCGGCATCGTGGCATTGACGACCGGCAATCTGGTGTCGACCGCCGCGACGACGGCCCCGGCAGCCACGACGGCTTCGACGGCTGCGGCCGCGCCAGCGCACGGCGCCAGCTACACGGTCAGTTATCGCGGCGACTCGAACGAGTCCGGCGACTAATTCGGCTCTTTCGCACGACGCTGGTTGGCTCGTCCAACCGGCGTCGTCGTTTGGATCGAACACGCGGAATCGTTCCTGACCCACGGTGAGGAGACGCCGCGACGTCGTGGAGGGAATCGAGCGAAGGCGGCTTCTCGTCCGCGGTCATGGATAGCATGAGCCTTCATCGGGTTTCGAGCTTGAGGAGTCGTCATGGCTGGTCGAATTGAGGGCAAGGTCTGCATCGTCACCGGTGCCGGCTCGGGAATTGGGCGAGCGTCGTCGATCCGTCTCGCCGAAGAAGGCGGAAGGGTCCTGTGTGCGGACATCAACGAGTCCAGCGCACTCGAGACCGCGGCGATGATCTCCTCGAGTGGGGGTGCGGCCGTCGGTCGGGAAGTCGACGTGAGCTCGAGCGCGGCCGTCGACGAGATGGTGGGCGCGGCCTTCGACCGGTGGGGACGCGTCGACGTCCTCGTGAACAACGCGGGTGTCAACCTTCCTGGTGTCTTGCACGAAGTCAGTGATGAGACGATCGACCGCACGCTTGACGTGAATGTGAAAGGTCAGATCTACGGGTGTCGGGCGGTCATCCCCCAGATGCTGCTGCAGGGGGGCGGTTCGATCGTCAACATCTCGAGCGTCAATGGACTCGTCAGTGAGCCCTTCCTCGCGGTGTACTCAGCGTCCAAGGGCGCCAGCGTGATGTTGACCAAGGGTGTCGCCCTCGACTACGCCAAGCGCGGGATCCGCTGCAACGTCATCTGTCCGGGGTGGGTCGACACGCCCATCAACTACGCCCACGCGGAGATGCTCGGAGGATTGCAGCACGTGTACGACACGATCGACTCATTTCAGCCGATCGGCCGGCCGGGCACCCCCATGGAGATCGCGAACGTCGTGCTCTTCCTCGCGTCAGATGAGTCGAGCTTCATGACCGGCAGCGTCGTCGCGGTCGACGGTGGAATGACGTCGCAGTGACCGGGCCGGGTGTCGCTCAGGTCGCCGTTCCGGCGAACTGGCTGTTGTAGAGGGAGTAGTAGAGACCGCCGCGAGCCATCAACGAGTCGTGGTTGCCCTGTTCGACGATGCGGCCTTGGTCCATGACGATGATCGTGTCCGCGTGGCGGATCGTGGACAGTCGGTGGGCGATGACGAAGCTGGTGCGACCTTCTCGGAGTCGGGCCATCGCCTCCTGAATCAGGACTTCGGTGCGGGTGTCCACGTTGCTCGTCGCTTCGTCCAGGATGAGGACACTCTGGTTGGCGAGGAACGCGCGGGCAATGGTGAGGAGTTGCCGCTGGCCCGACGAGAGATTGGACGCGTCCTCATCGAGTTGGGTGTCGTAACCGTCGGGCAGCGTCCGAACGAAGTTGTCGACGTGGGCGGCCTGCGCGGCGGCGACGATGTCGGCGTCGGTCGCGTCGGGTCGCCCGTAGCTGATGTTGTCGCGAATGGTGCCCGCGAACATCCACGTATCTTGCAGCACCATGCCAAAGGAACTCCGCACCTCATCTCGGGTGAGGTCCCGGTAGTCCCTACCGTTCAAGGTGATCCGGCCGGCGTCGATGTCGTAGAAGCGCACGAGCAGGTTGACGATGGTGGTCTTGCCGGCTCCGGTGGGGCCCACGATCGCGACGGTCTGGCCCGGCGCGACGTCCAAGCTGAAGTCGTCAATGAGGGGCTTGTCCGGTTCGTAGCGAAAGACCACGTGCTCCAACGTGACGTGGCCGGCGCCGCGAGCCAGAGGCCCAGAACTCGGACCCGACTCGATGTCGACCGTCTCCTCGTTGGCGTCCAGGAACTCGAAGACCCGTTCGGCCGAGGCGATGCCGGACTGGAGCATGTTCATCTGGCCGGCGATCTGGGTGATGGGCATGGTGAACTGCCTCGAGTACTGGATGAAAGCGGTGACGGCGCCGAGCGAGAGCAGGCCGGAGGCGACGCGGTAGCCACCGATCACCGCGATGGCCACGTAGTTGATGTTGGAGATGAACTGCATCGAGGGCTGGATGATCCCGCTCAGGAACTGCGCGCGAAAACTCGCCTCGAAGAGTCGACGGTTTTGTCGATTGAATTCAGTGATGGTCGACTGACTTCGACCGAAGACCTGGACCAGCTCGTGACCGGTGTGGGTCTCTTCGACCAGACCGTTGAGCGTGCCGGTCTGGCGCCACTGGGCGGTGAAGTGGACTTGGGATCGCCGCGCGATGAAGAGGGTGACCACCAGGGCCAACGGGATGGTGATCGCCGCGATGACGGCGAGCAGTGGCGATATCCAGAACATCATTCCCATCACGCCGACGATGGTGAGTACGGAGGTGATGAGTTGGCTCAGTCCCTGTTGAATGGTGGTGGTGAGGTTGTCGATGTCGTTGGTGACCCGGCTCAGAATGTCACCGTGGGAATGGCTGTCGAAGTAGCGCAGGGGAAGTCGGCTCAGCTTCTCCTCCACGTCGCGTCGCAGCGCCGACATCGTGCGCTGGGTCAGCCCAGCCATCGTGTAACCCTGCAGGTAACTGAATGCCGCGCCCAGGAGGTACACCAGCGCGGCCACGCCAAGTACCTGACCCAATCGATTGACATCCACTCCGACCCCGGGGGTGATATCCATTCCGGAGAGCATCGATGCCAATTGTCCGTGGCCGTGACTGCGCAGGAATTCGATCGCTTGGGCCTTCGTCGTCCCCGGTGTCAGGCGTTTACTGATGATGCCGTTGAAGAGGATATTGGTCGCGTGACCCAGGATTTGCGGTCCCGACACCATGAATACGACCGAGATGACGCCGAGCACAAGCGCGAGCAGCAGTTTGAGCCGCTCCGGATGCAGTCGAGCGAGGAGGCGTCGTGTCGTGCCGCGTAGGTCCTTGCTCTTCTGCGCCGGTGCCGCACCACCGCGCAATGCGTTCATCGGGCCCATCGTCATGACGCCGCCCCTTCACCGAGCTGCGAAACGACGATCTCGCGATAGGGGTCGCAGACCTTGAGTAGTTGTTCGTGAGTCCCGACGCCGGCGATGCCGCCATCTTCGAGAACGATGATCCGGTCGGCGTGCATGATCGTGCTCACCCGCTGCGCCACGATGATCACGGAGGCGTGGTGGATACTCTCGTTCAGAGCCGCTCGCAGGCGGGCATCCGTTGAGGCGTCGAGGGCCGAGAAACAATCGTCGAAGAGATAGATGCTCGGTTGCTTGACCAGAGCGCGGGCAATGGACAGCCGCTGGCGTTGACCCCCGGAGACGTTGGTGCCCCCTTGATCGATCGACGCATCGAGGGCTCCGGGCATGGCCGCGACGAAGTCACGTGCTTGGGCGATATCGAGGGCTCGCCACAGTTCGTCGTCCGAGGCGTCCGGACGGCCGAAACGCAGGTTGCTCGCGATGGTTCCGCTGAACAGGTAGGCGGTCTGGGGGACGAGGCCGATCGTCGCCCAGAGGACCTCTTGACGTTGGTCGCGCACGTCAACGTCGTTCACGCTGACCGAGCCCGACGTCGCGTCGAAGAATCGAGGGATCAGGTTGAGCAGGGTCGACTTGCCACTGCCCGTGCCACCGATGATCGCGCTGGTCTGACCAGGTTCCAGTTGGAATGAGAGACCGTCCAAGACCGGCCGCTCGCTGCCGGGGTAGGCGAACGAGACCTGGTCGAACCGCACCAGTCCCGTGCTCCGTTCGGGACTCACCGGACTCGGTGGATCAACGACGACCGGCTTGGTTTCGAGCACCTGGGTGACGCGTTCGGCGCTGGCCGCCGCGCGTGGCACGAGGATGGCGACCATGACCGCCATCATCACCGACATCAGGATTTGCAGGATGTAGGTGAGAAACGCGGTGAGGTTGCCAATGGGCATGGAACCATCGCTCACCAATTGACCCCCGAACCAGATGACGGCGACACTGGACAAGTTCAGAATCATCATCATCACCGGCATCGCCAGGGCGAACACCCGGTTAACGGCTAGCGCCGTGCCCGTGAGATCGGCGTTGGCGTCGGCGAACCGCACGGCCTCGTAGTCATTCCGGACGAAGGCTCGTATCACCCTCACTCCGGTGATCTGCTCGCGCAGGACTTGGTTGATGCGGTCGATCTTGCGCTGCATCGAGCGGAACTGCGGGATCACCTTCACCATGACGGCGCCGATGAAGATACCCATGACCGGCACCGCGACTAACAACAACGTCGATAGCCGTGCCCCTTCGTGGATGGCCATCACGATGCCGCCGACGGACATGATGGGGGCGATCACCATCATCGTCAAGGCCATCTGGAGGAAGATCTGAATCTGTTGAATGTCATTGGTATTGCGAGTGATGAGCGATGCGGTGCCGAACGTGTTCATGTCCCGTTCGGAGAAGGACTGCACCTTGGTGAAGACGGCTTCACGAATGTCCGCGCCCGCACCCATCGCCACGCGCGACGCCCAATACACCGCTACGACGGCGAAGACGCCCACGACCAGGGTGAGCGTCAGCATGATCACGCCGGCGTGAAGTATGTAGTGAAGGTTGCCCGCTATTACGCCACCGTTGATGATGTCCGCGTTGAGGTTCGGAAGGTACAGGTTGCCAACGGTCTGCGCGACGAGAAGTACGACGAGGAGGGAGATCTGAGTCCGGTAGGGACGAAGGTAGTTACGTAGGAGGCGAGAGAGCATTGGCCTACGTTCGCCCGAACTCCACGGCGTTGGCCGCCTGCGGACCCCTCGTCGAGTGGCTGCGCCGTGTCGCGGAGTGGAGCGGTCCGCCCGTCATAGACAACCCGCGCCCACGACGTCCCGCTCCATCGGTCACCATGGAACCAGCATGCCACTTGAACTGCTTCACGACGATTGCCCAACCGTCAGGCCAGTACTGACCCTGCGGATTCGGACGGTGCACGCTCGAGGGCTTCTTCGACGCGCCCGCCGTAGTCGCTGTGGCTCACGCGGGTGCGGGACCCGACCCCGAAGAGCATCGTCGCAGAGTCCTGAAGGACGCTGGGCAAGTGGTGTGGCTACTGAAGGAGAAGTGTCGTCGTCGTCACGGGAGGTGGAGGTGGAGGTGTCGTTGTCGTTGTCGTTGTCGTAGTGGTGCTGGTCGTCGACGTTGTACTGGTCGTGGTGGTTGAAGTCGTCGTAGTGGGAGACGCCGCCACGTGATACGTCACCCGGTAACTCTTATAGGTCATACTCAACGTCTCCGTGGGTCGGCCACCCGAGTCCCCCGACCACTGATCGGCCGTGATTATGACGTTGGTGAAGTCCACTTTCATCGCATCGCCGAGCACGCGGCCGCTTCCGGTATTGGGCGGCTCGATGTAGAGGGTGACCTTGCTGATTCTTGTGGCCTGCACGCAATCTCTGAGGAAAACGGTGCTGATCTGGTCCACCACGCGGGATAACTTGAGCGGGCCCATGTCTGCGCGCCCCACGGAGCCCGCGCAACGACTGACGCGGCAATTGGCCGACGTGTTGAGCACTCCCCAGGAAAAGGAATCAATGCTGATGTTGCCCGACCCCACGCCGCCGATTGGTGCGGACTCGCCTGGAGGGGCGGTTTCGTGCTGGGACGTCCGAAGACTCAGGATGCTGCCGTCAAGAATGTGGTGCGCGGTCAGCGTTGAGGCGCCCGCCACGCCGAGGACGCCCTCAATGCCGGTGACCAGCACGCCGGCACCCAGCGAGCTCAAAAGCATCACCACAGCAACGGCCCTACGAGACCAACCGTGCGCCCGCTGAGAATCAGAAGCGATGACCATTGCGCGCAAGCCCCCTTCCGCTTCACGTGTTTCTGAAACCACCTCGGGCGTCATCGTATACACACCTCGGGTGGTGGCTCCTGAGACGATTCTTCGAGACTCAAGATTCGATGCTCTCAGGTGTCGCGGTGCTCTCGGGCCAAATGTGTCGGCCCTAGGATGACCGAAATGACCGTGCAATCTGAGTCCAGTGCCAACCCCTATCGCCTTCCGCGAACTCTCGTACCCCGCGAGTACCGTCTCCGGATTCGGCCCCACCTTGACCAAGCCCGCTTCGACGGAGTGGTCGAAATCGAGGTGGACATCATCGAGGGGGTCAGTTCATTCGCATTGAACGCCATCGAACTCGTGCTGCAACCGGCCACCGTGCGCGCGGGAGCGGTGACGTCGGTCTCGGGCGTGCCTGACATGGACGAAACGTTCGAGACAGCGACCTTCACCTTCGATGACGCGCTGCCCATCGGACCGGCCACCATCACCCTGGCCTTCAGCGGGATCTTGAACGATCAGCTCCGAGGTTTTTACAAGTCCACGTTCGACGACACCGAGGGCGTCACCCACATCATCGCGACGACCCAGTTGGCCGCCACTGATGCGCGTCGTGCGTTCCCCTGTTGGGACGACCCCGCCACCAAGGCCTCGTTCCAGGTGACGCTGGTGGTGCCCGAACGACTCGCCGCGTTCGCCAACACCCGTGAACTGAGTTCGACGCCGCTGGGCGACGGCACGCGTGAGGTGGTCTTCGCCCCTTCGATGATCATGTCGTCGTACCTCGTGGCGTTCGTCGTCGGACCCTTCGAGGCGTCACCCGTGACGTCGGTGGCCGGCACGTCGCTGCGCGTGATCTACCCCATCGGCAAGGGCCACCTCGTCGATTGGGCGACCGAAGCGGCCGTGCACGCCTTGGAGTTCTTCACTGACTACTTCGCCATTCCGTACCCCGGCGACAAGGTTGACTTGATCGCGATCCCCGATTTCGCCGCTGGCGCCATGGAGAACTTGGGTCTGGTGACGTTCCGCGAGACGGAACTCTTGATCGACCCGGCGAGTGCCTCGGTACCCGAGTTGGAGCGCGTCGCCCTCGTCGTGAATCACGAGCTCGCTCACATGTGGTTTGGCGACTTGGTCACGATGGACTGGTGGGAGGGGATTTGGCTCAATGAGGCCTTCGCCACCTTCATGGAGTCGATCTGCACCGACGATTTCCGTCCCGAGTGGCACAAGTGGGTGCGATTCAACACGTCACGCGAGGTGGCCTTCACCGTGGACGCGCAGCACTCGACTCGGCCCATCGAGTACAAGGTCGTCTCGCCCGATGAGTGCATGGGCATGTTCGACGTGTTGACGTATATCAAGGGATGTTCGGTATTGCGCATGCTCGAGCAGTACTTGGGCGCGACGACCTTTCGCGACGGCATTCGCGCCTACCTGAATCGTCACGCCTACGCCAACGCGGTCACCAAGGATCTCTGGTCGGCCCTCGAGGCGGCTTCCGGTCAACCGGTGGGCGAGATCATGGACACGTGGATCCTGCAGGGTGGCTTCCCGCTCGTTCACGTGGATGGTGCAACGGTCACCCAAGAGCCCTTCTCATACTTGCCGGCCGCGGGTCCGTCCGCGATTGGACGGCAGTGGAAGGTACCGCTGCTCGTTCGACCGCTCGATGGCGGTGCGGTCTCCAAGCAGTTGCTGGACGACCGGACCTTGACGTTATCGACCTCGGGTGCGGCCGTGGTCAACGGTGGCGGATGGGGATTCTTTCGCACCGCCTACGCTGCGGCGCAACTGCAAGAACTCTCGGCACGACTCGACGAGCTCGACGCTCTGGAGCGGGCCGTGTTGTTCTCGGACACCTGGGCGTCCATCCTTGAGGGGCATTCCGCATTTTCCGACCTCTTCACTCTCGCGCTGGGCCTCAGGGACCTCGATGAGCCATCGGCCTGGAGCGTAATGATGCACGCGTTCGACCTCGTCGATCGGATCGTGGACGAACGTGGACGCGAGGCGCTCGCTGAAGTCGTTCAGAAGTTATGCGCCCCGGTGTTCGCCCGGTTGGGCTGGGAGCCGCGTGAGGGCGAGTCGAGTCAGGCGGGTGAGCTGCGGGCCATTGTCATCAGCGCGCTCGGCCATCAGGGTCGCGACGCCGGCATCATCGCCGAGGCGACCCGTCGATTCGATGCGGGGCTGGTCATCGGTGATCTGGCCGATGCCATTGTCGCCATCACGATGGGCCAGGGTCGGCCCGGCGACGTCATGATTTGTCAGGAGCGCGAACGTGCGGCGGCGACACCCCAGGAGGAGCAGCGCTACCTCTTCGCGCCCGCGAGTTCCAATGACCCAGCGGTGATTTTGGCGACGGCCGAACGCGCATTCCGCGAGGTTCGTACGCAGGACGCGCTCTACTTGATCGGCGCCCTGATGCGCAGTCGCCTCGCGGGCGAGCGGGTGTGGCGCTACGTGACCGATCGACAGGATGAGGCTCTGGAGAAGTTCCCCCAGATGGGAATCGCCCAGATCATGTCAGGCGTCATCACCTTCGTGCAGAGGCCCGAGTTCGCCGCCGAGGTTCGCGCGTTTCACGAATCGAAGCCATTCCCGGTGGGTCAACAGCAGGTTCAACAGATGCTGGACCTGATGGACGTCAACGTCGCGGTCACCCAACGGAATATCGGGACCTTGAACGATGAACTTGAGGCGTTTGCCGCGAGGTAGGTGTCAGGCGTGGTCCAGTGACAACGTCTAGAAACGATGAGTGGCGCTGGCCCAAATTTTCACCCGAGCGGCATCGGGGCGATCAGATATCCCCGATGCCGCGTGAATTCACCATTCCCTAGGTTCAGGGGTCGAGACGAGCGACTTCGTTAGAGTCGTTGCATGGACGAACTGCCCGCGTGCCCGCAATGTCATTGTGTCAACACTTATCCAATGGGCGTTCTGTTGGTATGTCCAGAGTGCGCGCACGAGTGGGTACCTGGCGAACCGTCAGAGTCCGACGAACAGGACGCCGTGATCCGTGATGCGGTAGGTAACATCCTGACTGACGGTGACACGGTCACGATTATCAAGGACATGAAGGTCAAGGGCAGTTCCAACACCTTAAAAGTCGGGACCCGAGTACGGAATATTCGACTCGTGCCCGGCCCAGGCGGTCACGATGTCGAGGCCAAGGTTGACGGGTTCGGACCCATGTACCTGAAGTCAAGCATCATGAAGAAGGCTTGAGCCCGACTATTTCACGTGGCCGACGTGCCACTTCGCGCAGGTGTCGCACTTGTAGACGTTCATTGGAGCGCCGTCCCGACGGGACAACAGATGTGCGCGAGCTTCAGCTTCATCACGCTTGGCGTACGCAATCTTGGGTCGGCCACGCGACGTGGTATGAGCACGAGGTTCGCGGCGAAGCGAGGTACCGCCGTATCTGGCTCGACCGCCGTATCTGGCTCGACCGCCGTATCGGCCGGACCAGTAGAAGACCAGCACCAGTAGCGCCACGGCGAAGAGCAACACGACGATGGTCAACACGACCGCCCGTTCGGTGCTCGGTCCCCGAGGTCCCGGGGGTCAACCCGTTGGCCTGACCCTGCACGAAATCGTTCCACGCCATTCCCCTTGACCGATTCCACGGTACCGGCTCGACCCTCCTTCAAACCGCGCTCGCTCGTCCTCGCGGGCGATCGCTCTGCGCGTACCTCCCCCGGAGCGGACGAGAAGAGGCGGAGCGGTCAACGAGTCAGTCCTCGCATCAGGTCCCAGGGCGTCACAGTAAGGGACCGGGCCTGACTCGACGGAGGACGCCGCCGAAGCGGTTGAGCACCCGACTATCCCCAGTTGGTTCTTTGATGGACTGGTATGTAAAGTCCCTGTTAACGTCCGTTAAGTTGATGTAAACATCAACTCGATGGAACCCGTGTCAGTGCACTCGAAAGACGTTGTTCAACCAACCAAACTAAGGGGATCAAATGAACCAGACTGCCAACAAGATCATTGCCGTGACCGGGGCCACCGGCGCCCAAGGAGGTGGCGTCATCCGCGCCATTCTCGCTCATCCCGAAGGCGGCTTCAGCGCCCGCGCGATCACGCGTAACCCCGACTCCGACCAGGCCAAGGCGCTCGTCGCTCTCGGTGTGGAAGTAGTGAAGGCGGACCTCGATGACGAGGCGAGTTTGGCCCGGGCCTTCGCCGGCGCCTACGGCGCCTTCTGCATCACCAACTTCTGGGAGCACTTCTCTCCGGACAAGGAGATCGAACAGGCCGGCAATCTCGCTCGAGCGGCGAAGTCCGCCGGCGTCTCCCACGTCATCTGGTCGACGCTCGAAGACGTCCGAGACTTCGTGCCGCTAGAGGATGACCGTATGCCGACCATCATGGATCATTACAAGGTTCCTCACTTCGACGCCAAGGGCGAGGCCAACCACCTGTTCACGGACGCAGGCGTGCCTACGACGTTTCTCAACACGGCCTTTTACTGGGACAACCTGATCTACTTCGGGATGGGTCCCAAGCCGGGCGAGGATGGAACGTTGGCGATCACCTTCCCACTCGGCGACGCGAAACTCGCGGGAATCGCCGGAGGCGATATTGGCGGTTGTGCGTACGGAGTATTCGCCGCCGGAAACGAGTTCATTGGCAAGACCGTCGGAATCGCCGGTGGCCACCTGAGCGGCCAGGAGATGGCCGACAGTCTCAGCAAGGCTCTCGGCAGAGAAGTGCGCTACAACGCTGTTAGTCCAGACGTCTACCGTTCGTTCGGGTTTCCTGCCGCCGAGGAGCTCGGCAACATGTTCCAGTTCAACGCGGAGTTCTCTGACCAGTACTGCGCGGCGCGCAACATTGACGCCACTCGCAAGCTCAATCCAGATCTGCAGTCGTTTGACAAGTGGCTCGAGGAGAATGCCTCCAAGATCCCGCTGGACTAGATGGCTCGGCGAGCGCTTCGCCGTTGGCAACCGTTGATTTCGTGAAGTGGGACTACCGACCCGCCGTTGGGAACGCAAACCTCCGCGGCGGGTCCGGTTCGTTCGTGTGGCCAGAAGACCACGTGCAATCACGATTCTCGCAGGAGTTACCCGGTTGACGTTCGTAATCGTGCGACAACTCCGCACAGACAACGGCGCGCCGCGCCAATTGGCTCAGACGGCCGAAGGACCGGCGATCGCTGGTTGAGTCTCGCCACCGCGGAATCTGCAACGTCGGACATCAGAACAAGACGCGGGAGTGCCTTCGACTATCGGCGCGAGGTGGTGGTCTAGCACTGAGGCGAGCGGGCGAGCGGCCGCTCGAAGCGTGAACTGGTGTGAGGTTCAAGGTGGGGGGGGAGTGGCGCAGTACCGAGGATCGCTCCGTAACCAGACGCCACGGCTGCCCCCAGCGGTTGCCGTCTTCGGCGCCTCGCTTCCCCTTCTGAATCATTCCATTGACAGCACTTGGAATCACGCCGAATGGTCCCCGAGTTGGTCGGCATCATCGACCTCACGTTCCCTACCCCCGTAGAAGGAACTCATTACCGTGCGGACCGAGTCTCCCGAAACCACCTCATACCGGTTCACCCTGTTCGTCTGTCACGAGGAGTGCCAATCGACCGTCAGTGTCCTTGATGTGGTGCAGCGGTCGATGGAACGCGACGTGACGATTCGTGGCGTCGAGCCGCCCGCATCAGGACCAGAGTCAACGAGATCAGCGCGATGGTGAGTAGACCCGAGGGAACGTAGGCCCTGGGCGAAGCCACCGATGTTCTGATCGCGGATGCCAGAACCACCGTGCTGTGGCGGGAAGGGTCGACGATGCCCCGCACGACGGTGCCCGGAGGTGAGAAGGTGCTCATCGAACCAATGAGTTCGTGATAACGGGTGTCACCCACCGTGTAGTCGCCATGGCAGGTGTATCCCGCGCTCGTGCTTCCGCTGCCGCCGATGTTCCCGATGCAATCGATGACGGTGACGGCGACGGGGAGCCCGTGGGCCTTCATACGGTCAATACGGGCGTTGTCATTGGTCGTGGATAGAAAACTCACGACCAATACCACTGCAAGAACGAGCAATCCCAAGAACCCGAGGTACAGCCACAACCGGCGATCAATTCTGACTGTTGCGGGGCCGCGCAACGACGTGACGCGATCGTCGACCGACGGACGTGGAGACTCCATACTGTCGCGCTCGGGTTCGTCATTTCTCATGAGGGCGGCCAGGCTCCGTTTCTGTCGGGCGCTTCCTAATCGTGGCATGAGGGTCAATCGCTTCGGCAAAACGATGAGCGGCGATCTGCCGGGCTCCACCATCTCACGCCCATGATATTGGAGTTGCTCCCGACGTGGTCGTGGGCTCGACGCTCGAACTTCCGGGTAAATTCCATCGCGTTCGTCACCGCTCAAAGTGTCATCGACTTCGTCGTTAAGAATTGATGTGCTCTCCCTCCGTGGACAACATTGGCCGACTGTGGGCGGTGGAGCACTTGTGCCGGCACCGGGCATTCGCAGAGGCCATCAGAGAGTGTCGTTCACCACGGTATGTGTTGCGGACCCGGAGGCGAGGTGTTGAGGTAACCGTGGCTCGAGCACGCTACTGAATACTGCGACCGACCTGGGCCGCCGTACTCCTGATCGCTGGCGTGGCGTTGTGCGCGGGAACCCATTTTGCCGGCGTCGCCAAGGTGACCAGCGCTCGCCCCTCAATTGCCTGGAGAACAGCGAGACAGAACGGAACGCTCTGGCGCCTTCGATGGGAATCGTCGGGGATCAATGACTCCAGTGCCGCGGTTCTTCGGAGAATTGAGGGGCGTTGAGGATTGCGTACGTCGACGGTCCAAGGATGATTCTCGCTCGATTATTCACTCGGCGCTTCGCACTGAAGCTCGATCGCCGGCCACCAGCGATGCGGCAATGACCGAGGAGCCATCCACGAAGTAGGTCGCACCAAAGGCGCGACTCACCGACGTGTGTTCGGCCATCGTTCCTGGCAGATCTTGTAGGTCCGCCTCAGTGCAGTCCCTATTCGTTTGGGACCCTTCCTCGAAGTCATGCGCCTCTGGAGCCTCTAGTCGAAGTCAGCAATCTAAGAGTCACGGCATTTGACTGGGTGAGGATGGACCGATTACTTGTCCAGCTCGGCTAGGACCTCGCCAATGATCTTGGTCATCTTGTGGGCCGGGAGTGGTTCGCCGCCTTCGGCTTCCGCTACTTCTTCGGAGAAGGCCTCGACCGAGTGAGTTCCCCCAATCAGCACGTGTCGCAGCGCTTCGCCGCTCGCTTCGGAATCGTTGACGTCTTTGAGCGCGCCGGCAACGTCGTGGTCCGGTGACTCGGCGAGGGTGTGCACGACGTTCATCGCTTCTTCTCGGCCACTCGCGGTGGATACGGCGGGGGCGCGAGTGGGATCCTGTTGGAGATCCCATTCGGCAAGTGCCTCGCTATAGCCTCCTTCACCAGGATGCAACAATCGAGTCGTCGGTTCAGTTACCGCGTCAACTCGGTCGCTAGTCGGAGCGTCGACTGCGTCGCCACTGTCGTGATGGCGCCCTTCTGGAATAGGTACCACCAAACTCCCGTCGGGATTTCGGATGATCTCCATGTCGTCGCTCCTCTCGGACACCACGTTGTGTCCGTCAGTCCCAACCTAAAGGGTGCATCTCGAACCACAGCCGCTACCGACATTGGCCATCGGTTGACTGTTACTGGTCAAATGGGAGCCGTGAAGGGATTCACAAGGAATTCCCAGTGATGATGACGCGACCTTTCAAGAAGACTCGGGCCGGGATGACGCTGGTGATTGAGTGTGGGTTTGGGTCGGACCGTTACTACAACTAGGAGAGTTGTCAACGCTCCCTGAATTCTGAGCCAAGACGCTCACCGAAAATGACGACACCCACAGCCCCGGCGGGCAAGTCGGCGCTCCTGAGGAGATGACAGCGACCAGCACGGGAGTAGGGCGCGTGTAGTGGCCTCCGGTCCCCGCAGGACATTATGTGATCGTCGCTAGCCTATTAATCCGTGGCTATTCTCATTGACTTACAGAAAGTCACACTTCAAGGTTTTGAGCGAGCCATCTTGGAGGACCTCTTCGTCACAATCTCGTCGGGCGACCGCATAGGAGTTGTCGGCATCAATGGTGCCGGAAAATCAACCCTCCTCAAGATCATCGCTGGCGAGACAGAGCCCGATTCTGGCAGCATCCGTCGAGGAAAGGGCGTCCAAATCGGCTTCTTGGATCAGATTCCCACCCTCCCACGCGGAACCGTTCGCGACGCGTTAGGCGATGGTTGGCAGGTCGATGCGTCACTCGATCGACTCGGGATGTTAGGCGCCGCCAACACCCACACGGACCACCTCTCCGGCGGGCAACTCAAGCGCGTGGCCCTCGCTCGCCTCTTCGCCGAGTCGAATGACGTCCTGATTCTCGACGAGCCAACCAACCACCTCGACTTGAGCGCAATCCAGTGGCTCGAACAGCAGATCCTCAACTTTCGCGGTGCCGTCGTCCTGGTGAGCCACGACCGGTTCCTGCTTGATCAGGTGACGACACGCATGGTCGAGATCGACCGTGGCAAGGCGTTCATTCACGCCGGCGGCTACTCACGGCTGCTGGAAGCGCAGGCCGAGCGTGAGGAACAAGCGGCCTCGGCGGAACAGACGCGTCGCAACCTCGCTCGAACCGAATTGGCGTGGCTGCGTCGCGGCGTGAAGGCCCGTTCCACGAAACCTCAAGCTCGAATCGACGCGGCCGAACGACTTCTGTCTAGTCGTCCAGAGACGGCGGCTCGTGCCGGGACCCTCGATCTGAACGTTGACATGCCGCGACTGGGCACCATGGTGATTCAAGCCCACAATGTCGCGTTCTCCTATGCCAACGGGCGACAAATTCTTTCCGACGTCAACCTCGAACTGGGCCCGGGCGACCGCATCGGAATTGTCGGACCCAATGGTGCGGGAAAGTCAACCTTCGTCGATCTTCTGGCTCAGCGACTGAAGCCCTCTTTGGGAACCGTCAAGCACGGGCCGACCATCCTGACCTCTTACTTCGAGCAAGGTACCGGTGGCTTCGATCTGGAGAAGACCGTTCAGGAGCTGGTCGCGGGACCCCAAGGCGTCCCCGGTTCACTCGCCGACGTAGCCCTCATGAAGCGCTTCTGGTTCACCGGGTCTCTGCCCTCGACCAAAGCCCGGGACCTTTCCGGTGGTGAACGACGTCGGTTGCAGTTGCTCCTTGCACTGTCGATTCGTCCCAACGTCTTATTCCTCGACGAACCGACCAACGACCTTGATCTCGAGACAATTCGTCTCATCGAGGAGTTCTTGCGTCAGTGGCCCGGAACGGTAATCGTCGTCTCTCACGATCGAACCTTCCTGAGCCGCACCACCGATCGACTTCTGGAGGTTCACCCGAATGGGACGATCAGCGACGTCCCGGGCGGAATCGATGCGTGGATTGCCCGCGCGACCGGTGTCACGACTGATTCCATGCCCCTGACTGAGCAAAGTGCTACTTCGTTGGCGCCTGGCGCTTCGTCGGGCATTCCACGAGGTCGTCAGCTTCGCGACGCCGAGAAAGAGATGGCCCGCCTTGATCGAAGACGGGCCAGCCTGACCGGCAAGATTTTGGCCTCTGACGATCATAAGAGTCAAACAGTTTTGGGCACAGAATTGGAGAGTGTGCAGCAGGCGCTGAGTATTGCCGAGGAACGTTGGCTCGCACTTCACGAATAGAGGTGCGTATCGCGGCTGCTGCTCCCCACTCCTCTCAGTGCAATTGAAGGGCACCAAGTCGTCAGCCTGAGAGCCATTGCGGGGACGATTTACGCGCGGAGATTCGCGCCCTCGTGGGACTTCCGCGAATTAGTTCTGACCAGGACTTCTAAATGGCCCAGAATCGCGTAGACCCTCTACTTTTGGAACGCAAGAACGGCTCCGTTGGAACGCCTATGCGAGCGGTGATATAGATGTGGTCTCCTAACTCGTCGGTGGAGAACGCTTTGTCTTTGAGGGTTATCAGTCTGGCTGCGGTCGGCCGCAATGTGCTGGAGAAACTCCACTTCGACGCGTGGCAAAACTTCGGAGATTCGGCACTCCCGGCGTTCCCGCGAGGTTTATGAAGACCCTCTCGCCGCCATAGGTCGTCCGAAAGCAGCGATGATGGTCAAAACCTGCTCGATGCCGAACGTGACGTCACCATTGGGATGTGGTTGATCTCAATGGCCGAAGTGACCCGATAGCTAGGAACGGACAAACTTCAGTAAGAGACTGAGGTCGTAATGATCGGCGGCCCGTAGCGCTGCCACATAGCGCGAACGAACGTCGCCGGTGTCAGCCAGGCTCTCTCGTCCCCAAGAGAATGGCACCGAGCCGAGAGCGACGATCAACAGGTCCGCTGACGCTCGGCTATGACGACCGTTTCCATTTGGGAAAGGATGAATCGCGACGAGCTGGTGGTGGAAGCGAGCCCCGATTTCGTCCACCGGCCACGCGAGGTCTTCGCCACCGACCCACGCAGTCACGTTTCGAAGCAGTTCGACTACCTGACCTTCCACCTGCAACCACGAGACGCCTATTTTCTTGTCAGTCCTTCGGTAGTCACCTGCCCATTTCCAGACGTCACCGAACATGCGTCTGTGCAACTCACGCAGGAAGTCAACGTGGAGGATTTCTTCCGTAGAGCGGCCAGTTCCAGCCCAGCGCAGCCCAGCTTCGATGTTCAGCGCCTCGGCGGCGTTTAGCTCCGCCCTCGTGGCGATGAATGAGAGCTTGAGACCAGCCGATTCTTCTGGATCGAGTGGTGTGGTGTCGTCGGGTAGGAGGCTCATGGCTTGGCGTGCGGCGCTAAGTTCCAGAGCTGGCGCGAACCAATCAATTCTTCGATCCGCTCTAGCAAGCGCTCATCAGCTTCCGGTTGATCGACACGCTGCCCTTCGAGAAGCATCGTCTGGTCCACCCGGGAGAGTTCGGCGCTGGCGACCCTGCGGGCCTGGGTTCGCACGAGGTCTTCGAGTGAAGTCTTCGGCACGAAGGCGTAGATGAGCTGGCAGTCAAGGGCCTCGGCAGCCCTTCGCAAGTTCATGACTCCAATGGAGCCGTCGATCTCGCTCTGCTCTTGTTCCTGGGCGGTCTGGCGAGCAACCCCGAGGCGCTGGGCGAACTGCGTGGCGCTCATTCCGAGTGCCTCACGGACGGAACGAATCCAACCCCCCAACGGAGGCGCCATCGTTGCGGTATCTCTAAGAAGGATGGTCCGTCGATCAAGTGATGTACGGGCCATCGCGGCGTGTTGTCTGTTCACTTGGATTGCTCCTCGATGCAGGACACAGCCTGCAATTCTATTTCTTGACGCAGGGCATAGCCTGCGATATTGAAAAGTATAGCAGGGTATACCCTGCGAATATGGAGAGAGATACTGAATCTACTTTGTGGAAAACCCGGGATTTGGCAGTGAGATGGATGCCCCTCTTCGATTTCCTGAGATCGACAAGTCGGTTCAGGTTGCCTTGTCGTGCATCCGCCGTCGCTCGAAAGCTACGCGTCGTTCTCACCAGGACTTCTAAGCGCCCGACAATCGCGTAAGGTCCCCACTTCTAGAACGCAGACGTGAGCGGTGACAGAGACGTGGTCTCCGAACTCGTTGGTGAATCGAACATTGTCTCTTGATGCCAATCAGACCAGGTCTCGACGATCGCGAGTGTGCGGCGGGAAGTCGTACGCCGTGCAAGATGATGTTGGTGACAAGGTGGTGAATATATCGGCTTGCTATCTATCGGTAACCGATGTACGGTGGATGCCATGGCGAACGCTTCAACTCAATCGGATGGACTCGGCAAGAACCCGGGCGTTTCCGCGCTGATCCTTTCTAGTCTGGCTGGTGGCGAGAAGCACGGGTACGCATTGGTCAAAGACGTCGCGGACTTTGCCGGTGTGGACCTGGCCCCCGGGACCCTGTACGAGGCACTCGCCCGACTTGAGCGGCTCGGCCTCATCGAGGCCGTGGCGACCGAGGATCGACGTCGGCCCTACCAATTGACGGGCACTGGCGCTACGGCACTGTCCCAGTACCTGGCTACCCAAAAGCAGGTGGTCAAGGTCGGCCAAGCACGCCTCGCGCAGGGTTGGTCGTTCGCGTGAAGTCAATCATGACACCAACCCGCCGAGCTGAACGCCTGAGCAAGCTCTATCCGTCCATCTGGCGCGAACGCTACGGCGCAGAATTCGTCGACTTCATGGAGCAGTCCATCGCCGACACACCACACGACAGCAAGCGGACGGTGAACATCCTCACGAAGAGTGCCCACGTGCGCCTCGGCGAACTTGGACTCGTGGGACCTACGCTCGACACCGAGAACGCTTCCCGAACCGCACTGGGCACCTCCACCGTGTTGGCGACGTTCTTCACCGTCTTCGCACTCTTCTACTGGTCCAGCGCGATGGTGTCATGGAATTCCAATCCGCACGTTGCCACGTCCATCTCACTTTCGATGTGGACGGGCGCCGTCACAGTGTCGACAATGATGCTCGCTCTGACCCTCTTCTTGGTCGGTTTCGCAGCGATCGTCCACGCCCTGAAGAGGTCACTTGCGAAGCGTGACAAGTCATTCGCCTGGCCCCTGGTCATTGTTCTGGTCTCAACGGCGGCAATCGTGAACGCGATTCATCAGTTCACGAGATTCACGATTCAGCGCGGTGGAATCCAATGGACCCAACTAGGCGTTGGATTGAAACAGGTAGCGGGCGCGACCCAGTGGGTGACGCAAAGCATCATCTGGGGCCCTTCGTGGACCGGAGGGAGTTCCTTCTCGGCGGGACTCCTCCACATCAGCACGACTGTCGCCGTCTTTGCCCTGGCCTTTGGCGTAGCGGGACTCATCCGCCGGAGCG
>Ga0307377_10002492_pt1 | contig 21703 bp, 11 predicted proteins | sample TR3MG_FD_202535 | JGI IMG/M metagenome (GOLD analysis project Ga0307377, IMG submission 202535) | Soil microbial communities from Risofladan, Vaasa, Finland - TR-3 | ecosystem: Environmental > Terrestrial > Soil > Coastal area > Acid sulfate soil | place: Finland: Risofladan, Vaasa | collected...
ATCTGCTTCCTCCTTGGAAATGTCGTCTTGTAAACAACATCCTAAGGAATGAAACGGGTGGCTCGCTGACGCTCGCCACTCTGACGCTTCTACAGAACTTTACGGGCTTAATCTATGGCCGCTTTTGGGTGATCACCGAGGGCTATGACGGTAGCAGTTCAACATATCCGCTCGAACTGATTCACCAAGGATGATGACCATCTGTTTGGGCTTCCTGACCTCTGCCCCCGCGCTCGCATCCATCAGAGATGCTGCACCTACAGCACCGGTGGTCTTCAAGAATTCTCTGCAATTCATGGTTCACCCTCTCCAAATTCATTGGGTTAACATTTCAATTGACCACAGCGCAGCAGCGCTTGAACTTCTTGACGCTTCAGCACGTGCACCTATCGTTTCTGCATGCTTTGGTCATCGCTACGCTCGAATCCCGCGCATGCACCCGTTGATTGCATGACATTGGCCGGAGCCCTCTGCTGGCGCAACTGATTCGCCATAAACTTCATTTACCAATCGATATGCCGAAAGAACTTCTTACAATCAGCCACATGAATGTCTTTAACAATTCAAGCGATAAACCGTGGTTTCGTCGTACTGTTGGCCGGGCTCAAGAATGCTGGCCGGCGCGCCTTGGAGGTTCGGGCCGTTCGGATATTTCGAGGTTTCCAAACAGAAACCGCGAAACTGGCCGAAGCGCGTACCATCCTCGCGGCGCAAATCGTCAGAAGTGTAGCGCCCAGTGTAGAAAAGTCCGCCCGGTTCAGTGGAAAGCACCGTCAGTCTGCGACCGCTGGCGGCCTCACAAAATTCCGCCACCCTAGCGAGCACGCCGACTGGCTTGTCGAAAACGTAGTAATGATCGAAGCCCATCGGCAGTTCGCCGAAACAATCGCCGAGGCACTTGGGCTGGTTGAAATCGAAGACCGAGCCGGCCACCGCAGCTTCCGCACCAACGGGGACGCCGGTTTCATCGGCCACCAAGTAACGGTCGGAACAAATCTGCACGGCGTGATCCAGAACTTGGTCGCGAAATCCATTCAAGTTGAAATATGTGTGATTGGTGAGCGAGACCGGGGTGGCATTGTCCGTGGTCGCTTGATAACGAATGCGCAGTTCATTGGCGTTTGTAAGGCAATACTCAACGCTGACCTTCAGAGTGCCGGGGTAACCTTGGTCGCCATCTGGACTTATCAAGCTCAACTTCAATAGGACATGATCGGCGTTCTTCACCGCGTCCACCACATCCCACACGCACTTGTCGAAGCCGTTGACGCCACCATGCAGATGGTTGGGTCCGTTGTTGGTCGCCAGTTGATATTCCTTGCCGCCAACGGTGAACTTCCCATCTTTCATACGGCCTGCATAGCGCCCAACTATGCAGCCGAAATAAGGGGAGTTGGCTCTGTAGGCCTGGCCGACATAGCCATCAAGAGTGTTAAAGCCGCAGACGATGTCTGCCTCCATCCCATTCCGGTCGGGGACAAGGAGCGACGTCACCGTACCGCCATAATTGGTGATCTTTACCGTCATCCCACTATCATTTGTTAGCGTGAATAGATCTACTGCGGATCCACCCACCTCGCCAAACGCTAATTGGTTAAGGTTCATGAATCAGCCTCCTTCTGGAATGATTGGCGCGGCATGGGCTCCCCTGCATCCCTTGGCGAACTTCGTGGGAACGCGTAAAACAAATGCGTGAGAATGGCCGGAACCCCCCCGGAGGATTACAACCGTCACAGTACGTTCCGTTCTCAACTGGCGTTGACCCCGCTTGGATAACGACGTGTACAAGTCAATTCGAGGATGAATTGGCATTGCGGGGCCTTGTTGTAGTGATGGCATCATGCACTGTTCATTGCCCGGGAGGCTCGACAACCGGCAACGAGAAACTACTGGCAACAGGTGGCTTGTCACCGATCCGATCCGTATCCTCCAGGCCCGGAAAGTAGCGGTAATAGTCATCGCGGCTGAACTGATCTCTGAGCGCCTTGAATTTGGCGGCCCGCCGGGCGCACTCCTGACGGGCTTGTTCTTCATCGCCAATCAGCAAATCGTAAAAATTGGACGAGATATTCTTTCCATCCGGTCCTGCAAGAGACAACGTGACGCGGAAGGTTTGGCCGACGCTTCCGACCACCTTCCAATTCAAAGGTTCTACCATTGCCGAACTACTGGCGGAGATGTCATTGATTGGATAGCTCTGCTTTAGCATCGAATTTCCTTGAGCGTCTGTAATCTCGACTTTCAATGAACTATTCGTGAAGCTATGAGCGAAATCGTTGACAATCCACAGCCCACCCGAGAAATCTTCGCCGGGAAGCCAGCGGCGCTTGTCGAATTGCAACGAAACAAGGAGCGGTTGATACGCCCGCCGCACAAAGTCGAACGACTGTTTCGGCACCTGGAAATAATCCACGATGCCCCATTTCATATCTGGAGCATAGGTGATGAAATGGCAAATCGAGATGGCGCTGGATTTCGGTTTGCGCCGGCGCATGTACTCGATGCCGTATTGGAAGATGGTTCCCTGGGCGATCTGCGTGGCCGCAACGAAGTCCTGCAACGAACTGGTGCGCTCGTCTCCGAAGACCTGGTAGTTCACATTGCGGAGTTCGTCGAGGTCGGCAAAGTGATAGCCCCAGCTTGGCCCGGGAGGCCAGATTTCGTCCGGCGGAATGAACTTGCGGAGGCTCTCCACGTTAGGGACTGAAGTGACACCGAACTCTGGAATCACAGCATAATTCCATTTTTTGACATCGTCTTCAATCAGGCTACTACCGATGGAGTAAAAGACGTTGTGGGTGTGCGCGCTGTCATTGGGGCCGCCTAGCCCGAGGTTTTGTACCACCGGCGGGTAGCTCAACGGCGAAGTCGGGACGTAGGGAAGGTTAATATAGGGTCGAATTGCTTGTCCAAGGCCGACAAGGAACTGTGCGCTGTATTGCGCCTGTGACGGGGTAAGAGAGGCGTAGAACATTTCCTCTCCGCCCTCCAGCAACACCAGAGAGGGATGCGATCGCAACGTCTTGATTTCGGCTACGGCTTCGGTGTACGTTGCATCTCGAAATGCCTTATCTCCAGGAAGGCTGGTCGAGGCAAGTGGGATTGCATCCTGCCAGACGGTAATTCCCTCCTCATCGCACAACTGATAGAAAAGGTCGACCTCGGTGGGATGCCAGCCAAAGATGCGCAGGTTGTTGAGGTTGCCCTCCCTGGCAAGTTGAATCAGCTTGCGATACTTTTCCGGGCTATTGCGACCATAATAGATATCAGGCGGACCGCCCCAATTGGCCGAACGCAGGAACTCGTGTTTGCCGTTGATCACCATTGTCCATGGGAGTTTTACTTGGTCTTTTGTAAACCCAGGATTTCGCTCCATCCGAATTTCTCGGATGCCAAAGCGGGTTTCGGTCTTGTCCCAGGTCGCACCATCTCTGCCCAAAACTGTGGTTTCCACTTTGTATAGGTTCGGCTTGCCCAGGTCCCACGGCCACCAAAGTTGGGCGTTCGGAACGTTGAATGTCAATGTAACTTCACTGTCCGTCGCGGGATGGGAAACAGTCGCTTCCGCTTCGAAACTTGGACCATCAAAGTTTGCCCCACTCATTACGGCGCGCACCTTGGCCCCGCCAGTCAGTTTCGAGTTGTGGCTCGTCAGCGCGACTTTCACCTGCACGGTGGCGGAACCATCTGGATGAATCTCCGAGGTGGGATAGAGGTCCGCTACATTCACCGGACCCGTCGCAATAACGCGAATCGGTTTCCAAATGCCAATCGGTGCCGGGAATCGCGAGTAATCACCCGTCCAATGGAACATTCGTCCGGCAACCTCACGGTAATTTCTAGGAGGCGGAGCAAGGCGGACCATCAGTTCGTTGCTATCCGCACGCGATTTGTCTCCATAGTGAAGAATCGAACTTACATCAAACTCAAACGGTGCAAACATGCCTTCGTGGCGGCCAAGATATTTTCCGTTGAGCCAGACATCACAGGCATAATCGACTCCCTGGAAGTCCAGCCGCACAACCTTGCCCTTCACAGCTACCGGTACTTTAAATTCGCGATGGTACCACCATTCCATTTCCATCGCCCACTTGGCTTTCATGCCATTGCGCCCATAGTGTGGATCCGGAATCTCCCCTGCCCGCCAGAGATCCGTGTAAACATCGCCAGGTACCGTCGCGCCACCACTCCCATCAAACGCGCCGCCCGACATGTCCTCGAAATATTCTTTCTCACCCTCGCCGGGACGAATGCCTTCCATCTGCCACTCGTGTCCACTCAAGTCCAGCGTCCAGCGTCCTACTGCCCCTGAGGCCGCGCCAGGCTGAGCAGCAAACGTGTAGACGAGTGTTGCAGGTCCGAGACACGCATACACCAGGCAATAAGCAACAGACTTCATTGCGCGGACTAGAAAGCAGTGCATCTTTTCTCCCTGTGCTGCTTTGTGAGAGGTTTCGACATTCATGTTGTGTTTCAGCGACTGATGCCCAGGACAACCCTTTAGAATGTTCACCACCGTTTGCCCTTGCCCAGCCATTGCTCCTGTGAAACCTAAAGCCCATACTTGCCCACAACAATATCGACCATCCCCTTGACTCGGAAGTTTCAGACCGCTGTTAGTGGACTTCCTCGGTCTGTAAACCACGCCATTGCTTATTTAGCTGCTCTCGCGATCTCCCGAGATGTGGCATCCGTTGCCGAAGCGGAGCCGATGCAATAGTTTTCACCATCGTAAGACCGACCGGGATTCCTGCTGGCGGGTTTGATGAAACCACCCCCGCACCCTCGCGCACCACGTAAAACCGATCCGAAGAAAGGTTCGTCAGCGTCTCCCTGGTTCCATCCGGCCACAGAATCTCAGCTTTGTCCACGCGCGCATGACTTCCCAGCCCAAAATGAATCCGTAAATCGTGCTGCGACAGATAGCTGCCACCGCTCAGCACTTCACCCGTCTGCACCAGGTCACCCGCCGTTGCTTGCACCCGCGCATTCAGAGCGAGGCGATTGCACTTTACGCCCTCCAATTGAAAGCTGATCCAGTGACTCGGCGGCCCGCCTTCCGGACGTAGAATCATCGGCTCGCCTTCCAGGTTCTCCACCACCGCTTCCATACGCCCGTCGTTAAATAGGTCGCCCACCGCAACTCCGCGGCTCACCTGCGGCTTCTCCAGCGCCAATCCCACGCGCCGACTCACGTTCTTGAAGGTCCCGTCGCGCTGGTTCACAAACAGCAACTTCGGCTCTAAAAACGCTGTAGATGTATGCGCGCTGTCCACCTGCGGATACACATGACCGTCCACTAGGAAAAAGTCCAGCCACCCATCATTACTGAAGTCCACAAATGCATCGCCCCAGCCCACGTAGCCCTGCGTTCCGCGCGCGATTCCCGAGGCGATCGAAACATCGTTGAAGTTCATGCTGCCCTGGTTCTCATACAACGCGGCGTACTCAATGTCGAAGTGCGAAATCAGGAGCGACATGCGCCCCGTGTGCCGGTAGTCGCCCACGGACACGCCCATGTTGGCTTGCTCCACGCCATCTTCGTTTGCGGCAACTCCGCTGGTCAGCCCTTCGTCATCAAACTTTCCCTTGCCGTCGCTGCGATACAGGTAGTTCGCTTCCCCATCGTTGGTCACAAACAGGTCGATCTTGCCGTCGTTGTCAAAGTCTGACCACACGGAAGTGAGCCCGTAGCGCCCCTCTTTATCATCCACGCCGGCGGCTTTGGACACATCACTGAACGTTCCGTTGCCGTTGTTGTGATAGAGACTGTCCGGGAGACCTTTCAGCCCACGCGGACCGCATTGCACATCCATCCCCAGATACTTGCACGACTTTTGCGCGCTTGCGGCACCAAATGCCGGAAGGTCATGCAGGTTGAAGTCCACATAATGCGAGACAAACAGGTCGGCCCAGCCATCGTTGTCGTAGTCGCCGAACGTCGCACCGGTGGCCCAGCCGTGATCGCTTGCGAGCCCAGCCGCCTTGGTCACATCCGTGAACGTGCCGTCGCCGTTGTTTCGGTACAGCACGACCCCGTTCAGACACGTGACAAGCAGGTCCGGCCAACCGTCGTTGTTGTAGTCACCCAACGCCGCGCCCATTGCCCAGCACGGATACCCCACGCCCGCCTTGTCGGTCACGTCCGTGAACGTACCGTCGTGGTTGTTATGGTAGAGCGCGCTCCGCGCCTTTACTGCGTGCAGCGCCATCTCCACACTCTGCGCATTCGTAAAGTAGATGTCCGGCCAGCCGTCGCCGTCGTAGTCAATCAGCGCCACGCCGCCGCTCATTGATTCGGCAATAAACTTCGCTTCTGGGCTTGACAGGTGATCAAAGTGAATCCCCGTCTTCACGGTGATGTCCACCAGTTGCGGATAGTTCGGAAGCGGGCCCGTGGCCGTTTGTTCGGCCGCAGCCTTCTCCCGCTCCGCGACAGAGAGCGGAGTCGCCGTCCCCATCTGCGCCATCGCAGCCGCATGAACGCACACCAATGAAACTATCGTGCAGCACGGAAGTAGTCGTATCCTCCGCATCTGGATGCTCGACGCGATCCCTCGCGTCTCAGATCTACTTCTCATCCGGCTCGTCCGCGCGAATTTGATTCGGCACAATGAGCAGGTTCTTCAATTCAGCGTGTAGTTTGTCTTTCAGGTCTTTCAGCTTCTTATAGATCTCAATTTCCCGCTTTGCGTCGTCCATCCGCCCTTCCTTGCGATACAGCGTAGCCAGACGATAATGCGCAATTGCATTCGTCGGGTCTTCCTGCAGGGTCTGCTCAAGAAGCGGTAGCGCCTTGTTCGTTTGATTCAACTCAATCAGTGCCTTCGCCAGCCCAAGTCTGGCTTCCGTATCTGCGGGTTGCAGCTTCACCGCCTGGCTGTACTTCTCATAAGCCTGCTGGAAATCTCCATTCTGCGCATCCATTTCGGCCAGCCGGCATAGCGGCTTCTCGTCCTGCGGATTCTCTTTCCGCGCGGTAAGGTACTCCCGCTCGGCTTCCTTCTTCGCCGCCAGATCCTGCGAGGCGTTTAGCAGTTCCGCCAGTTCGAAATGCACACCGGGCAAATTTGGATCGATGGCAATCGCCTTGCGATATTCCGCAAGCGCGTCGTTCGTTTTTCCTTCCCGTGTCTCTTCATGCGCCATCATCTGGTGCATCTGCGCAGACTCCGGTGCATGGATCGCCAGCGCCAGCATCGATTCGCCGGCCAGGTCTGAGTAGGTCCGGTACGCCGCATACTGCACCTCCGGATTGTCCGGAGCTGACTTTCGCAACTTTGCCAGCACGAACGCTGCATCGTCAAGATCGCCGGTCTGCGTATATAGACTTACCAGTTCAAGACCGAGCTGCACCTTGAACTTCAGATCTTGGATCAGGGGGAAAGATGCTTCCAGGTCTTTTCGCCCCTGATCAAGATCTAGCGTGTCTACTTCTGCTAGGCCCAACAATCCATGAATATTTTCCAGGTCTGGTTTCGCGCTAAGGGCGGCGCGAAGATGAGGAATCGAGTCCGCCTGCTTTCCTTGGAAGAAGAGGAGAACCCCGAGGTTCCCCTGCGCATCCACATTTCTGGGATCAATTGCCACTGCGGACTTCAACTCCGGAATCGCCAGATCTGGCCGCTTCTCACTCAAATAGCCTTCTGCCTTTTGAATGTGCGCAGAAACTTCTCTCCGCTCGACCGTTGTTGTTTGAGACAGACACAACGTGGATTCGAGCAACACGACAAATCCCGTCAAGACAACCTGAAACTTCCTGTTCATGGAATCCAGTGTAGCCGGGCATCGACGCCTCGGCACGTGCATCGCTCAGGCGATGGAAAAACCTGAACGGACGGCGTTAGATTGCCGTCCGTTCAGGTGGGTGAAAATGCTTTTGTTAGAACGAGAAGCGTGCACTTAGTTCCATGGTCCGGCCGCCAACGTAGACACCTGAGATCTGGTTGCCCCCGAAGAGGTTTTCCGCGAAAGGCTGGCCCTGCGCTGCCCCACTCAGACTGCTTTGGGGGAACGCAAAGCTGGGGTGATTGAAGGCATTGTTCGCGTCAGCACGTATTTCCAGATGGGTTTGTTCGATGAGCGTAAACTGCTTGCCCAAGGAGAGATTTACAAGGTTGAACCCGGGACCATAAAGGCAATTTCTCCGCACATTACCAAAGGTCCCATTTAGAGGAAGTGAGAACGCTGCAGGGTTGTACCACTCTTGAATGGTGCGTCCTCCTCTCGGAGTTGTGCTCACCCCCAGCACACGATTTGGAAACTGGTTCCCTGCATGCGCATACGTATTGCCATTCGTAGTCAGAGTGAATGGGTTCCCCGTGGTAAGAGTGATCATTGTCGACAGACGCCAGCCACCGATAATTCCATCCACCAGCCTGTTGCTATTACTCAGGAACAGTCTTCCTCGACCGACAGGTAATTCGTAAACAGCATTCCCTTTGAACGCGTGGCGGACATCGAAGTTGGAGTTGCTGTAGTTGGCGCTCGGATCGTAGGCGTTCTGATAGTATGTTGACCCGGCGGAACCGCCCCATCCGGTTGAGTCCTGGTCGTCCAGCATATGCGACCAAACGTAGTTGAAATTGAAGGTGAGGCCAGCTTTCATCCGTTCCGTGATGGAGGCTTGCAATGAGTTGTAATTTGAGATTGCGTTTTTGCTGTCTCCATTGACTCCTTGATATTGTGGGTATGGGCGGAAAGCAAGATCGCTTGCCGACAGATTTGTTGCTGGAATTTGGTTATGATCAGATGGGAAGCTCAGATTGAAACCATGGCTGGCCACATACGCAACCTCCGCCACCAGGTTTGTAACTACCTGTTTTTGTACGCTCACTGTCCATTCGTAAATCTGAGGTACGGGCGTGTGGTAGGGATTGTAAGTGACCCCTTGGCCATTGTAGGCATTAGGAGTGGTCGGAGAATGAACGAACGGGAGACTAGCGCCAGCCCCACTCAGTTGCACAAGAGGAGTAATACCATTCGTCTGATCCGTAGCATTCCCTGATGAGCTGTTCGCGGAACCCATGCCGCCGCCGTATGTGTCGAGGTTCCAGTTATAAGAGTAGATGCCAAATGCTCCGCGAATTGTCATATCCGGTTTCGGTTCATAGGAAAATCCAAGCCGAGGCAGGAACGTGCTGAAAACATCCGCCTGGAGTGAAGTGCGACCGTTTGCGTGAGTCGACGCATACCACATTGCCCCCAGGGTATTTGTTGCGGGATTGGTGACAGTGGGATCGAAACTCCGGATGTTGTTGTTGACTTCATTCCAGCCGTGATTGATTTGGTAGCGCAAGCCGACATTGATCGTCAAATTCGGCCGCATCTTGTAATCATCTTGGACGAACACCTGAGGACTCTTAAAGCGTGCTCCAAACTCAGGCGAGACGCTTGCATTCCATCCATTCGATGTGCCGAGAAGAAAATCGGCGTACCCTACGCCGGTACTGGGATCTGCGGACGCCACTCCTGTCGAAGGATTGACAGTCCAATGCTGAGTGTATTGGCCGGAAAAACTCAAGGTTCCAGCATTGGTGTTGCCCCAGGCGGTATCGTCATCGCGGAAAATAAGAAATTCTCCCCCGAAATGCAGGATGTGCTTGCCCCGGATCATTGTGACAACGTCGGAAGGCGTAAAGACCTGCTCTTGGTAATACGAGTTACTTTGCGGGGCAACGTTGGTGTAAGAGGCGTACGAAACCTTGGGAATGTCATCCGCCTTGGCGAACTGCCAGCCCAGTTTCGCGGCGTAGCCCTTGCCCAGCGCCAGATCGGTATAGTAGTTCCCCTGCCAGGCAAAGGCCATTCTGGCTTCATTGATCATCGTGGGGCTAATATTCCACACGTCGCTGATTTGAGCACTGTTGCTATCCGCGTCGCCTGCCTGACACCCAATGGGACACACGAACACAGCACTTGGAGTCACAATCGGCGTGTCACGCTGTGCATCGGTGATGGTGATCCGATTGTTCGGGGTGACATCATAATCGAGCCGCCCAAAATATCGTATCATAGGCGAATTTTGCGAGGGGTTTGAGTAGAAGTTGTTCTGTAGCACACCTATGGAATTAAGGGCCCCAGAAACAAACCTTCCGCCCGCAACATGATTCGACGCGGTAGGGTAGAACTGTTCGAGACTCTTGGCTACCGTATCAAGCATGCCGGCAGGAATTGCGTTGGTCCCGTATTCCTCCATGAAGGACTTCCTGACGGGATATTGATTTCCTTGGGCGTCCGTTGCGATCGTCTGCGTGGTCGGATCATAGATAAGCGGCTGACCTGAGAAGTCGCCACCCAGAACAGTCTGAGTTGGAACCGTGTAAGTGCCAAAGAAGGTGCTGTCAGCACCGGTCGCCACAGCCTGGTGTTCGCTGATTGTGCGGTCATAGTTGAAGTAGAAAAACATCTTCTTTTTCAAGATTGGCCCTCCAATGGACCCGCCAAAATTGTGATATCGAAGTATCGGAATCGCCACCTGGTTGCCGAAACCATAGGGTGCCGCGTTTAATGCGTTATTTTGAAAGTAATCGTAAGCGGCCCCGTGGAACTGACTCGTGCCCCCCTTGCTGATCTCCTGAAACATTGCTCCACCGATACCGTACTGGGCTGAGAAAGAGGACGTAGCTACCGTAAGCTCCTGGGTTGTTTCCAATGGAGGCAAAAAGAAGTTGTTGCTGTGGGTCATTGAAATTTGGGCGCCATCAAGAAGCACGGTGCTATAAGGCAAATTTCCGTTCACCGCCATCTTTGCCGCAGGATTGACTTGCCCGTAAGCCGAGCCCAGACCAACGCTGCCCGGAACCACATACATCTCGTTCTCCCAGGTTTGCCCGACCTCCGGGAGCAGGGCCAAAGTCTGCGACGGCAGAGTCATCGACTGATCGCCGCTCTCGGTCTTAAGCAGCGGTTCGTCGGTCGTGACTACAACCTGCTGGGTCGTTGATCCGATACTCATCTGCGCGTTGACGCCGGTAACTCCTACTTGAAGGGTGATTGGGCCGCGCACGACCGTCTTGAACCCTTCCTTTGTAAATGTGAGTTTGTAGGATCCCGTCACAATCGAAGAAGTGTCGAAGACGCCCTGACCGTCCGTTGTATAGTTTTTGGACACTTGCGTGTTTATATTCAGGACCGTGACGGTCGCACCCGGAATGACCGCCCCTGTTTCATCCGTCACCGTTCCTCGAATGTCACCTGAATTCGTACTCTGGGGGAACACTGGGACTACCGCGAACAATAGTAAGCAGGCAGTCACAAAGAAACTCACTCTTTTCATAAATCGCCTCCCGTCAAATCTCATTTTCATTGCTCACCTTTCCGCCCGCGCTATGCACGATGCGTTTGTTGTACCTGGCATGCATTTTGCAATCTGAGCGCTATTTTTCTCACAACGCGTTCTCCTCAAACTACTTCCCCTCGATGCCCAATTCATTAACTCCCAAAAGCCTGCGACGATTCGCACGCACCACTCCGGACAAAGCCTTCCATAACTAAGAACTCCACCCGAAATCATCAGCGGACTCTCAGAGGCACAGATTATAGATTAAAGTACATCTTCAATGTCAAGGATTATTTTTCACTCTACAAGGTCGCTACTAAATATAAGTAATACAATCATTTATGGAATATACGGCTACTGCGCAAGTTTGAGCGTGTGCGAATTCCTCTGTTCTCGCAACTGAGTTCGCGGATGGGCCCTACCAGCGAAATCGGTACTACCGTTGTAAGTAAGCGCTAATCCAGGAGTGCTCAGGCCGGCTCTCCGCGCGGAGCGATGGAGAAGACGATACAAGGTTGGAAGGACGAGTTGGAGCGAGCGGACCGGCGGATCGCAGATCTGTTTGCGCGCTCGGAGGTGCGGGAGCGCAGTCTGGTCATTCTGGAATAGCTCCTCAGCGGCTGGGAACGTAAGAACAGTTGTCAGGTAGCAGAGTGGGTAGGGGAAGCTTCGCCTTATGGGATGCAGTATCTACTGGATCGATCGCGTTCGGACGCCAGCGCGATCCAGGCACGCTTGAGCGAGTATGTGCAGCAAGAGTTAGGCAGCCTGGATGCGGTGCTGGTGCTCGACGAAACCGGATCTCTGAAGAAGTGTAGCCATTCTGCCGGGGTTCAGCGCCAGTACAGCGGAAATGCGGGACGGATCGAGAACAGCCAGGTGAGAGTGTTTCTTTGTTATCCCAGCGAACGGGAAATGTTCTGCTGGATCGCGAGTTATATCTTCACCAGGATTTGATCGAGGATGGCCCGCGTTGCCGTGCCGCCGACATACCCGAAGTAGTCCAATTTGCAACCAAACCGATGCTGGGCAAGCGGATGCTGGAACGAGACTTCCAGGCCGGAGGGCCCTGCGACTGGGTAGCGGGGATGAGGGTGATGGCCGTGACAATAAGCTGCGCCGCTGGCCGGATGAGCGTCACCAGCCTTTAGCATTTTGGCGCTAGCAGCGGATCAACGCTGATGGCAGCAGGACATGCGCCAGCACCGCGTGGATGAGATCGCAAACGGGCGGCCCAGGCTGGCTTGGAAACGTCTTTCGGCTGGTCAGGGCGCCAAGGGAGTGAGACTCTACGATTGGGCCTTTGTGCGCTGGGCAGAGGATGGAGGTTGGCAACATACTTTGCTGGTGCGGCGTAGTCTGCACGCAAAGCCAGAGTACGCTTTCTATTTCACTTATACCCCCAAAATGAAAGGCACTCTGAAGACCTTGGTGGCCATCGCAGCACGGCGCTGGGCCATCGAAATCCCATTCCAGATGGCCAGGGGCGAGTGTAGGTTGAACCACTATGAAGTTCACCACTGGCAGGGATGGTACCTACTCATGACCCTGACCATGTTGGCCGTGACCGTGTTGACGGTGCTGCGTGCAGCGTAGAAAAAGCCTTCCCGCAAGAAGGTTCATCTCAGCGTGCCGGACATCCGTCATCTGCTTGCCCTGTGGCTGTGGCGCGGATGGCATAGTCTGGAGCATCTTCTGCTTTGGTCTGACTGGCGAAGACAGCACCAACTCCTCGCCCAGTTCGACCACTACCACAAACGAGGCTCCCTGCTTCCTGCCAATTATCTACAACGGTAGTACTAACGTCTTGTTTCGACGAAGGCAAATGATTCGGCGTAAAGAGTCATCGCCTTCGATTTCTATGTAACCCTCAAAGACCGCGCGACGAAACCAGTAAAGTGAGGATGCTGTGAAAAGTGAACCCTCCGCCATCCTTAACTCACTTAATCAATCCTAATCGTCACTGTCATCCGCAGGACTCCATTTTTACTTTCAAAACTTTCACTCAACCACTTAACAATTTCATTATCAATAACATACTTCCGCTGTGCCGATCCTCTATTTTCTCTTTCGGCACCAAGCCCATTTTCAGCCAAGCGGATACTCTGGCACAGATGATAGATTATAAAAAATGAATAAGCGACTCAATTTGAAGGTTGACTTCCCACCGAAATCAACTGGTGATGTCGTTGGCCGCAAACTCGATGCCGTCGCAAAACGCCTTCGGCAGCCTACTTCTATTCCGGTCCAGGTCGCGGCAGTTCTCCGTGGACTCATCTTGGGCGGCCAACTCTGTCCAGGGGATCGCGTCGTCGAGTGGAAGATTAGCCGTCAACTGGAAATCGGTCAGCCCACGGCGAGGGAGGCGCTGCTGATTTTAGAAGGTGAGGGTCTGCTATTGCGGAATCCGAACCGCGGATGCACGGTCACAAGCCTAAGCGTGAAGGAAATTGGACAGATTTATGCAGTTCGCGTCGAACTGGAACCGCTGGCAGCCGAACTCGCCGTACGAAATCGTGAAAACTGGAATCCCGACGTTCTCACTTTGGCTATAGAGCGGCTCTCGAAAGCGGCGGCTTCTGGTGACCTAGACGCGTGGCATAAGAGTGATTTGGAGTTTCATCAAACTCTCTGGCAGATTGCCGGAAACCCGTTTCTGGAAAAATCCCTTTCGCAGATATGCATCCCCTTCTTCGCCTTTTCCGAGTTGGTATACCTCCATGACAAACCTCGCAACTTAAAATCCTTGTGCAAACAGCACGCCAACATAGCAACCGCCATTGTCAGCGGAAGTGAGCAACAGGCCCGTCTTGTTACACGAAAAGTATTGGAAGATTTCCGGAAGAATTGGGTATCCTCGACAGAACAAGCCGCCGACGAACTCAAGGGTGTCTGACGTGCGCCCTCATTGCTCGATGCGGCCTATAGACTGACGTGCGTCTAACCCAAAATGTTCTCCAAAACGGGGATTGGAAAACTTGTGCGCACAGAGATTCTATCCAGTGAGGCGAGTTCGTCCAATCTACGCAAGATCCTTAATGCTGGCTGGCGGGTTGCGATACCGAGTTGGCGCGGAACAGGAGACACAAGCGTTCCGTATCGCACTGCCGAAAAAACCCCTTTCGAGGATCATGATGGCATGCTAGCTGGCAATAGCTAGCGCCGACTGCTCTGAACGAGACCTCACTCGTAGTTTAACTTGATAATCGGCAAGAAAGGACGGATTGGGCTTTGAGCACGACAAGACGAGACGCAGTGAAGATGATTGCCGGATCTAGCATTGCTGCCACAGTAAAATTGGGAGCTTTTGCAACGAGTGAAACCCTGGGAAAACCTCGTCACGCCGCGGATTTCAACTCAGGCTGGCGATTTTCTTTGACTGCTCCCTCTGACGCCCAGCGAAACGATCTCGATGATACTAACTGGCGCAAAGTGCAGTTGCCGCACGATTGGAGCGTAGGTGAATCCTTTAATAAGGCGTATGAGGGCGCAACAGCTTTTCTGCCCGGCGGCATTGGGTGGTATCGAAAGCATTTCTCAAGCCCGATGGGCGTCAAGGATACGGTGACGTCTCTCTATTTCGACGGAGTTTATAACAATGCTGAGGTCTGGCTGAACGGTACAAAGCTTGGCGAGCATCCCTATGGATTCTCACCATTTTATTACCACATCTCGGCATTGCTCCATACCAATGGCGAAGAGAATGTCGTGGCCGTGAAAGTGGATCGATCCCGTTTTGCAGACTGCCGCTGGTATCCCGGCTCGGGCATCTATCGCAACGTCTTGCTTATCACCACAGGCAAATTGCACATCCCGATATGGGGCACAGCTGTTACTACCCCAGAAGTCACCGAGCAATCCGCCACTATTGCCATTGCCATCAAGATGCAGAATGATTTCTCTGATGCCCGCCCCTTCCAACTCGTCACTCACCTCTTTGATCCCTCTGGAAGAAAAGTTGCCGAGCAGACCAGTGCCGGCCACATGAACTCAAGTACTGGGCAAACTTTCAATCAGCGTTTCGGCATCCCGGCACCGCAGCTTTGGGGCCCGGAGACGCCGCGCCTTTACAAAGCCGTAACGACCGTTCTTGCGGACGGTAAAGAAGTAGATCGCTATGAGACCCCTTTTGGTATTCGCACACTGCGCTTCGATCCGGAGAACGGCTTTTTTCTCAATGGGAAGAAAACTCTTTTCAAAGGCGTTTGTCTGCACAACGATGCGGGACTTGTGGGTACAGCGGTTCCCGACGGCGTATGGCGCCGCCGCTTAGAAAAGCTCAAAGCCGCCGGCGCCAACGCCATTCGTACGGCACACAATCCTCCCTCTGAAGAATTCCTCGCCCTGTGCGACAAGATGGGATTCTTAGTGCTCGAGGAATTCTTTGACGAGTGGGATTATCCGAAGGACAAGCGGAAGAACATGGCGGAAAAAAGTGACGATTACATCACACATGGCTATACTGAACACTTTCAGCAATGGGCCGAACGAGACCTGAAGTCATCTATGCTCCGGGATCGGAATCATCCTTCGGTTGTAATGTGGAGCATCGGCAACGAGATCGAGTGGACTTATCCGCGCTATCCCGCCGCTTCTGGCTACTTTGCGCCGGACTGGCACGGAAACTTTTTCTGGACGCCACCCCGGTTCTCCCCTGCGCTGATGCAGAAGCGCTTTGCGGCGATGCCGGAAGGAAAATACGTGCTTGCCCGGACAGCAGAGAAGCTTTCCAAATGGACGAAGGAACTCGACACCACACGGCCAGTGGTGGCAAACCTCGTCCTGCCCTCAGTCAGCTACATATCGGGTTATACGGATGCACTGGACATTGTCGGCTTCAGCTATCGACGTGTCGTCTATGACTACGCCCACACGAATTTTCCGAGCAAGATGATTTTAGGCACGGAGAATGTGGTGCAGTGGCACGAATGGAAAGCTGTAATTGACAGAAACTTTGTCGCGGGAACCTTCCTCTGGACAGGTATTGATTATCTCGGCGAGGCAAGTGGCAAATGGCCTGAAAAGGGAACGGCAGGCGGGATGCTGGATTTAGCCGGTTTCGAGAAGCCGCCCTACCATATGATGAAGTCACTTTGGAGTGACGAGCCGGAGATCTACATTGCTACACAGACTATGAAACAGTCGCCCTATCGGGTAGATGCAGTGTCGGACAAGGTGGTCGAAAAGCAGCCCGGTTCATGGCAACATGGTTTGTGGGTGTGGCAGCCGGTCAGCGAATTCTGGAAGTATGCGCCCAATGAATTGACGGTCGTCGAAGTCTACTCAAACTGCAAGGACGTTGAGTTGCTTTTGAACGGCAGGTCGTTGGGCACAAAGCACCTGACCGACTTCCCCGACCGTATTTACAAGTGGGCCGTACCGTTCACTTCGGGCAAACTCGTTGCCAAGGGCAAGTACAATGGGCACACGGTTGAGACTGAACGAATCACCGCCGGACCCCCAGTGGCCATCCAACTCACGGCGGATCGCAAATCATTGAGGGCAGATGGAAAGGATGTTGCTCATATTGTCGCTATGTTAGTGGATAAGAGTGGGGTTCCCGTCAAAACCGAGAATCGCCAAATCACGTTTGACATTGAGGGCATAGGCAGGGTTCTCGGTGTCGACAATGGCGCAGTAAATAGCGTGCAGGATTATCAATCCAACCGCGTCGTGACCGATCAGGGTTGCTGCCTGCTGATTGTGCAGTCCAGAACTATCCCTTCAATATTGAGTATCGACGCCAAGGCGACGGACCTGGAAAGCAACTCACTCCAGATACGGGTCGAGTGATTTCCCATGATCAATAAGCGCTGAATGAGTTCCGCAAGCGGCCCATAGATAGGCAGGAAGAATTGAGCTATCTATCGAAAGCTGACAATACGCCAACGATTCGCAATAGATACCTCGAAATCTCCCGTCGCTGTTTCAGAGTTCGCGATCTTGATTCTCGGATTCAGCGACTGACCGTTGAGCTGCATCGGATGGGCTTCCTCAACCAACCGCTGGTCGCAACTTCACATTTTTCGTCACAATCATCAGCTTAGCCGACGTCAATTCCGGCCCGTTCCAACCTTCCTTCACAGCCTCAATGTGAATCTCGCCTTGCCGCTTGGTGGATTGCAAAATGACCTGTGCCAAACCGCTGAAAAGGGAACGCTTGGGCTCCCTATCGCTCTGCTGACAGCTAGGATCGCCGTTGCCAACACCGATGAGTTTACCCTCTCCTGCGACCCTAAAGCCGATGAGGTTGTCGGCAGTCGGAACGGGATGGCCTTCCCTGTCGAGCGCTTCCACAGTGATAACGGCTATGTCTTCCCCGTCGGCATGAATCTCTTTTCGGTCCGCTGTGAGACGAATAGCAACCGCGGGGCCTGTGGTTGCGCGCTTCTCGGTGAGTACAACGCCGCCGCCCTTGCGGCCGCGGGCCTCGATTGTGCCCGGCTCATACTTAACCTTCCACTCGACGTGGCCGAGGCGCGGAACTTTCTGTGTACCCAGGCTTGTGCCGTTGTGAATGAGTTCGACTTCATCAAGGTTTGAATAGGCCCAGACAGGAATCTCGTCGCCTTCCCTGCCCTCGAAATTCCAGTGCGGAAAGAGATGCAGCATGGGTTCCTTGCCCCACCATGCCTTGTAATAATAAAAGATGTCCTTGGGAAAGCCGCAGGTATCGACAATTCCAAACTGTGAGCTGACGGAGGGCCAGCTATAAGGCGTCGGCTCTCCACGATAGTCGAAGCCGGTCCACGCAAAGCCGCCCGCTTCCCAATCGCGGGTGCCGTAGAGCTTCCACCACTCCTCTGCACTTTCGCCCCAGGGAACTACGTCGATATCATACGCGTTCACAATATTGCGCAGCGGATCGGTGGTGTATACGCCGCGCGTTGACATCACTCCACAAGTCTCTGACCCATAGAGAGCACGCTTGGGATGATCCTTGTGATAATCATCGGGATACTTGAGGTGGTAGTTGAAGCCAATGATATCGAGGGCATCGGAGACACCCTGCTCGTTGTCGCCGTTGACGGCGGCGGAAACGACGCGCGTGGGATCGAGCTCATGACACCGGCGCACCATCGTTGCGGCGATCTTTGTACCCTCTTCCGCCATAGGGTCCTGCAGTTGTTCTTCTTCGTTGCCGATAGACCAGATAATAATTGACGGAGAATTGCGATAGCATTTGACCATCACCTCGAGCTGCGCCATGCCGCTGGGGTTGGAACTCATCTGGCGGGTTTCGCACATCATCATCATGCCCATGCGATCGCAGACGTCGACCCACTCGGGAGTGGGCATGTTGTGCGACGTGCGCACTGCATTGCAGCCCATCTCCTTGAGCACGCCTAACAGTCCGTGGTGCAAGTCCAGGTTCGTAGGTTGATATTTTGTGAAGTATCCACAGACCATGTTTTTAGAATTGCGGCATGGGGATGGGGACACGCAAGGATCAGGAGAAGCAGGAGGACCTCTGGATCGCGACCTCGGAACTGGCGCGGACCCCAGGTCATCCTTTTTACCATCGGTTGAATGAGCTTCTCGATGGGGAGCGGTTCGACGAGTTTGTCGAAGGGCTTTGCGGGAAGTTCTATGCGCCGCGTTACGGGCGGCCCAGCCTGGCACCGGGGATTTACTTCCGGTCGCTGCTGATCGGATACTTCGAGGGCATCGACAGCGAGCGGGGGATCGCGTGGCGTCTTGCCGATTCGCTGGCGCTGCGGCAGTTTGTTCGTATCGGACTAACGGAGCAGCCGCCGGATCACTCGACGATCTCGCGGACGCGGCGGCTGGTTGATCTTGAGACGCACCGCGCGGTGTTTGCCTGGGTACTGTGTTTACTTGCGGATCGGGGCTTGATCCAGGGCAAGCGGGTGGGCATCGATGCGACGACGCTGGAAGCCAACGCGGCCATGCGCTCGATCGTGCGGCGGGACACGGGGGCCAGTTACGAGGAGTTTCTGACGGGGTTGGCGAAAGCATCAGGGATGGAGACGCCGACGCGCGAGGATCTGGCGCGGCTTGACCGGAAGCGCAAGAAGCGCACCTCGAACAAGGAGTGGAAGAGCCCTGTGGACGCTGATGCGCGGATTGCGAAGATGAAGGACGGGCGCACCCATCTGGCGCATAAGGCGGAACACGCAGTGGACCTGGACACGGGCGCGGTGGTGGCGGTGACCTTGCAGGAAGCCGATAAGGGCGACACAACCACGTTGGATCTGACGCTGTGCGAAGCGGGCGTTGCGGTGGCGGAGTTGGCGGTGCGCGAGGCGAAGCAGTTACAGGATGAGAAGCCGAAGGTGAATGTCGAGGGCATCGAAGAGTTGGTGGCCGACAAGGGCTATCACAGCGGCGCGTTGTTGGAGCGGGTGAAGGGAAATCAGGTGCGCAGTTATATCCCGGAGCGGCAGCAAAAGGGGCGGCGTAACTGGGATGGCAAAGCGGGACAACAGCAGGCGGTATACGCGAATCGGCGGCGGGTGCAAGGCAACTACGGCAAGAGTCTACTGAGGCGGCGTGGCGAACTGGTGGAACGCAGCTTCGCTCACTGCTACGACACCGGGGGCATGCGGCGTACCCATCTGCGCAAACACGACAACATCCTCAAGCGGCAGCTGATCCATGTGGGAGCCTTCAATCTGAGCCTGATCTTCCGCCGCCTGCTGGGCGCCGGCACGCCGCGGGAGTGGTACAACCTGGGAAAGAGCCTGTTTTTGTTCCTGAGGGCGCTGTTTACGTGTCAGCAAAGCCCGATCCGGCTGTGCCAAGAGAATATCCCGGCTCCGCGCGCGATCTTGTTTGCCAAATCGGCTTCTCCGGCTCGCACCAGGACATGCCGCAGATTCGCTACTTGCACCACGGGCTGCTAAGCGAAAGGACTGCAAGCGGTCAGGCAGAGCCGCGCCTACGCCGGCGTGATCCTGGTGGTTGCAGGTGCCCTGGATCTTGAGGGCCTTGCCGTTGAGGAAGAATCCTTTTTGTGCGTCGAAGTGAGCCGTGCGCACGCCGAAGATGATCCGTTCGGCATCCCGCGATGTGCCGTTGGTGGAGACGGTAACAATGGCCGTGTAGAGATTCGGCACTTCGACCGACCACAGTGCGGGATTCGCGAGTCGCGCACTGGCGCCGAAAGTCACGGAGCCGTAGGCAGCGACCTGTTGCGCGGGAGACTCTGCAGTGGCGACGGTCTTCCCTGCTGCGTCCAGAATCTGCCAGTTCACCTTTGCGTTTTCATCCTGTTTGCCCTGGTTTTCGACGATCGTCTCAAGAGCAAGCGTGGCGGAACCGCCGGAGACGGTCGAGCGCACCACACTCTCCCACTTACCCAAATGAAGCTGGTTCATCTTATTGAGCCAGACATGCCGATAGATACCGGCGCCTTCGTAAAACCAGCCGTCGCCGAAGCTGGCGTCGACGCGCACCACAATGTAGTTCTTTTCGCCGCAGTTCAGATAACCGGAGAGATCAAAGCGAAATGGCGCATAGCCGTTGTCGTTGCGGCCGATGAAGAAGCCGTTGACGAAGACCAGCACGTCGCGAAAGGCGCCGTCGAACTCAACCCAGATGCGGCGGCCCTGGTCACTGGCTGGCATGTCGAATTCGCGACGATACCAACCGACGCTACTTTCAGGATAGCGGCGACCCAGAGGCTTGTAGCCGTGCGACTTCTGCTCCTCATCCCAGACAAAGGGCAACTCAACGGCCCAGTCGTGCGGCAGGTTGTCCGAGCGCCACTTCGAGTCGTCGAAGCCCGCCTTGGCGAATTCGAAGTCGCCCGTCTTTGCGAAATCTCCCTGCCCGTATCCGAAGCCGAGGTCCTTGGAAGGGTCGTCGCCATTGCCGAAGGTAAACCTCCAGGCGAAGTCAAAGAGTAAATGCTCGCGTGGAGCGACCGCAGCCACGGCCTCGGCTGGGACATCTTGCAGATAGCCGGAGAGCATTCCGTTGCGTCTCCACGCAAGCTGCGCCGCAAGCGAAGAAGCAGAAAATCCAAATCCGGAATAAAGCAAATCACGACGGGAAATCTCCGGCATTTCTTTCCTCATTTCAAGGCCTCCAGTATGTTACTTGAGAATCTGGAGCAACGGACAAGGGATATCTCATAAACGCTGTTACTGCGATCGTTCGAGCATCGGTCCGCTTCACACCCGCTCCATTCCACCTGTCCGGAATGTGTGCGATCTGCCATATTCGAAGCGTTTCGATAATCTAACGTCGCTTATATACTCTATGGTTTTTAAAAGTCAACATAGTACCCTTCCCTTCCGCTTACAAATGATTAATCCATTCGTCTAGAATCTTCACCACCAGTCAAGTCCTAAAAGTTCTGTAGAATTCCATTCCTCGGGTTTGTTGGTTCTTGTTTTGTTGGTTGAGAGGGGCCTGCTTGCTCCGGGCTACGCCCTCCGCAAGCAGGCCCCTCTC
>Ga0307377_10002493_pt1 | contig 21696 bp, 42 predicted proteins | sample TR3MG_FD_202535 | JGI IMG/M metagenome (GOLD analysis project Ga0307377, IMG submission 202535) | Soil microbial communities from Risofladan, Vaasa, Finland - TR-3 | ecosystem: Environmental > Terrestrial > Soil > Coastal area > Acid sulfate soil | place: Finland: Risofladan, Vaasa | collected...
TCGTTATAAATACCTTCGCTCATTTTGAATCCGTCACTTTCCAATCCTGAATTTCAGTGTCTTCAATATCAGCACCATCGTTCTGAGAAATAAAATTATAATCCATATTCTCAAGAACTTCATCAACGGAAACATCATCATCAGCATTGATTATTAAACGTGTCTTCACTTCAACATAAATTTTTCTACTCATTTTACCCTCGATAATGTTATAATGTTAGTAGGATACTCACAATTATCAAATCTCTCTCCCTTACTTTCAGGAGAATCAAATAATACTACGGTAGCACTCCATGCATTATGTACTTTCTTAACATTAAAAGCACGTACACAAGCACCTGATATTTTATGAAAACCATTTTTCTCTGTCTCAATCTCAATGATCCTATTCTTAACTGCTTCCTTAACCCTTCTATCTCTCTCCCTGTCAAATTTTTCATTAACAATACCAATAGGTAATGCATCATCAAGTTTATGGGTCTTCCCATCTGCTGTCTTAACTGTTTTGATAAATAAATAATATTGTGAAGTCTGCTGTCCCATTTCAATGTCAATATCAAGAAGCCCCATCGCAGGGATAGGCTCTTTTTCCATTTCAATTAAAGCAATAATTAATGCAACTGTTAAATTCGTATTCTCCATATTAACAACCTAAGGCTAAAATGAAAAGTGCCCCTATTATCATACCAAAAAATTTAAGGCATAGCATAAAAGGCCACAAGAATAAACTGAATATTCCCCTTAACATCCAGATAATTCCAATTTCTGCTGAACTCCATTATGCTTTTCATCATAATCTATCATTCCGTCAACTATTGCCCTCGCCTCTTCTTCAGCATACTCATGTCCATAAAGCCCCCCTACCGATTCGTGAACATCAGGGTCATCTTCTTTAGTGATAACGTAATACCAAACATCACCACTTAAATCCTGATCATAAATACTCACTTCATTGGTAAGATATTCGGATAGTTTTTTCTTACGGGCTTTATTTATCCTTTTCCATGAATATTCTTCCCGTGCCTTTTCTTTGGAAACAAAGATGAATCCGACCATACCTGAATCGAATTCAGCATGACCTTGGGGAAGTAGTCCAGTAAAACTCCCGACCTTCATTCTTAAACCACTGTGGTCATACAAATATAATGGTAATATAACAGCCGGATCATGTTCCTTTATTATATGGGCTTCAACTTCATCCCAACTGTTAAAATCTGCAGACCTTAATTCGTGTTTATCACCTAACTGATAACCATTATGGAAACAAATCATTGTCCCCAAATTATCCCAGTCCCGTGAACCAAATAAATTACCATCTTCTTGCTCAATTTTCACTGTATACCCTTTGTATTCTTCTGTACCCATTTGTTTTCTCCTTTGCTTACCAATAAGATAAACAAAAATACTAAATTTGTCAACAACTTTATTTATTATTCGTATTCACCCCGTTTTAACTTTGAAATAATACTGTTTAGAATTTCAGAAGCATCGGGTAATTTCCGCGGATCACCAACAGGATTCAATAAAGGATAAACAATATGTATTGTTCCTATTATATCTCCTTTTCCCGATATTAAACCACGTACCTGAACATTCCCAGGCTCAAAGAAAAAATTAGCCGTAACTTTTCCGTCCTTACTCTCAAATACATAGGCTATTCTTATATCACCGGTATTGTCACCCGATAATATATTGAAATCTTCTTTTTTGTAGATAAGTTTCTTTCCCATTTTTAATTTTTCCTTTCTACTATATAACTTAATACACAAAACTAAATTTGTCAACATAAAGTACAAAAAAAATTTGTGACACTACAAAAAATACTATGCCACAGACACAATCATGGATTAATAGTCAAAAAAAGAAAAGGAGAAAAACCCCTAATCTTATTCTACTGGCATTACTTCTATATTCGTCATGTTGGGCCACATCCTCGATACCTTGTCGTAAGCCTCATCCCTCGACTTACAAAAAACGGAAGTTTTGCCATGCCTTATATCATCGGCATTGCAACAATCAAAGCGATAATTAAAAGTAACAGAATATTCTTTAGGTTCTGTACACAAAGTTCGCCTTGCCCTTTCACATATTTTTGCAAAATCATCTTTACAAAAAGCTCTCACAAAATACTCATAAGTAAAATTATCATAAAGAATACTCAAAAGATTAAACTCATTTTTTACAATCCAAGAATCAGTTGTATGTCTTGACCCTTCATATTCTTCACCCTTAATAAAGGTCTTTTCTCCACCTTCATCATAATCTTTAGTGCAAAGTAAATAAATATTTTCGTACATCTTTTACCCTTCTTTAATAATACGTTAAAACTTTCAGATTTTCAATATAAACCATTTTAACAGTATTCTTATATTCAGAAAATTCAACTTCACAAGATGGGCCACTATCATACATATGAACAACCGTACCTTCAGCCCCCACAGGAATATCACAACCTTCAATACTCTCTGATAACCGTACAACATCATGCTCTCTCATTTTGGGCTTAATTGCAACGACAGTACCAAATCCCATATTCTCAATATGCTGAACTTCATTGGATACCAAATCTGCCGTTTTAAACGCCCATCCTGCCGAATCATGCAACTTAAGGATATAACCACCCCAATAGACCTTCTTAATCTCTTTAAGCATAGCAGACTTAATCTGAAGGTTTTTCATTGCCTTTTTAATCCGTGGAGGTAAATCCCTATACTTTAATATTTCAATTTGTTCCATTTTCTTTTTTCTCCTTATTATATAATCTAATATAAAAAACTAAATTTGTCAACAAGAAATAAAAAATAATTTTTCTGTTGACAAATTACCACATCTATGCCTATGTTGTTAGGAAAGGGACAAAAATATTTTTTAATTTGTCAAGCAACTCTCATGCCATGAATGGTATGTTGATAACTTGTTGACAATTATTTTTTCGCTGCTGTTGATAAAATGTGGATAAAAAATATAGGGGAAGAACAACCTTTTTTACACTCGCCTGTACTATACACGCTTAAATATTGTGTCGTGACCGGTCAATCGAGCCTGGCTGAGGTCCTCCTGTCACCGGCAAAATCTACCAGCGTTATTTCATTGATCGCATCCAACTGCCTCTGCATATTATCTATCGTTTCCTTTTTGGCACGCATGAAAGCCCCCAAATCAGTCTCATTGGGTCTTTTGAAGAAATACCCGTCAATCTTCTCGATTGCATTTTCCTTCTGAAATCTATCCATAATTATTTAACCTCAAAACCGGCTTCTGCCAACTTGTCCTGCTCAATACGATTTATAGTCGCAGTCAATCGCTCATACAAAGGAGAATACACATTAGTACAAGCATCACGCCTCTCTACAAGCAAAGTAATAATCAAATCCTTATCGCTTGTATTCTCCAACTCTTTAATTGTCCACCGTTTCCTTTTCATAATTACGCTCCTGTAGTTTTAACTGCTTCCCATTCTGTTTTTTCATCTTCATTATAAATCGTAGCACCCATCCAACCGTCACAAGCATTGACACCCATAATAAAAGCATCTCGCTCTTTTTTAGTGTCAAATTCAAATTCATCTTTACATGCTTTCGAATCACCAAAAACAACATAGACCGGAAATTTCTTTTTCTTATTACTCATTATTGCCCCATTGTCGGCCAGGTTAAGTAAATATCATAAAGATTAAAAGCAACATGCCCTTCATCCTTATACACTTTCATTTCTTCTTCTGTGCATTGCAAAAGCCTTTGTTTGCATTCCTCTTCAAAAAGGACTTCTGCTTTCTGTCCACAAAAACTTTTATCTTCATCCATAACAAGGATAGTCTCTTCTACCAATCCACTAAACGATATTATAATTACTGCATAATTCATAATTTTTATCTCCTTATTATATAATCTAATACATAAAAATAAATTTGTCAACAATTACCGTAAAAAAATTATTCTTTTTTCTCAAACCAATAGGCTGTCTTAAATTCCTGAATATTCTTAACGGTAAGTAAGAACTCTAAATATCGTCTGGCTTTATCTAAATCAACCTTATGAGGTCCATGATAACTAATATAGGTAATATCTACAAATTTATTACCATGCTCCGAAGCACTACTACCAAATAGGTGTTTGCGATCTGAATAATCCCCTTGCTTCTTAATCTTATCATAATACCTATTCTCTGCTGCTTCAATCTGACGTAAACGAAAAGTCAATGCATCCCCTACTTCCATTGATGACATTTCACTAATCGGTTTCAATTCCCTTTCCTGTAACTCATAGCCTTCCTCAATCGGTTCGGCTGTCTTATCAGGCAAAGGTAAAACTGATTTACTCTCAATCAGCGGCGCGAAGTCATTTGCATCTATTTTAACATTCAAAATATTCTGGGCAAAAATAGATAATTGTGATTTTGCATTATCGGTAATTTCTGCAACCTGTTCAGATGCTCGCTCAACAAAATATGGCATGTTTGAGCCATGATGACCTTCAATAATTTCTAAATCATGGAGTAACTTCTCCAACGCTTTCTTGCCTGGTTTCTTCCCACTATTGAGCATTTCATAAACATCTTTTCTTACATCTATTATGCGATTGCTTAAAGATTCTCCTGCATCACCAAATTTCCTAATAAGATTATCAGTAACAGAATCTGGTGCCGGTACCTCTTCTTCTTTTAATTTCCCGTCCAAACCACGATACTTTACTAAAGTAACCGTTACATCAGACTGACAAAGTAACAACCTGACAAATTGATCATAAGACATAGCCACTTCACAGACTAATTTACCTTCGGGGTCTTTAATCTCCCACTCAATATAATAGTTTTGAGCATGAAGACACTCGTTTAGATTTCTTGTATAATTAGTCTGGCGCATAAACGCCTTACTCATTTTTCTACGTCCTAATAGATCATCATTTTCATTCATTATCTCACCCTGTTAGATATTATATTTTCAACAGATGTCACCGGCATATTAAAAGCCCGTGCTATCCAATTTATGTCATAATGCTTTTCATACATAAACACCACTAAATTATCTCGCTGCCGACAAGTCATCGCCTTTCCATTAACAACTACACTAGAAAGTCTTTTACCACCTTGCATGATGCCTTTCTCATTACCGTGGCGTGCAATATAATCTTTAAGCGTTTCTTTTTCTCTGACTTTTTTACTCTTCTTATTCATCTATCAATTTAAGGAAATCATTAACATCAATATTTTGGTCGTCACCTGGTTTTAATAATTTGTTCATCTTTTCTATATCATGATCACCGATAACTTTTCCCCTATGGGGTCGTCCTTCCTGTTTTACCTTTCCTTTGTAACCCATTTCTGTTTGCTTCCCTGCATTATGTTCATTGAAAATCTTTGAAAGATCGCTTATCTGATCCACAGGGGGAAACATTGGGGCTTCTATAAAATTATCGTACTCCTGAACATCTTTCCCAACTTCCATAGGAATAAACACACCACTCGGGTTATCTGTATCCTTATCCATTGGTACAAACTTAAATATTCTTCCCATGTCCTTATCGGAAAGCGTATCATTAGGTAAAGCCAAAATAATAATATTTTGTTCCTTTGCTCCCTTATTCACTGCCTGTATATCATCTTCACTAATACCTTTATTCATAGCATCCATGTGAGTTATATGAAGTCTTGTCATAATCCTGATGAATAATTGTATATGATTAGTTCCTAATATTTTGTATCTCATTTTTATGCTCCCACTTTCTAAATATAACAACCATCGCAACTCAAGTCAACTGTCATTTACTATCACTAAAATATCGTTCTGCCTTTTTGGTTGCCTTCCTTCCACGGGGAGTTCTTTCCAAAAATCCCTGCTGAATCAAAAATGGTTCATGCATCGCTTCAATAGTTTCGTCATCTTCACCAACGGTCACTGCAAGGGTATTTATTCCAACCGGCCCTCCATCATGAAATTCAAGGATTGCCGTCATAATTTTTCTGTCCATTGCATCAAGTCCGTTATCATCAATTCTCAACATAACAAAGGTGTCCTTTACTACATTCAGAGTTATAAGCCCGTCACCTTCAATTTGCGCAACGTCCCGGCATCTTTTAATAATACGATTAACGATACGGGGTGTACCCCGTGACCCTTTTGCTATAAAATCTGCAGCCGGTTTATTGATACCAACATCAAGTATTTTCGCACTACGTAAAGCAATGTAACTTAAATCCTTTACACCATAAAATTCCATATGATAATCAATACCAAACCTGTTGCGCAATGGGGATGAAATCATTCCTGCCCTTGTGGTCGCCCCAACTAATGTAAACTTATTTAACGGCATCCTTGTTGCTGATCTTTCACCACCCTTATCAACATCATTACAAAGAATGTCAATGGCAAAATCTTCCATAGCCGGATAAAGGAACTCCTCCACTATCTTTGGCAATCGGTGGATCTCATCAATAAATAAAACATCGCCTTCCTGCAATCCCAATAAAGTAGATATAATATCGGCAGGTCTTTGGATAATTGCACCACTTGTTGTAATCACTCCCTTGCCCGATTCATTCGCAATAATAGTCGCTAACGTAGTTTTACCTAAACCGGGAGACCCATAAAACAAAACATGGTCTATTATATCACCACGCAAACTCGCAGCCTTAATATAAAGAGAAAGACTTTTCTTGATATGTTCTTGCCCTATAAAATCACTTAAATAAGAAGGACGTAAACTATCTTCGTAAATTTTCTCTTCTGTATCGACTATTCCTTCAAAAACTTTTTCCATTACTTTTCTCCTAGATTTATTGTCATATCTATAAGATAATCATAAAAACTAAATTTGTCAACAACTAACATAAAAAAAGGGGCAAACAATTGCCCCTTCTATAATAGTGAATGTTATGCGCTAATATTGTCATGCTACAAGAGTATATTCCCCGTGTGTATCTTTGCTACGTTTGAATACTCCACCTTTCCCGCAACCTCTGTTAAGGACTCCCCTAATCCCTGCCTTTTCTCCAACAGTTCTTGCTCTGAGAGATTTATAAATAGCCTTTAAAGCCACAAATCCCCCATTCTTTTCAAGAGTAGCAGCAACCCTCTCTTGAATAGTCATTTTCCGGCGGCCTCTTCGACTCATCTTGTGTACTTTGGCTGTTTCGTTACTAGCCATAAGACACCTCCCGTTAAAAAGAATAATAGAAAATTATGGATCAACATAAGCAATCCATCACATTTACTATCAAAAATAATTCATCTTTTATTTTACTATTGCTACATATAGTAGCGGAACTACTTGACAATACTACATGTTGAGTCACTTATTGCTGACTACCATCTATAGATAATATAATCATAAATGCCAAAAAAGTCAACCCCTATCAGGATAAATACATCCTGTTAATTATACCATCACTTTCTCAAAAAATCAACATTTTTAAGCAACTCTCAATCTATATTTACCACCTTCAGGATTACGTTCAAAAGTGCTACCTTCTTTTATACAATCTCTATTAAGTATTCCCCTTATTCCGGCTTTCTCTCCATTTGTAATAACACCCATTGCAGTATATATCTCCTGTAAACTCCTGAAACGTTCCCCTGAACCTTCCAACGACACTTTCAAAGCATCCTTAACCGTATGCCCATCTGCTCGAGGCGTCCTTTTAACAGCCTGTACTGGCTTCTTAACAACCATGTTTTTAAGAAAGAAAACTGCAATATTTGCCCCAAACTTTGTACATGCATCTACATATTTCATATCACTGTGAACAGATGACTTTTCATGGGCTACTTCATGAATCAATAAATCAATTGCCTGGGAACTATATGGATCACTAAAAAATGTCTTCCCCATACCCCTTGCATTTCCAACAGCCAACCTATTGTAAGAAATAGTATGCCCTGAATGAAAGGCTTCTGTCCAATTCCCTTCAGTATCCTTTGGCTTCTCAACAACATCAAATTCAAGTCTTAACTTCAACGCCTTACTTACTATTTCTTTATGTGCAGTACAAAAAGCAACTTCATCTTCTGTCATTACAACATTAATAGGAGTAGTATTCTTCTCCATCTCCATAATAGCATTTTGAGAATTATGTATTACACGCCCTAATAATTCTTTAACTCTATAATTCATACCCATAGTTTCAAATACACTCTTACCTTTTTGTCTTGCCTTATCATCATATCTCTTGTTGCTTGACAAAACAGTACCACCCAAAAAATCTTTTTCGGTAATCTTTTTTGCAATCGCAAGTTTAGACTCATCGTTAATATGCCATATATAATCATTCTCACTTAAAGCCCAACCCAACAAATCCTTTTTAGTTAATAATGAAAGTATTTGTTGAATGACCTGTATTTTCAAAAAATCCAAATAACTACTCGTAACATCATTCCTATTATCATTCATGGGAATTCTCTGATGAACATCAATATCAAAAGGAATATCAGTATAAACTACGGGGATACCCATTTCAAACAATAGCCCTTTACTTGTCTTATTCCTATCATAAACATCAACGGTAGTCTCCATAGAAATATCTCGCTGAACACCTCTCTCAATAACCTGAGTAGTCAACCTTGCTTTCAAACTTTTCATTGGTAAACGCTTCTCAATCTGCTTACCATTAACAAGAAATTCATTACCGTTATAAAGAATAATACTTTTAACATATTTATTAATATCTTTAATCCCTTTTTTGTCCCACCCATCCTCATTAATATAAGCCGTCAATTTTGTGCCGACCATACGACTATTTGATATCTCAACCCTTTTCCCATCTTCCTGAAAACAAATAGTTTTCCCAACTGTTTCAACAGTCGCCTTATAACAAACCGATAAAAACTCTTTTAATCCACGACCTTTACGACCACGTTTTAAATGAGATTCTTCTTTCCCTGTCATAAAAACGGTAGTTATCAACTCACTATTCATAATCCCATTCTCAACATCATCTTCAACGGTAACTACAAAATCGTCACCAACCATCTTATAATTAAGGGATGCCTTATGGAAATTTTCATCAAGGATATTTTGAATCAACTCTTTGATTAACTCATAGGGGGGACGACCCGCGTTCATTCTACGCCAACCGTCATTTGATATGTCGAACCATTGTCCTGAACTAGTCATATTTATCTCCCGTATTATTTTTTCCCTTATACTAATAATATAATACATGAAACTAAATTTGTCAACAAAAAAGATAAAAAATTATTAGGAGATTGCCTCAATAGTGTGATAACACGTTCGCTTTACTTTTAGACCTTGGGAAACACCATTTAAGGCTCCATCGGACCGGATCAATTTTAGTGCCGGGGCAATCTACAACTATAAAAGCAATCCCCTAATTTATTATAACAACTTATTCATACTGCCTTACCTTCCTTCATAGACGAAAGTAAACGCTCTCTAACGTCCTTCTTCGCTGCGTACATATCAACATGACGCATACTATAATGTACTTTGTATATCTGAACTAAATCAGTAGATAATTCATTTTTATCATACATCTCTAATATAACAAAACCTGTTTCTTCTTCATTAGTAATAGAGATATCATAAAACCCATTTGTCTTATTCTCCCATTTCCCCGGCTCAACCTCTTTATATTCAAGATGAGCAATCAGCACTTCAATGGCTTCTGCAACTGCCTGCGTCCAATCAAGCCAATCCTTAAACGTCATCTGAATTGGTCCTGATGAAGCAATATGCATATTTAAATCGGCAGTATCTCCCCATTTCTCACCCTTCTTATAATGCTTATAATTATATCCGTCCAACGCCACTACATGAACGAAAGAATCCTTCCGTATCTCAACCTGCAAACAACCGGATTTCTTTCCAACAAGTTTTGCTTTCCATGATGATCGATCATCTTCACTCATATTAGGAACAAAAGTACCTGGCGTTCCACAATCAGACTGATACATCTCATTATGCTCATCTTTAGAACGTAACTTTTTAGGCTTTTTCCAATTGAGTATCTGATCCATTTTTAAAACTCCCCTGACACACCATCATAATACGCTTCCTGCTCACCTGACTGATTCTGAACCATACAACCGATTGTTCCTTCTTTTAATATGAGCTGAAGACCCTGAGCCAACTTCTTCGCTCTCTTCTTCGCAGACTCCAACGTCCCTTTATAGGTCTCCATATAATTCAATTCCTGACCCTCATTCGTAGGCAAAATGAAAAATGTTTTATCTGACATCATTTTATCCTTTATTAATTCCCATTTAAATGAATTAACATATCTTCAGGCAACTGAAACTTCTTACTCATTGATGTATCCAACTCAGGATTACTATGATGTCTCAAATCGACAGTACATACTCGCTGCGTTCCTACCTTCACCGGATTCCAATTTGACTTTTCAGTCCGCCTCATTATCCGCTCAACCTTAATCTTAACAACCTTACCATCAAGATTATGGAGATAATCAGATATTTCTTTAATAGCCTTTATCTTTACCTGTGACCCTTTTCGTATCATAATACCCTACAAATTCTTATATTGGTTAATGAAAGCAACTATTGCCTTAACTAATTTTTCCACATCTTTAGAAGTAGGCTTGATACCACAATACCATGAAGGAACACCATTGTCACAACAGTATTGTATTATTTCAAATTTATCGCCACGCCCGCCCTGTTTTTGAAAATAAGTATTGAAGTTAAAAGTATGACTTGTAATAACACCTTTCTTATTCACAATTCTAACATTATAACTTACATAATGATCAACAGTACCAAGACTACCACTACCAGTTTTTGTAGACAGGATTATTTCAGCATTAATGCCTTCCTTAACCTGAATAACACCCTTACGATCAAACCATGTTATATCAAGTCCTGAATGAATAAAGAAATCTTCATTAAACGCTCCGTATTTTACTTTTTCCTGTCCCATTATTCTATCTTCTCCTTACCGTCAAAAACAATTTCAACTTCAGAAAGAACGTAATAGTCATTCCACTGCGCACCACATTCAACTTCCTGACAATCTATTGTACGCTTAATCCGATTAGCCGAATCAGTATCATCAGCACACGCTATACAGGTTATATTCTTACTCTGACATATTGGGCATTGAGTACCATTACTCTTTAAATACTCCTGCTCCATTTTCTTTTTTGTTTTTTCGTCCATAGTAATAATTTACTCCACAAAACTTAATTTGTCAACAGTTATTTGAAGTTTCCGAAATTTTTTAATGACAGGGTGAAAATTACCGTCCTTATCAAGCGGATAATCACAACGACCAAACCAATTACCCATAAAATGAAGTGCTGTATGGTGCTCTGCATCACCACCACATTCATCGCAATACTCAAACTCAAATAATTTTTCAAGCCATTCCTGCGGGGGTATATTTAGATTACCTGACATTATTCTTCACTCTCATTTGCACACATTGGGCAACGGTCATCACAGTAAGGACAACCTGTCATTTCAACCAAATCAGTACGCTCATCGCAGCCATGCATGAAAGTCTTTAACTTCCGACCACAATGACACTCATCGCTACCCCTATACTCTTTAGGCAAAGGCTTAACGTACTTTAATTGAAGGGATATATCATACAGCCCGTCTTTACAGCCTGTACGCTTCTTGATAATATTACCGGCTTTAAAACGCTCATGCTCTTCCTTACTTAATGTAATAGTAGCACTACCGTCTTCTTTGCTTCCGTATATCATACCCGTATCACTCCTTGTCCATTTGACAGAAAATTAACGACTTCGATTAAATCTCCTTCAACTTTTGCCATGTTACCTGCATGACCCCAATTAGTAGGACTTTTAGCAAAATCTTTATCAGAATCTCTAATCAAAACGTCCAGCCGAACAAGCAATTTATTAACGTTCCGTTTACGTGAACGATACGCTTTGTCAGAGTTACCTTTCTGTCCTTCTAATTTCAATGGGTTTCTTTTTTTCATAACTTTTATCTCCTTACTACATAAGATAGTAAGAAAAACTAAATTTGTCAACAACTTTATAAAAAAATTATCTTTTTATTTCATAATATGATAAACCGTCATATTTCCCATGACTAAACTTTTTCTCGAAATCAGGATCAAAACCATTCATACCGGAAAGACAATGTTCACTATGTAATTTCCCCATTAATCTCTCATCAGTAATCAAATACAATAACTTATACTGAAATGAATTATAATCAAAATTATATTTGCTCACCGAACCAAAGTCAATCTTACAATCAAATAGTTTGACCTTTATTTTAGGATATACAGTATTAGGAAACTTCCCAGTAGGCTTACCTACAATATCATCAAGGTGATGATCCCTTACAGGATTCTTTATGCCAAACAATTCCTCGTACCCACATATATTGCCTGTACTTAACTCTGATTCAGTCCCAATATCAGATAAAGAAATAATATTCTCAGACTTATGTAACAAGTCAAGCCACACTATATAATGTTTCTTATTTCTTATCCTAACATGTATATGATTAACTGTTGGGATATGATTTGAAGCATAAATATCACGGGGCAAAAGATATCCAAATTTACCCCCATGTTTCGCATCAATTTCATTAACCCATGAATCAAGAGTCTGATAATGACCATCTTGAAAATGCCAATAATCTTTACCCCAAGACCCATTCGTCAATATTGGTGATCTTAAGTCATATATAAAACGCAAGAAAGCATCCATATCGTCTGTTGACTTAAAAGAATACTTCTCATCTGTATTCGCATCAGCATCACCATGTTCCCATTCAATATGAACAGTCGGCATAATTACCCTCTACGAAAAGGTTGATGTCTTGCCCTCTGTGCTTTTGCACTTTGAGTAGACTGAATACTTAAAATAAGTTGATTAAATTCTCGCAACTCCTGCAAATCCATTTTCGCAAGTCCCCTACGAACGTATTGCCATTGCCCTGCACCACCATTAAGGCTACGCAATGAAACGTGGATATTCTGAATCAATCTCTGCTTATCCATGCAATGCCCTTTCTAATGCAAGTATTTCATTTTCAGGACTCCATACATTGATACCCTTTAACTTTAACCAATCAATTACCAAATTATGTATGTCGTCATGATGGCTAAAACCCTTTGCCCCGGAAGGAATTATTACGCTCCCTATATCATTTTTCTCTATCACGTTTAATTTATGCAATAATTCGTGCTCTCCGTGCTCAACAAGAGTTTTCCACAATAACTTCGTGGTTATCTCAAGGGTTATATCCTCAACATCATTTTTATCATAGATACACATTAGTCAACTACTTTACAATGAAGAATACTAATTCCTTCAGGACAATCTTCCTGATCCCTTTCATCACTCATTGCAAGAAAACTTTCAGACAGTAAGGGCTGACCTTCATTCCCCGTCAAAAAAGTATACCCGCCTTTTTCTTCAACGGCAAGAGCAAAGAAATCATTGGGGATTTTATCAGCCGTTCCCTGCATACCACTATTAAAAGACTTTCCGTCATATTTAATACTTGTAAGAATATGACGAGTTTCTTTAATAAGGAATAATTGCTTACCCTTAAATACCTTTGCTATTTCTTCTGCATCGGCATGCGCTTCTTCAAAAGTATTATAGCGAAACTCATGATCAGGATAGATGGGATTATGGCAATAAAGCCACTTCCTGTCATCCATCATTTCAATGTATACAAACGTTGATACACTCTTCCCTGTTTTCATTCTTCCTTCTCCTTGCCGAAAACTTCATCTTCTGTTAATTCTTTCACAGCCTCATCCTGAATCCTATCAATCAAACCAAGGATACCATTGAGATCATGGACCTCAGAAGTTTCCTTACCGATAATCTTTAATAAGGTCTACTTCTGCTTCCGTAAAAGTTTCCAATCAACTTTACCTATATCAATCAACATTTTTAACCTCCGTTATTGTGGTTTGCTTAATAGTAAGGGACTTAACCGTACACCCTGCAATAAGCCCCGCGTCACACACCTTTAAACCTGCCTGTGTAACATTATCAGCATCACAGTACATTTCTACGATTACCTTAAATTTCTTTGTTTTTTTACTCATACTAATAATCTAACCAACAAAACTAAATTTGTCAACAAATATATTAAAATTTTTTAAAACATATCCAAAGCCAATAAACAACTCTCTATCATTGTATTAGGCTCGTAATCAGAATCATTATCATACAACCCATATTTATCACTCTCCAAAAACTGTCCAAAAAACCACCGTTCTTCATTCGTGAAATTATGGGGGCCAATTATCTTCTTATTATATGCCGCTAATATAATCCTTTCCATTCCCCAAAGATGATAATGTATCACTGTATTAACGTCTAAAACAAAATTAATATCATCTATCATTGCCTGATTTAATTCCATTGCCTGATAAATGTCCATAAAAAAGAAATCATATTCCTTACCTTTTAACGTCTGCCTTACATCACCTTCAATAAAGTTAATCTTCTTAAAACCCTTCCTACGAGAAAATGATTTCTTGAAAAACTTGATAACACGAGGATCTATCTCATAAACATCAACTCTCTCTACCGAATCTTTCACAGCCGCTCGTAGCGTAAAATATCCCATTCCCAATCCACCTGTGCCAACGACTCCATTAGCATACTCGATAGGTAGATAATGAGACTGTATTTCTGAAAAAGATAAACTCATCCAAAGATCGCCATCAATAAACATGACCGGAAAATGCACTCCAGTACGAAACCCCTTACTCAAATACTCACCCAATCTACCTTCTACCTTTTTGGTAACTATCCTGATCCCATCTTCATCATACTCCCCCAACTTATAAAAGGCAAGTTCCCTATCAAGTAGCCTATCATCAAAAGGATTTATATTAGACATGCTTTCTTCCCCAAACATTAATGAATATCATTCCAGCACAACCAATAGCCACTATCAAACTCACAACAAATACAGCCGTATTACCTAAATGTATTAATGATAAAGATCCTCTATTGATAAAATAAAAATCGTTCTCGATTAACAAGAAATAATTCATAACGCTACGGACTACGAGAACCCATGATAATATAAACCCTATTAACTCTCCCATAATATTAATCTCCTGACTTATTCTCAACTTTCGTAGAGGCAGCTATTTTCAAAAACTGAAAACAGCCGGTTATATAAGATAAGGTATAGGTAAATAGGAAAATCATTAATGTCAACTTCCACCAACCGGTACTGTCTATCATCGTAAATAATTTTTCCGTCCTCACTCCTGAAAAGAATATTAAAACGAATTCCTTTATATTGGGCAAAAACATAGTAGTTAGCGAAGCAATAATAAAACTGCTCACCAACTTACCTACCGAACCAAACACTACAATAAGGAAAACTATTATAGCCAACCCAACCGTAGTTAAAAAACCGAATCCAGTAAATATCAAAATGCCAACCCCGACAACTGACAATGCACCGACAAACCAATTTCTTATCTGTACATTCCTCTGATTTCTGGCAAACGCAAAATTGATAGCATCACGTAACATAACTTTTCTCCTCTCTACTACAAAGTAATTATAAATACTAAATTTGTCAACAAGTTTTATTACAAACCTTTGACTTTATTAACCAACTCCACAAACTCCTCTATATCTATATATACTTCCTGTACCCACCTATACAATTGTTCCATAATAAAGAACTCTGCTTTCGTTTCCTTACAGCACAATGTCATTAATTCATCATATAACTTATCCACTCGTCTCTTTCTCCCCCTACGCTTACCTATATAATCAAGTTTAAGGTCTATCTCAAATCGTGGCTTATCTCGCTCTGCACAGTCAATAGAAAATTTAATCCTTTTAAACCCGAATCCGAAACGACCAAAATGCTCTCTCAATATCTCAATAATGTCATCTTCAACCAAATGATTGATGCCCGTCAAACTCTGATCCATAACCTTCTCCAATTTTGATTGTGTCAAGCTCTTACCAGCCTGTCCCCTTTGCTTATATTCTCCCTATTTGTTGGACGACCACGCTTACAAACTGAAGTTAATCCGGCTTCCTTGCGTAGCTTCGCCACACGGGGCTGCTTACACCCCAATTGCCTTGCTATCTCACTATCACTGAATCCCTGTGCATTTAACTTTACTATCTTCTTAACCATGCTTATAGTGCTTCTACGAGGGCCTGTCAATCCACCTTGGGGAAGACGTTTCTGCCACGCCCTTAATACTTTCTTCTTCTCATACAAACATAATAATCTTTTCCCTTCATCACCAGCAACTAAATCCGGTTTAAACCCGCCCCTTCTCGTTATATCATAGACCCACATATTGGGGCATTGAAGAAAATTTATAATATCAGGGATACTCATTAAAGTTGTATTTTCGGGCTTTCTCCATACTATATTCTTCCGCAACTCATCATTCGAGTATTGTAAAACAGTTACCCTATCAAACAAATATAATTTCCGATGAGATGATTTATTAAATACATATTTGGGAGGTAATATCTTATCTACTACCATCTGTTGAACTCGTTGCCTTGTTACCCCCAACATATTCGCTACTTGAGAACATATTAATAAATCCCTACTGATCGCATATTCCATGCATATTTACTCATTCTCAACAAATCTTATGATTGTGTTATGTTCTACAATAATATAACAATTAAACCAGAAAAGTAAAGTCAAATGGGGGAAATCATGCTACTCTTTTACACTTATTATTTTTGATGTGAATTGTTGACCCTTTTTGTTTCATGTTCTTTTTAATAACATCGTAAGCAATGGAGGATTTTCCGAAAGCCTTAAGAATATGTTGCATCTTTTTTGCATAACAATCTATACAATTAAATTTACATATCCCTGAAGTAGATAGATTTAAACCGTATATTTCCAGATCCTTGCCGGTGGTTAATTTTGAGCAAAGCCCACAATCCTGGCACCCGGTATCTTCACGATCACATATATATGTATTATCCAATGAATCAGCAAACTTCTCCAGCAAATGGCGGTATTTACTTTTTAACCTGAACCAGGTACATTCAAAATCATATAAAGCCTTCTGAGAACAAAAATTTACTGTATCATTAGACTTAAATCTCATAACCGTAATAACAACATTATATCCTTGCTCTGATAACTCTATAATGAGTTCCTTGATAGGTCTTTTGTTAGGAACATACTTAACCCTAACAAATGCTATCTTCTCTTTATCGACCTTATAGAGCCGTTCAATCAAAGCCCTGTCAATCGTTATATCAGGATTAACCGTAATCACTGATTTATAATCATGCTTATTTATATTTAAAAGATTTTCGGTCTTAATATTGGTATTAATGAAAAAATGAGCAGAAGACTTCACAAACGTAAACCCATACATCTGAGTAAACTCATCTTCTGTACAATTGAAGTTATTATTAATACCTACCCTGACAATACTATCTTTCATTTTTTTACTCCTTCATCCTTACCTATAATTTAATACACAAACATAAATTTGTCAACAACTTTATAAAAAAATATTGACAAATCACCTATATTCCAATATCTTGCCAGGGAGGAGCATTCGACCGGAAACAGCAGATCAGGAACAAAAAAGTGAAACAATGTGTTTCACTTTTCTAATACATAGACTATAACACCCTTATGAACTGTGTCGTGGACAGACTTATGGATGTTAACATCCATAATAAAAAGGAGGTACCGTCTCAAAAATAACCAGTGCCCCCCCCTTTTCGCACTGGTCCTGCAGAAACAAATGGATGCTACATCTGTGATTTATTCGAAACTGCTGGGGGAATTCTTTAATTTAAGTTCAGATATTCTCTTCTCCCATGAAATCTCAGCGTTAATATCGTTACTTAAAAAGATTTTCTGCTGCTCGCACCACAATCTGAATAACTGAACTTCTCGTTCCCCATTCCGGCTACGTCTGGCATGATAACCGGCATTAACAAGATCATCAATCATATCAAACTCTTTATGTTATATTGTGGGGCACCAACGATATCAACCTTACTAACTCGTGCCTTCTCATTCTCTATCTTATCTACAACTCGCCTTATCTGCCTCATTCGCCTGGCTCTCTCAGCCCTAATCTCCTTTTCCCTCTCCTGCTTATCTATCTTCATAGCCACCTTTAGAAACTTCCTTACACGCTTTTTAAGGGCTACCTCATCAGGAGTCTCCCTATACTTAATCTTCCTGCCATCCACCCCTATGACCCTGTTATCCGTTGCTCTCCCTAAACACTGTCGCTCACACCTAATATCCTGCAACCATGTACAATCAAACATATTATTGCTTGAATACGCACAAGAAGTATATTTGCAATTAGAAGACTGTCTCTCTCCAATTAATAGTGATGATTCTAACGAAGCCCTAAGGCCAACCTTTTTATTCACAGATGCAACAGCCTGCTTCATCCGTTTAATCTGAACATCCAAAGGTGGTATATTCTCTGATCTTCCCATAGGGTACCAATTTATTTAATTGACAAATTTATCGGAACTATTTATAAATACGCATAGACGCGCCTAATGATTGTGTCACAACAAAAAAAGGCTACTTGTCTCCAAGTAGCCCAATCTATTATAACAAAGTGGTTTTAGAAAACAATCAAACCGGTACTAAAGAACCTGAACATAACTGCTACGGCAGTCACAATATTTATCCAGCACTGTATTTTATCGAAAGCAAAACTTTTCTTGCCATAGCCCCAGGTCTCCTGCAATCCACCATATTCAATCATTACTGCTGTAAGTTTCATTATGATTAATGCATATACCACCATCATAGGCAATAGACCCATCCATCCTGCTGAAACGACATAAATCAACATAAGACTAGCCGCTATCAATGAGAAGAATAAGACGGCATATTTTCCCATTTTATTAGCATTCTCTCTCGATTCATCCAGATCCTTTACTGTATCTTCCAAATTCATTTTCAACCGTTTGACACTTGAATAAACCATTAAAACTGAAAGCAACATCATCACGATAATAAACCATTTACTCTCTAACATAATCATTCTCCTTCTTAGGCGTTATTGTTGGTTAACTGTGCAACTTTTTCCTTTGTCCCCAACAACATATCATGACAGCAACCCATTAAACTGCTCTTCTGTTAGTATTGTCGTTCCAGCTTTCTTTGCCTTCGCAAGTTTTCCACCGGGACTATCTCCAACCACTAAATAATCTAATGTCTTACTAACGCTCGATCTGATTTCACCTCCATTCTCTACAATATGCTTCTCAAAAGCCTTTCTTCCTTTCGAAAGAGTTCCAGTTATTAGGAAACTCTTCCCGGAAAGAGGAAGGCCTGACGTATCACGATTCACTTTCTCCATTATTTCAACTTCTTTTATCAATTCATCGATTAACATCGCATTATCCTTGAGCCCCTTGACGACATTACTTGCTATCTCAGTACCAATGCCTTCAATAGCAGAGCACTGCTCTTCGGTAGCTGCAAGCACAGCATCGAGCGTGCCAAATTCAGAAGCAATTGATGCCGATACCGTATTGCCCAATGTCTTAATTCCTAATGATGCCAGAAAAGTTGCCAACGGTCTTTTCCTGGCAAGCCCAATATTCTTTAGGGCTCTATCAGTAATCCCATGCCCAACACTGGGAAGTGTTAGAAATTGTTCTTGGGTAACCCTGAACAAATCTACTGATGTTTCGATAAAACCTGCTTCGAGAAGTTTGGTCACCATACTGCCTGCAATGTCGTCAATTTCCATAACCTTAATAAAATGAAGAATCTTAGTCATGGTAACTGCCGGACAATCAGAATTCGTACAATACAGAGTCTTTGCTCCTTCATCAGATATATTCACCTCCGTTAAAACCCCACAAACAGGGCATACATGAGGAATGTTCAATCCTTTACCTACTGATTCGACCACATTCAATATCTTCGGAATTGTTCCACCACGCCTGGTTACAAGAATTCTATCGCCGATCCCAATCCCAAGTCGCTCAATCTCACTCAAATTATGTAAGGTAGCATTAGTTAACGTTGCCCCTTCGATTCTTACTCCCTGGTATATACCAACAGGATTAATCAAACCGGTCCGACTTACCTGCCAATCAACTCGTTCGAGAATCGTTTCGGCTTCTTCTGTCTCAAATTTCCACGCAATAAAACCGCGGGGATGATGAGATGTATTCCCTAACTCTTCAATATGCTCGCAATCGTTCAGGCAGAATACTACGCCATCAGTATCAAAGTCATTCTTATCCTGTTGATCTGCCATGCTCTTGAATATGTTTTCAATTTCATCGTGCTTTAACAAATCAACAGTAGCATATGGGACGACCTGAAAACCGAAATCCTGTAATACTGATAACCGGTAACTCATCGATGCTAAACGTTCCAGTGAAATTCCCAAAACATTATATGCAAAGAAATTTAATCTCCGTTCCCTGGTTACACGGGGGTCTTTTTGCCTGACACTGCCTGGCGCAATGTTACGACAGTTCTCATATTCCTTATTAAGACCAGTCCCTGTAAAAACAGATCTCTTCATATATACTTCCCCACGGACTTCTATCACATCGGGATAACCATCAGAAAAAATAGGCATTTTCTCAACAACTTCTGCAGGAATAGTATGGGGAATATCAGCAACCTGCTTTAGGTTCTCTGTAACATCCTCACCTGTTTTACCCTTTCCTCTTGTTGCCCCCTGAAAGAATTCATAATGGTCATTCTCAAGGCGATACTTTAAGGAAACTGCAAAGCCGTCCATCTTATACATTGCTATGCCTTCATACATAAACGTTCCGGATGGCGCATCGGGGATCCAGTTCACAACTTCTTCAATAGTATAGGCTTTCCCCAAACTCAACATGGGAATTTCGTGCTCAACTTTTACAAAAGTACTTGACGTAATATCAGCACCTACTTCATCGAAGAGTGAATTATTCGGGTCAAGTTCCTTCAACTCAAATTCCAAAGCATCATACGCAGGGTCAGATATTTTTGGATTCCCTTCTGCATACAATTTACGATGTTCCTTAATTTGCACTTCGAGTTCTTCAATACGAATCTGATCAAACATTACTTTCCTCCGTTAATACGGTATTACACCGTCTTTAGTTCCTATAATATCTTGAAGCATTTCCATTCCCTTTTCTATATTCTCCAAGACCTGCATATCATCATCTTCCATTTCAAACCGTGGGCATTTATCTGCACCACCATCCACCCTGTACTTCATATTAAAAGGAGCAGGGCACGAGTCGTCACATTGACCACAGCATGCGCAATTCTCAACCCCTTTTTTCATAAACTCCCACTGTTTGGTATAATCGGTTTTATGATCATACAGCATGACATCTAAATCAGGAAGAAGTTTACAACGAGCAGAGCACTTCTTGCAATTCTCACATCCAATTACTTCATTCTCTAATAACATAACATCATCCTTACTGTATGGCAACTTTTACTAACTTTTTTTTCAGAGCCTTCTTGTACATAATCTTCTTCACTTGTAACCGAATAAGGGCTAACTCTAATTCGGTCTTATGTGTTGCTTTAATCAGGTCACAAATCTTCATTTTCTTGTCCCTTCGTTAACATTCCCTATTACCTTTATTACCCTTACCTATAATGTAATCATAAAAACTAAATTTGTCAACAGTTATTTAACTTTTTTCAACTCCTTTATTATCTGCTTATATTCTTCCTTCTCCGTCCCATGACTATAATTATGTTCATAGCAAAATTTCCGATACTCAAGATATGCT
>Ga0307377_10002494_pt1 | contig 21694 bp, 19 predicted proteins | sample TR3MG_FD_202535 | JGI IMG/M metagenome (GOLD analysis project Ga0307377, IMG submission 202535) | Soil microbial communities from Risofladan, Vaasa, Finland - TR-3 | ecosystem: Environmental > Terrestrial > Soil > Coastal area > Acid sulfate soil | place: Finland: Risofladan, Vaasa | collected...
CGAGGGCGTTAAGGGGACGACCAACGAGCCGGTCGCGATTTGCCGCCTGAAGCGGGTCGCCGCCGACAACAAAGACGACATTCGCGCGCGCCTGCCGGTAGTGCCGAAAAAGAAAAACGGCAAGCGCATCGCCTGTGTCGGCGCTGGCCCGGCATCGCTTACCGTGGCGCGCGACCTCGCGCCGAATGGCTACCATGTCGTCGTCTACGACGGCGACGCCAAGGCAGGCGGCATGATGCGCACGCAGATTCCAAAATTCCGCCTGCCCGAGGAAGTAATCGACGAGGAAGTCGGCTATATCCTCGGACTGGGCATCGAGTTTCGCGCCGGAAAACGTATCGACAGCATGAAGGCGCTGCTGGCCGAGGGTTATGATGCGGTTTTCGTCGGCTCGGGCGCGCCGCGTGGCCGCGACCTCGATGTCCCCGGGCGCAAGGAAGCGGCCAAGCATATCCATATCGGCATCGACTGGCTCTCCAGCGTCTCCTTCGGTCATATAGACAAGATCGCCAAGCGCGTGATCGTGCTCGGCGGTGGCAACACCGCGATGGACTGCTGCCGTACCAGCAAGCGCCTGGGCGGCGAGGACGTGAAGGTGATCGTGCGCTCAGGCTTCGACCAGATGAAGGCCTCGCCCTGGGAGAAAGAGGACGCCATGCACGAGGGGATTCCCATCCTCGATTATCTTGTGCCGAAGGAATTTACCCACCACAAGGGAAAGCTCACCGGCGTCACCTTCGAGAAAGTCGAGGCGCACTACGATGACAAGGGCAGGCGCAGCCTCAAGCCCACGGGCGAGCCGGATCAGCATTTCGAGTGCGACGAGGTGCTCGTTGCGGTAGGACAGGAAAACGCGTTCCCGTGGATCGAGAAGGATTGCGGCATCGCGTTCGACCAATGGGGCATGCCGGTGGTGGACAAGATCACGCTGCAGTCCTCGTTGCCGGGCGTGTACTTCGGCGGCGACGCCGCCTTCGGGCCGAAGAACATCATCTGGGCCGTCGCCCACGGCCACGAGGCCGCGGTATCGATCGACAAGTACTGTCATGGCGAGGACGTGTCCAGCCGCCCGCCGCCGATGGTGCATCTGCTGTCGCAAAAAATGGGCATACACGAATGGAGCTACGACAACGAGGTCGCGCTCGACCGGCGCTACAAGGTGCCCTGGCGCGACGCGAGCCAGACGCTGAAGAACATCAAAATCGAGGTCGAGATGGGGTTCGACCGGGCCACCGCTTTCAAGGAAGCGGAACGCTGCCTCAATTGCGACGTGCAGACGGTGTTCATCAATACCAAATGCATCGAGTGCGACGCCTGCGTCGACATCTGCCCGATGGACTGCATCACTTTCACCATGAACGGCGAGGAGCCGGAGCTGCGCGCGCGGCTCAACGCGCCGGCGAACAATCCGATGCAGGACCTGTACGTCTCGCCCACGCTCAAGACCGGCCGCATCATGGCCAAGGACGAGGACGTGTGCCTGCATTGCGGCCTGTGCGCCGAGCGTTGCCCCACCGGCGCCTGGGACATGCAGAAATTCCTGCTCGAAACGACCACGGCCGGGCCCGCCTGCCGCAGCCGCGCGCCCAAGAAGGAGCTTGCACCGGTATGAGCATAGGAGCAGGGGCCACAAGCCAAAGGCTTGGGGATGCCAGTGCGAATGCCGGCGGACGCCGACATCGCGGTTTCAATATCAGGTTTGCCGATTCGGAGGCGCCGGTATGAAGCCGAAGCGCATCGAGTGGCGGCATGAGTTTACGAGCAGGGCCCCCGCGCAGCGGGGATGCGAGGAGGACGAATTGCCGCCGGGCCTCGCCGACTATAGAGTTGCTGGAAAAAGGACTGACGTGATTTATCTCGAGGTTCAGTCATGACGAAGCGCTTAGAGGCCACGAACGACTTCGTCGTCAAGTTCGCCAATGTCAATGGTTCTGGTTCGGCTTCGGCCAACGAGCTGTTTGCGCGCGCCATCCTGCGCATGGGCGTGCCGGTGAGCCCGCGCAACATTTTTCCGTCCAATATCCAGGGCCTGCCCACCTGGTACGAGGTGCGTGTGACCGAAAAGGGCTGGCTCGGCCGCCGCGGCGGCGTCGACCTGATGGTGGCGATGAATCCGCAGACCTGGAACCAGGACCTGGCCGAGATCGAGCCCGGCGGCTACCTGTTCTACGACAATACGCGGCCGCTGCCGCAGTCGAAATTCCGCGACGACATCAACGTGCTGGGCATGCCGCTCACCGACATCTGCAACGCCACTTACGACGACTCGCGCCAGCGGCAGTTGTTCAAAAACATCATCTACGTCGGCGCGCTTGCGGCGCTGCTCGACATGGACGCCGGCGCGATCGCCGAGTTGATCGGCGAGCAGTACAAGGGCAAGGAAAAGCTGCTCAAGCCCAACCTGACCGCGATGCAGATGGGGCGCGACTACGCGCTGGCGCACCTCCCGTGTCCGATCGGCCTGCGCGTCAAGAAATCCGACGCCGTCGGCAGGAAGATCTTCATGGAAGGTAACAGCGCCGCGGCGCTGGGCGCTGTATACGGCGGCGCCACCGTGTGCGCCTGGTACCCGATCACGCCCTCGTCCTCGGTCGCCGAGGCGTTCGAGCGCTACTGCAAGCGCCTGCGCGTCGACCCCGCGAGCGGCAAGAACAAGTTCGCCATCGTCCAGGCCGAAGACGAGCTCGCCTCGATCGGCATGGTCACCGGCGCCGGCTGGAACGGCGCCCGCGCCTTCACCGCCACTTCCGGTCCGGGCATCTCGCTCATGAGCGAATTCATCGGGCTGGCCTACTTCGCCGAGATCCCGGTGACCATTATCGACGTGCAGCGCGGCGGCCCCTCCACCGGCATGCCCACGCGCACGCAGCAGTCGGACATCCTTTCTGCCGCCTATGCATCGCACGGCGATACCAAGCACGTGCTGCTGTTTCCGGAAGACCCGAAGGAGTGCTTCGAGTTCACCGCGCAGGCGCTGGACCTCGCCGAGCGGCTGCAGACGCCGGTGTTCGTGATGACCGACCTCGACATCGGCATGAATACGCGCCTGTGCGATCCGCTCGAGTGGGACGACGCGAAGAGCTACGACCGCGGCAAGGTCATGAGCGCCGAGGAACTGCAGGCGGGCAAGGATTTCGGGCGCTATCTCGACGTGGACGGCGACGGCATTCCCTACCGCACTTATCCCGGCACGCACCCGACGCGCGGCGCCTATTTTACCCGCGGCACGACCAAGGACCGCTACGCGCGCTATTCCGAAGCGGGCCCGGATTACGTCGACAACATGCAGCGGCTGCTGAAGAAGTTCGAGACCGCGAAGACGCTGGTGCCCAAGCCGCTGCTCAGCGCCGCGCAATATCCGGCGCGCTTCGGCGTGCTCTATTTCGGTTCCACCAGCCCGGCGATGGCCGAAGCGCTCGATGCGCTCGCCGCGCAGGGCATCTACGTCAATGCCCTGCGGGTGCGCGCGTTTCCGTTCCAGGACGAGATCGCGGACTTCGTCGCCGCGCACTCGAAGGTGTTCGTGGTCGAGCAGAACCGCGACGCACAGCTGAAAAACCTGCTGGTGAACGAGGCGCACATCAACCCCGCCAGCCTGATTTCCGTATTGCACTACGACGGCACCCCGATTACCGCGCGCTTCATCGTCAGGGAGATTGCAGCCGTCGCCGCGGCGCTGAACGTGCGCCCGCTGAAGAAAGACAAGGCAGCTTAGATTAAACATTTCGAGGGGATATCCCCCAACGGGACTTCCTTCAGGGCGCATCCCCTCGTGCTCCCCTATATTGGACGGTACAAAGGTACTAAATGACCTATCTGACCAAACCCAAGCTGCATCACCCGACGCTGCAGAAAAACGAGGTCGGCTACACGCGCCGCGACTACGAGGGCAGGATCTCCACGCTCTGCGCCGGCTGCGGCCACGACTCGATTTCGGCCTCCATCATCCAGGCGTGCTGGGAGCTCGACATACAGCCGCACCGCGTGGCCAAGCTCTCCGGTATCGGCTGCAGCTCGAAGACGCCGGACTATTTCCTCGGCAACTCGCACGGCTTCAACAGCGTGCACGGCCGGATGCCCTCGGTGCTGACCGGCGCCAACCTCGCCAACCGCGAGCTGATCTACCTCGGCGTGTCGGGCGACGGCGACTCCGCTTCGATCGGCCTCGGCCAGTTCGCGCATGTCATGCGCCGCGGCGTGAACCTGACTTACATCCTCGAGAACAACGGCGTCTACGGCCTGACCAAGGGCCAGTTTTCCGCCACCGCCGACGCGGGCTCGAAGTCCAAGCGCGGCGTGGTCAACCGCGATGCGCCGGTGGACACGGTCTCGCTCGCGCTGCAGCTCGGGGCGACTTACGTCGCGCGCAGCTTCTCCGGCGACAAGAAGCAGTTGGTACCGCTGATCAAGGGCGCGATCGCGCATCCGGGCGCCGCCTTCATCGACGTCATCAGCCCCTGCATTGCGTTCAACAACCACGAGGGCAGCACCAAGAGCTACGACTATGTGCGCGAGCACAACGAGAGCGTCAACCGGCTCGATTTCTGGCCGACGCGCGAGGCGATCAGCGTCGATTACGAGGAGGGCGCGGTGATCGACGTGCCGCAGCACGACGGCTCCGTCCTGCGCTTGCGCAAGACCCATCCGGAATACGACCCGCTCGACCGCGTCAAGGCGCTCAACTACATTGCCGAGCACCAGGCCAAGGGCGAACTCGTCACCGGGCTGCTCTACGTCCATCCGGACGCGGAAGACCTGCATGCTCACCTCAACACCGTGGATATGCCGTTCAACACGCTCGGTGCGAGGGAGCTTTGTCCGGGCGTCGCGGTGCTGGAGAAGCTGAACGCTAGTCTGCGCTAGGCCTACCGGCGGCCGGCAGGCAGCCGATCGCGGCTGCGCCGAGGACGCAGATTGTCATTGCCATGAGCGGCTCCTCGGATGGCCTGTTGCTTGCGGTCCTTGCAAGGGCGGCCTGGCAGGTGCTCACTCCATGGTGTTCGAAAGCGTGCCGACACCTTCGATCGCAATCTCGATCTTGCTTCCCGGCTTCATCGTTCCGGCGCCCACGGAGGTCCCGCATGAGACGATATCGCCCGGCAACAGCGTGAGGTCCTGCGAGATCAGGCTCACCAGGCGAAAAGGCTTGAAGAACATGTCCGCGACCGCGTAGTTCTGCCTTTCCTGATCGTTCAGGATGCTGCGAATCACCAGCGCATCCGGATTGAGTCCGGTCGCGATCGCCGGACCGAATACACCGAAGCCGTCGAAGCTCTTGCAACGGGCCCATTGCGGGAACGACGGGTCGCGATTGAGAATATCGACGGCGGTGACGTCGTTCACGCAGGTGTAGCCGAAAATATAGTTGGGCGCCTCGGCTTCGGACACGCCGGCGCAGCGTTTGCCGATGACGATACCCAGCTCACCTTCGAAAATGACGCGGCCAGTGTAGGATTTCGGGCGCGGGATTTGCAGGCCCGCAGCATGGAATGCCGTCTGCGCCTTGAGGAAATAGAGCGGCTCCGCCGGCTCCTGGAGGTTTTGCTTGGCGGCGAGCGCGTGGAAATTGTTCCACAGGCACACCATCTTGCTTGGCTCGCAGGGCGTGAGCAACTTGACGGCGTCCAGCGGCAGGACGCGCTTGGTGGGCCTCGCCTCGTCAAAAGGACTTCCCTCGTAAAGCGAGATCTTATCTTGCTCGATCGTGCCGTAGGAAACTCTACCCGCCTCCGAAAAACGAATCCACTGCGCCACAGTATTTCTCCTTAGAGTGCCTGACAAAACAAGGGGAGCACCCGTCTTCGCGCACCCCTGAATCGGGCGCCTGACGGCAATTCCGCCGGGCGCTCCTGAAGCTTATCTCAAAACGAGGGGGTATCTCTCCCTTGTGCTCCCCCGAATCAGTGGTTATCGGTAATTGCGCAATGACCCGCGCACGATCATGTCCGCCTCGCCTGGCCAGGCGTGCAGCAAGCATCATGTTAGGCGCTTATCAGTCAAGAGTTGACAGAAATGGCACAGATTTCGATAAATGGCGACGATGCATCCGCGGGGGGATTTACAAGGGGGGGGATGCATCCCCCCTTGTTCGTTGGATAAAGGCTTTTCCTCTGCCGGAGACACTTTGCTTGGTTCCGGCTTGTCCGGCTTAGGGGGGAAGGCAAACGGCGCCGCCAATCAGCATGAGATAGACGCGGAGCGCCAGGCCAGATACGCCGATGCCGGACAAATTTTCAGCCGGATTGAAATCCGCTGAAACATTTGTGTTCTTTCGGTGGTCTAACGGCAGGCGACAACCGTGCGAGAGGGCCCCGCGGCGGCCGCATCCACCCGGGTTCATCGTGGACACACAGACCATAGCCGCCCTCCGCAAAGCCGTCTAGCCCGGCTGCGCCGGACAGCTCTTACTACGAAATCGCAATTGCCGCGGATCGATAAAGACACATGACATTCTTCAAGCTCGAACACGCCAAGCCGGTCTACTACGCCGACTTTGTCGCTTACACGTTGATGATCGCCCTGGTATCAGGCCTGTTGATCCGCTACGCGCCGCGCGACCAATGGCGGCATGTCGTACTTTCAGTGGCCGTGGCCCTGGCGCTATGGCCCCTCATCGAATACGCGCTCCATCGATATGTGATGCACCACCTGGAGCCGTTCAGGGGCTGGCACATGGAACATCACAAGCGCCCGCACGCCCTGATCTGTACGCCGACGATTTTCAGCGCAGGACTGATCTTCACGCTCGTTTTCCTGCCTGCGCTGGCGCTGGGGAATCTTTGGATCGCGACAGGGCTGACGCTCGGTGTGACCATCGGCTATCTGGCCTTTTCCTTGACCCACCACGCTGTTCATTACTGGCGCGCCGATGGCGCGTGGCTGAAGAACCGCAAGCGCTTGCACGGCATGCATCACCGCCCCGGAAGCGCCTGCGACTACGGTGTGATCACCTCGTTCTGGGATGACGTGTTCGGTACGCGCTCGGGGCCGGGGAAGCGGAGCGGGAACGCAGAAAACACCTAGTGTCCCGAGTCGTTAGTTCGTTGAATAAATGGCTGACGCGAAAACAAAGGTTGAAGCAGAAAAGCGGCGAAATCGACGCCAGACAAGGCGCAAAGCGCAGCAAGCTTGGACACCTTGCGAGCATTTGCAACGCCGTATGGCGTCGATTCTCGGTGTCTTTTCTTCAGCGAATTAGCGACTCGGGACACTAGGGCATTTTGCCGCGTCCCTGCGGACCTCTGCGCTCGAGGTCGAGCCTACGTATGATTTTTCAGGACCCTGTTCAAAAAGGCCTGGTGCGCGGCCACACTAGCTGCCTGACTGCCCCGCAAGCTGGTCGAGGTCGGCGGTGATCGCGTCGGCCGAGTCGTGCGGCACCATGATCAGCCGGCTGCGCCCGCTGCCGTCGAACACGAACACCGCGGAGCTATGCGTCACCTCGTAGTTGCCGTCCGCGCCCGGCTTGCCGTAGGAATACGTCACCCGGTAGCGCTTGGTGAGCGTGCGCAGTTCATCCTGGGTGCCGACCAGGCCCACGAACCAGGGGCCGAAAGCGCGAACATACTCGTGCATGCGGCTGACGCTGTCGCGCTTCGGATCGACTGTCACGAACAGGACCTGAATGCCCGTGCCGTGATTTTTCGTGTTCTTGAGCGCCTGCGCGAGTTTCGCCAGCGTCGTCGGGCACACGTCGGGGCAGTTGGTATAGCCGAAGTACAACAGCACTATCTTGCCGTGGTAGGTCTGCGCGGTCACCGTCTTGCCCGAGTCGTCCGTCATGTGGAAATCGAGCGTCGGCATCAGGCCGTCGATGTTGTCGGTACGCCATTGAACCTTGTGCGAGCAGGCCGCCAGCGCTGCGCACGCCGCCAGCACTGCCAGCAGTCGTGTCAGCCGCTGCGCCATGGGCTCGGCCTCGCTTCGTTCAGCACGGTTTCAGGCACGTTATCTTGCGGTCGGGCCGCGCACTTCGAACTGCGCGGTGACCTTTCCCCCGCCGGAAAACATCAGCGTGACTGGAATCCGCGAACCCACTTTGACGCCGTGTTCGGCATGCATGAACATCAGGTGATAGCCGCCGGGGTGAAACGCCACTGTTCCGCCGGCCGGCAGGTCGATCTTGTCCACCGGCATCATTTTGGATGTGCCGCCTTCTTCTACGGTCTTATGCATCATCACCATGGCGTAATCGGGCGAACTTGCTCCGACCAGGGTGATCGCATCCTTGCTTTGGTTGTGCAGGGTGAAGAAACCTCCTGCGGGCACGCCCGCCGGCAGGTGCCGGATCCAGGCGCCGGAAACGGTGATGCCTGCGGCCCATGCGCTCGCGGCGAACAATGCGGATGCGAGCAGAACTGTCAAACGCGCCATCTTGATACGACCCTCTTTGGAACGTGTCGGGAGAAAAGCATGGAATGCGCGCATCGCGCGCAAAAAATATTTTAACACCATACCGGCATAAGGAAACGCCTGCGCTCGTCGCTATTGGCTGCGCTTCCTGGTGGCGAGGCCGGCCCAGGGCCGGGTTTGACTGTCGTACGTTCGTTTCAAGGCAAATGCGCCCTGATTTTGCGAGACTCCGGCTCTCCGGGTAAACTACGTCCGGTGTTAGTATGTCCGTGCATCTTCGCAATTTATCGAACAATGCCCCGGGGTTTTCGCAACCCTCCCCGGTGGCGCGGAGAAATGGGTGGCCATAGATCAGACAAGGCACGTAACAGTTCTGTTCGCCGACGTTAGCGGCAGCACGAAACTGTACGAATCCGAAGGGGACAAGGCTGCCATGGAGGCGATTGCACGATGCATTGGTCAGATGCGGCGGACCGCGGAATCCTCGGGTGGGCGCGTCGTGAAAACAATTGGCGACGAAGTCATGGCCGTGTTTTCGACCCCCGACGCGGCGGCCTATGCCGCAAGCAGCATGCAGTCCGCGATTGAGGCGCTGCCGCCGGTTGGAGCGACCAAGCTCGGCCTTCGAATCGGCTTTCATTACGGACCTGTGATTCAGAAAGACGATGACCTCTTTGGCGATACCGTGAACCTTGCCTCGCGGCTGGTCGAACAGGCGGCAAGCAGCCAGATCATCATGTCGCGCGAAACCTCGGACCTGCTGGGCCCGGTGTTCCGCAATTTCAAGCGGTCCCTGTACGCGATCCACGTCAAGGGCAAGACCGAAGAAGTCGAACTGTGCGAACTCATCTGGCGCCATGCCGACGATGTGACGATGTTCACGGCCGTGCGCGCGAGCGCCGAACCCAAGGCGCTTGAGCTGCGCCTGAAGTACCGCGACCTGGAGCTTATTCGCCGGCGTGAAAACGACTCGATCAGCATGGGGCGGGGGCCGGACTGCGACCTCGTCATCGCCAACAACAGCGCCTCACGCAAGCATTGCATCGTCGAGCGGCGCCAGGGCAAGTTCATTCTTGCGGACCAGAGCACGAACGGGACCTACGTCATCGCCGAGGGGGGCAACGAAATCGTGCTACGACGCGAGGCATTCACGCTGGGGAAGCACGGCTGGATCACTTTCGGCCAGCCGCGGGCGGAGACGGACGAAGTCGTAGAGTATTTCTGCTATTGAAAATGCGCATGCGGGCGACACCGGTACGTCCGGGCGCGCCGACTTGAAGCAATGACCGGGTCGGCTTCTTAGTCTTAAACACTTTCCGCGAAAGCAAACCGCCACGCGGCCAAGTTGGTACGCCGGCATACCGAGAGCGCGCGCATCGGGCAGAGAAACGTGCGCGGCTGCGACTCTGGCCGCGTGCTTGCAAACCAAGCGAGATTCAGGGATGCTAACATCCCTTAAGTGCTGGCAAACCGCGAAGATCCATGACCCTTACTAGGCTCGGTCGCTACCGCATCCTTGATGAGTTGGGACGCGGCGCAATGGGTACCGTGTATCGCGCTCATGACCCGCTCATCGAGCGCGATGTCGCTATCAAGACGCTGCATCCGAACCTCCCGGAAGACATCCTGAACGACGTGCGCCAGCGATTTCTGCGTGAAGCGAAATCCGCCGGACGGCTGAACCATCCCAATATCGTGACCGTCTTCGATGTGGGCGAGCAGGATGGCGTCGCCTACATGGCGATGGAGCTCCTGGAGGGCAGGTCGCTGCAGCAGATTCTCGGGGAGTCCGCGCGCTTACCGTTCCCGACGGTCGCGGAGCTGGTCGCCCAGATCGCGGACGCGCTCGACCGTGCGCAGCAATTGGGCATTGTGCACCGCGACGTCAAGCCGGCGAACATCGTCATCTCCGCGTCTGGACACGCCAAGCTCACGGACTTCGGCGTTGCTTACGTGCCGGCTTCGACGGTGACGCAGACCGGCACCATGATCGGCTCGCCCCGCTACATGTCGCCGGAGCAGGTGCTTGGCCTGCCCATCGACCCGCGCTCAGATATCTTTTCGCTCGGAGTGGTGCTCTACGAAATGCTGTCCGGACGCGCGCCCTTCGCACATCCGGAGGACAGCACCATTTTTCCGCTGATCAATCGGATCGCTGTCGAACCGCATCCGCAGCTCACGCAGATCGACCCCTCGATTCCCGCGGCGTTCGAAGCCATCCTGAACAAGGCGCTGGCGAAGAAGCCGGAGGATCGCTACCAGCGTGGGGGCGAAATGGCGAACGATCTTCGCAACTTCCTCGGTTTGGCGCGCCCGGGCGTCGCGCTGGCGCCGGGTGGCGGGGAAAAGGCTACGACCCAGGCAGGCGGCCCGCAGGCGATCCAGCCCCAGTTGGAGCGCACGGTCATCCTGCCCGAGGCGGCGCAAGCGGCGTCGGCGCCCCCGCCCGCGGCGGAAAAAAAGGCCGACGAATTCGTTCTTGACCTGGACACTTTCGCGCGCAACTTCGAGGCTGAGGAGCAGGCTAGGCTGCGGGCAGAGGAGGAGGAGCGCAGGAAGAAAGAGGAGGCCCTGAACCGGTGGAGCGAATCCGAGGCGCGCAAGCGCGAAGAATTCGAACGCAGGCGCGAGGCCGAGGCCGCGAAGGCACGTTCCCGATCGCGTGCGGGAAGTGATACCGGATCGCGCCGGGGCGCGCTCGACCTGCTGAAACAAAAAGCAGCGGCGCGCCCAGCCGGGGAAGACATGGTGGCGAAGAAGGCCAGGGCCGACGCCGAACTCGATCTAGCCATGCGTGCGGCCTTGCAGTACCTGGCCGAGGTTGCGCGCGAACTGAACGGCGTGCATCCGACATCCGGGCGCGCCTACGATTACATTTTCCTCGGGCATTTGCCTTCCGTAGAGCTGTCCGATGCCTTTGTGGACCTGCGCAACCAGAAGGTCAATGGGGAGGACTACGGCAGCCACCTGTTCTTCCGCTTCCGCGCCCGGCCAACGACCCCCGCGAGCGCGACCTTGCGCGGGGCGGACATCGCTCATTTGCAGGATTATCTCAAGAGGCTAGGCGTTCCGGTAGAGGCCAAGGCCGAAGCGAAGGACGACTTCGGCAAGGTGACGCGCGCGAAAGTGACGATTTCAGCGGCGCTGCCCTGCGAGGTCAATATCCGCGCCGACTACGACAAGTCGTCCGTGGAAATCGAATTGACCAACGTCCGGCGCCCAGGCAGAGTGCGGTGCCGGATCGAGCCGGACAAGCTCGACGACGTGGTCGACGACCTGGCCCGCTACGTGCTTGGCATCGACGACGATTTCGACAAGATCCTGAACCGGCGCTGAACGCGGAAGCATGCCAGCCGGCTGCCACGATTACCGGATCGGGGGAGCCGCGCGCGGAGCGGCAGGCGGGGCATCAGTCCAGCGATTTGCGGAAGCGCATGACCGCGACGGCGAGCAGTCCGAACCCCAGCGCGCCCAAAGCGGCCATTTGCGGCCACAGGATGTCCACGCCCACACCCTTGAGATAGGTGCCGCGGATAATCACCAGGTAATAGCGCAGCGGATCGACGTAGGTAAGCCACTGCAGCAGCTGAGGCATGCTTGCAATCGGGAAGCTGAAGCCGGAGAGGATGAACATCGGGTTGAGCACGAAGAAATTCGATGCAAAGGCCTGCTGCTGCGTGGTGCACAGGGTCGAGATCAGCAGGCCGATGGCGAGCGTGCTGATCAGGAACAGGCAGGTTCCGAGCAGCAGCACCACCAGGTCGCCCTTGAACGGGATATCGAACCAGAACGTGCCGACCGCCGCCGAGACCAGGACCACGAGCAGCCCGATCAGGAAAAACGGCAGCGTCTTGCCGATGATGAATTCGAACGGCCGGATCGGCGTCACCAGAATCTGCTCGAGCGTGCCGACCTCGCGCTCGCGCACGATGGCGAAGGCGGTGAGGTTGACGATGGTAATCAGGGTTACCGAGCCGATCACCCCCGGCACGAAGAACCAGCGGCTGTTCAGATTCGGGTTGTACCAATAACGCTCGGTCATCTTGACCTGAACCAGGGGAGGGCCCAGCGCGCGTCCGGTGCGCTGCGCCAGGTCCAAGGCATAACTCTGGCCGAACGGGCCGGCAATCTCGCCTACGTAGCCGAGCGCGATCAGCGCGGTGTTCGAATTGGTGCCGTCCAACAGGATCTGCACCGGCGAAGTCTGCCCCTTGCGCAGCAGCTCGGCAAAGCCGGGCGGCACCACGATGCCCACCTGCGCGTCGCTGCGCTCGACGGCGTCCTGTACGTCGGCACGAGTCTTGGCGACGGTCGTCACCTTGAAGCGGCTGCTGTTCACGAATGCAGCGATCAGGGAGCGACTCTCCTGCGTATGGTCCTGATCCAGCACCGCGGTGGACACGTTGAACACCTCGAACGTCGCCGCGTATCCGAACAGCAACATCTGGATGATCGGCGGCACCAGCAGGCGATAGCGCGCGTTGCGGTCGCGCTTGAGTTCGAGAAACTCCTTCACCAGCAGTTCGACAATGCGTCGCAGCATCGCTTCGTCAATCCAGCGTCTTGCGGAAGGAACGGGCGGCGAGCACCACCAGGACCGCGGCGTAGAGCGCGAGGCAAAGTATGGGCACTGCCAGCTGGATCGCGCCGTCGCCCTTCAGGAAAACGGACTTGAGGATGGTCACGTAATAGCGCCCGCTGACCAGGTAGGTGACGGCCTGCACCAGGCCCGGCATCTGGTCGATCGGGAACGCAAAGCCCGAAAGCAGGACCGTGGGCAGCATGGTCAACAGCAGCGCGATCTGGCTCGCACCGACCTGGCTGCGAATCGTCACCGACACGTAGTAGCCGATGCACAGCACCACCACCAGGAACAGGCTGGTGGTGAAAAACAGCGTCGCCAGCGTGCCGCGAAACGGCACGTCGAACCAGAACACCGCCAGCGCCAGGCAGATGGCCGCGTCGACCATGCCGATGAGGAAATACGGCAGCAGCTTGCCTAGCATGAGTTCCAGCGGCTTGACCGGCGTGGACACGAGCTGTTCCATAGTGCCGCGCTCCCACTCGCGCGCGATGGTGAGCGAGGTCAGCTGCGCGCCGACGATCGCCATGACCAGGGCGACGATGCCCGGAATGATGTAATTGCGGCTTTCCAGATCCTCGTTGAACCATACGCGCGCCTGCACGTCCACCGGCGTCAGCGTCTGCACCGTGCCGCCGCGGCGCTGTATGGTCTTCAGCTGTACGCTGGCGGAGAAATCGGCAATCACCGCGCGCGCATAGTTCGCGGCAATGTTCGCGGTGTTCGAGTCGGTTCCGTCGACCAGCGCCTGCACCGTGCCGGTGCCGGCGTCGTTCAAGCTCTGCGAGAAGCCGGCGGGGATGACGATCGCCAGCGTGCAGTTGGCGGCGTCGAGGTCGTGCGTGACTTCGGCGTAGCTTTGGTCGACCTTGCTCACGGCGAAGTAGCGCGACGAGGCAAACTGCTTCAGCAATCCCTGCGACTGCTGGCTGTTTTCCCGGTCGTAGGTGCACAGCGGAATATGCTTGATGTCCAGGTTGATGCCGTAGCCGAGCATGAACATCTGCATCAGCGGGATCAGCAGCGCGATCATCAGGCTGCGCGGGTCGCGCACGATCTGCAGGCTTTCCTTGACCGCGATCGCCTTGACCCGGCGCAGTTTCACGCCGCATCTCCGCGTGCCTGCGCCGCCGCGCCGACCAGGTGCACGAACGTGTCCTCCATCGTCGGTTCGATGCGCCGCGCGCTCGCGCCGGCAATGCCGTGCGCGGCGAGGTAGGCGACGAGCGCGGGAGCGCGGCTTGCCGCATCGTCCACCAGGGCGTGCAGCGCGCTGCCGAACACCGCGACGTCGTGCACGCCGGGCGCCTTCTCTACCAGTTCGATCGCGTTGACGATGCCTGCGCGCTCTATGGTCAGCAGCTCCGCGCCGAGCGAGCGCCGTCTGAGTTCATGCGGTGTGCCCAGCGCGATCAGGCGGCCGCGCGTGATGAGCGCGACCCGGTTGCAGTACTCGGCCTCGTCCATGTAGTGCGTGGACACCAGCACGCTGACACCTTCCGCTCCGAGCGTGTGGATCAGGTCCCAGAAGCGGCGCCGCGATTCCGGATCGACGCCGGAGGTCGGCTCGTCGAGAAACAGGATCGCCGGGCGATGCAGGATCGCGGCGCCGAGCGCGAGCCGCTGCTTCCAGCCGCCGGCCAGAGTGGCCACCAGCGAGGTTTCGCGCCCGGCCAGCCCGGCCATGTCGATGGCAAAGCGTATGCGCTGCTCGAGCTGGTCGCGCGGCACGCCGTAGACGCCGCCGAAGAAGCGCAGGTTTTCGACCACGCTCAGCGTGTTGTACAGCGAGAATTTCTGCGACATGTAGCCGATGCGCCGGCGCACGGCGTCCGGGTCCCGCATCACGTCGATCCCGGCGACCAGCGCCCGGCCGGCGCTCGGGCGCAGCAGTCCGCACAGGATGCGGATCAGGGTCGACTTGCCCGCGCCGTTGGGGCCGAGGAAACCCATGATTTCACCGCGCGCAACGCCGAAACTCACGCCGTCGACGGCGACGAAGTCGCCGAAGCGCTTGACCAGCCCGTCGACGATGATCTGGTCAGCTGCGTCGGCGGGCATCATGCCTGCGCTTGCCGGTCCAGCAGCGCGACGAACAGGTCCTCGATCGTGGGCGCCACTTCTCCAATGTGTGTCGTTTGGACGCCGGCGGCGGACAAGGCCTGGGCGAGCTGCGGACTGCGGCGCCCGGCATCGTCCACATGAATGTGCACACCGCTGCCGACCAGCAAAACGCCCTTGATCCCCGCCAAGTGCAGCGCGACCTCGCGGACTTTTCTCGGCTCCGGCGAGGCGACCTCCAGCATCGCGCCCGGCATGCGCGACTTCAGCGCGGCCGGGGTATCGCAGTACATCATCGTTCCGCGGTTCAGCAGGGCGAGGCGGTCACAGCGCTCGGCCTCGTCGAGGTACGCGGTCGAAATCAGCATCGCCACGCCTTCGGCGCGCAGCGAGTAGAGTATCTGCCAGAACTCGCGCCGCGACAGCGGGTCCACGCCCGTGGTCGGCTCGTCGAGCAGCAGTACGCGCGGGGTGTGCACCAGCGAGCAGGTCAGGCCGAGCTTCTGTTTCATGCCGCCGGAGAGCTGGCCGGCAAGCCGCTTGCGGAACTGCGTCATGTCCGAGGCGACCAGCATGGCTTGCGCGCGCTCCTGCCACAGCTTGCGCGGCACCTCGAACAGGTCGGCGTAGAAGCGGATGTTTTCCTCCACCGTCAGATCCTCGTACAGGCCGAAGCGCTGCGGCATGTAGCTCACGTGGCGCTTGGTCTTTTCCGGATGGGCGAGCACGTCGATGCCGTCGATGACGATGCTGCCCGCGTCGGGGCGCATGACGCTGGCGAACATGCGCATGGCGGTGGTCTTGCCGGCGCCGTCCGGCCCGACCAGGCCGAAGATCTCCCCCGGTTGCACCGAGAAGCTTAAGTTGTCGACCGCCGTGATCGCGCCGAAGCGCTTGCTCAGCCCGCTCGCCTCGACTGCCGCAGCCGCGGAGCCGTTCATCGCGATTCCGGCTCGCCCAGCTTGATCCTTGCATCCGCCGGCATGCCGATGGCGAGCTCGTGCGCCGGGTTGGCGACGTCGATCTTGACGCGGTAGACCAGGGTCACCCGCTCGGCATGGGTTTCGACGCTCTTGGGTGTAAATTCGGCTTTCGACGCGATGAACGAAATACGCCCCTGGAATTGCTTGTGCGGCAAGCTGTCGGTGGTGACGATAGCTTCCTCGCCCAGATGCACCTTGCCGACGTCGGTTTCGTTCAGATAGGCGCGCAGCCAGACATGGTCGAGGTCGGCGATGCTGACCACCGGTGTGCCCGGTACGACGACTTCCCCCAACTCGGCCTGGCGCACGGTGATCACGCCGTCGAACGGCGCCAACAGCATGGTGTAGCCGAGCACGATGCGCGCGAGCTTGACCGCCTGCTCGCTGTCTTTCACGCCCGCCTGGGCCACCTTGACGTTGCGCTCGGCGAGCGACTCGAGGGCGTAATCGCGCTCGAGCACCGCCGCCGCCTGCTTGAGCGCAGTATTCGTCTGGTCCAGCGCCGCCGGCGAGACGAAGCCCTGCTTGCGGAGCTCGAGGTTGCGGCCGTAATCCAGCTTGCGCTGTGCCAGCCCGGCTTCATCGACGGCGATCGTCCTGCCTGCCGCTTCGAGGTTCTTGCGTGCGCTGTCCAATTGTCGCTGCTGGACGGCGCGGGCGGCCTCGGCGATGGAAACCTGCTGCCTGTAGTCCCCGTCATCGAGGGCGGCAAGCAGCGTTCCTTTTTTCACCCACTGGCCTTCGTTGAACGGCAGCTGCACGATGCGCGACTGGACCGTGTTGAAGCTGAGCACGCTTTCATGCGCCTCGATGTTGCCCGAGAGCACAAGGGTATTGTTGTTGGACGCAGCGCCCCAGCGCGCCAGAATCGGCCCGCGCAGCGCGAAGCCGCTCGCGGCAAGGATGACCACGACGGCAAGCGCGAGGACGGCTTTCCTTCCCTTATGCATCTGCATCAGGAATGGATTATCGGCGTGATCCGCGAACTCGCTGAACCGGGCATGTCCTTTCTCCGGCGGGACCACAATCGAAGCGCGATCCTCGCGTTCGGCATTTTCAACCGATAGTCTCCTCAGACTGTTGATATATATCAAATGCTCCCGGGCGCCGCTGCCATCTACTATTCATTATCCAATCCAAGGCGCGAGCGGCAATGGGCGTATACCGAAAAATTCTTGTTCCGATAGACGGAAGTCCTGCGTCGAACCGCGGCCTCGCTGAGGCGATTGCGCTGGCCAAGGATCAAGGCGCGAGCCTGCGGCTGGTGCATGTGCTCGAGGAAACCATCCTTGGGCCGGGCGCGGAGACGATGGTCTATCTCGACAATACTGCGGACTTGCTGAGCGAGGCGGGGCGGCAGCTCGTCGCAAGGGCTGAAACCGCGGCGCGGGAGTCCGGACTGCAGTCCGAATCGATTGTCCTTGAAATCAGGGGCGCGCGCGCCGCGGACGCCATCGTAGCGGAGGCGAACGCATGGGGAGCGGATCTCATCGTGCTCGGCACTCACGGCCGGCGCGGCGCCGAGAGGCTTATCATGGGAAGCGATGCCGAGGAAATAGTTCGAACTTCGTCGGTTCCGGTGCTGCTGGTGCGAATGCGGGGTTAGGCGCCGAAAGCGGGAAAACAGCTCGCCGCGTTCGGCAGCAATCAACAAGGAGGCAAAAATCATGTATCGAAAAATATTCGTGCCGATCGATGGGAGCGCCGCTTCCAATCTTGGCCTCAAGGAGGCGATCAAACTGGCCAAGGCGCAGGGAGCAAAGCTGCGCCTGTTTCACCTGGTCGACGAGTATGTCGCGGTGTCCAGCATGGACGGCGTGACCCTGGATACCGGTGATCTGCTCGATATCCTGCGTCAAACGGGCAGGAAGATACTCGCGAAAGCGGAGGCCCAGGCACGACGCAGCGGGCTCAAGCCCGAATCGCTCATGCTGGAAAGTTTCGGCGGCCGCGCCGCGGATTTCATCGTGCAGCAGGCAAAAAAGTGGGGGGCGGATCTCATCGTGCTCGGCACGCACGGCCGTCGCGGCGTAAAGCGCCTGGTGCTGGGAAGCGACGCCGAACAGGTGATTCGGACGACGCCGGTGCCGGTGCTGCTGGTCAGGGCGAAGGATACGGGGGGCAAACGCTGAAATCTGCGCAGCGGCGGCGCGATTCAAGGCTCGGTGCGGCGGCGAGCGGCGCATGAAAACCGTTACCCTTCCCTCGGGCGAGTGCGTGCCCGCTTTCGGCATGGGAACATGGAATATCGGCGACGACCGCGCCATGCGCACGGAGGAAATCGCGACGCTGCGCCTCGGGCTGGACCTGGGCGCGCGCTTGATCGACACCGCGGAAATGTACGGCGACGGCCGCGCGGAGGAGCTGATTGCGCAGGCGATCCAGGGCCGGCGCGACGAGGTATTCCTGGTGAGCAAAGTGAGCCCGCAGAATGCGTCGGCGCAGGGCGTGCGCGCCGCATGCGAGCGCAGCCTGCGCCGGCTGCAAACCGATCGGATCGATCTGTATCTGCTCCACTGGCGCGGCAGTGTGCCGCTCGCCGAGACGCTTCAGGCATTTGCGCGCCTCAAAGAGGCGGGCAAGATCCGGCACTACGGCGTCAGCAATCTCGATCTCGCCGATATGCAGGAACTGTGGAAATTGCCGGGCGGTGACGGCGTCGCCACCGACCAAGTGCTCTACAATCTCGCGCGGCGCGGCATCGAGTGGGATCTGCTGCCCTGGCTGCGCCGGCGGCAGGTGCCGGTGATGGCGTATTCGCCGCTGGAGCAGGTGCGGCTCGTCCGCAACCACAAACTCGCCGGGTTCGCCGCGCGCCACGGGATGACGCCGGCACAGGCCGCGCTCGCCTGGCTGCTCGTGCGCGACGACGTGATCGTGATACCGAAGACCAGCCATCGCGAACGGCTGCAAGAGAATCTGGGCGCGCTGGATCATGTGCTGACGGCGGCGCAGCTGGCCGAGCTCGATCGCTTGTTCGCGCCGCCCCGTGGACCAAGCCCGCTGGCGATGCTCTGAGGCGGGTTTGCGCGAGCGCCGCTGCCGGGAGGGTAAAATAGGGTTTGTGGGTCCTCAGGGACCGTCATTTTTTCAGAGTCCGCGTGAAAGTCACCGTCATTCCGGTCACCCCGTTCCAGCAGAACTGCTCGCTGCTGGTGTGCGAGCAAACCAACAAGGCCGCCGTGGTCGATCCGGGCGGCGACCTGGAACTGATCCTCGCTGCGGTGCAGGAGCAGGGCGCGACGCTGGAAAAAATCCTGCTCACCCACGGCCATATCGACCACTGCGGCGGGACGGCGCAGCTGTCCGAAGAATTAGGCCTGCCGGTCGAGGGGCCGCACATCGACGACCGCTTCCTGATCGACGACCTGCCGCAGCAGGGCCTGCGCTTCGGCTTTCCGCAGTTGCGCGCGTTTACACCGGCGCGCTGGCTCGCCGGCGGCGATACGGTGCACTTCGGCGCGGTGGAATTGCAGGTGCGCCACTGCCCGGGCCACACGCCCGGCCACGTGATCTTCTTCAGCCCCGAGTACCGTCTGGCGCTGGTCGGCGACGTGCTGTTCGCCGGTTCGATCGGACGCACCGACCTGCCGCGCGGCGATCACGCCACGCTGATCCGCTCCATCCGCGAGCAACTGTGGCCGCTGGGGAACGACGTCACTTTCATCCCCGGCCACGGGCCGAGCTCGACTTTCGGCGAGGAGCGCGAGACCAATCCTTTCGTCTCCGATCGCGTGCTGGCGCGCAGCTGAATGCCCCGTCGCCTGGCGCGAAACGTGCTTTTGTAGCGGCAGGGGTACCAATTTGAACGACAAGACCGATCTCGATGCCGAGCTGCGCGAGGACGTCCGCCTGCTGGGGCGGCTCCTTGGCCGGGTATTGCAGGAGCGCACCGGCGAGGCCGGCTATGCACTGATCGAGAGCGTGCGCCAGACCGCGGTGCGCTTTCGCCGTGCACAAGCGGGCGAGGCCGGCGCCGTGCGCGCGGAACTGGCCGGAAAACTCGACGCGCTGTCGCGGCGCCAGAGCCTCGATGTAGTGCGCGCTTTCAGCTACTTTCTGCATCTGCTCAACATCGCCGAGGACCGCCATCAGAAGAGGAAGCGGCGCGCCTGGCTGCGCGATGGGCTGCCGCCGCGCGAGGGCAGCCTGGCGCGCGCCCTGGCGCAGCTGGAGGCGGCCGGCGTGGGCGCCGCGGCGCTGCAGACCTGGATCGACGGCGCCCTGGTGAGTCCGGTGCTGACCGCGCATCCGACCGAGGTGAAGCGAAAAAGCACGCTCGACTGCGAGCGCGAGATCGCGCGGCTGCTCGAACGGCGCGACCGCGAGCAGTTGCTGCCGGTCGAACAGGCGGAACTCGCGCAGGAACTCTATGCCTCGATACTCACGCTGTGGCAGACGGCGATGCTGCGCCTGACCAAGCTGCGCGTGGTAGACGAGATCGACAATGCGCTTTCCTATTACCGCGATACCTTCCTCGAACAGGTCCCACGGCTGTACGCGGACATGGAACGCAGTCTGGCTGCATACACCGGCACGCCCAGGCACCTGCCCGTCCTGCTGCGCATGGGGTCGTGGATAGGCGGGGACCGCGACGGCAATCCCAACGTCGACGCCGAGGTGCTGCGCGCCGCGCTCGAGCGCCAGGCGCGGCTCGCGTTCGCGCATTACCTCCGTCAGGTCCACCTGCTCGGCGGCGAGCTCTCGCTCGCCGGGCGCCTGGTGAGCGCCACGCCCGAACTGATCGCGCTGGCCGAGGCTTCCGGCGACGATTCCCCGTTCCGCCAGGACGAGCCCTATCGCCGCGCGCTGGCGGGCATCTATGCGCGGCTCGCGGCGAGCGCAGGTGCGCTGTGCGCTTATGTTCCGCCGCGCGAACCGCATGCGGCGAGGGGGCCGTACGGCTCCAGCGCGGAATTGCGCGCAGACCTCGAAACCATCGTGCGCTCGCTCGCCAATCACGACTCCACGGCCCTGGCCGAACGCCGGCTGCTGCCGCTCGCGCGCGCGGTCGAGGTGTTCGGTTTTCATCTCGCTTCGCTCGATTTGCGCCAGAATTCGGCGGTGCACGAGCAAGTGGTGGCCGAGCTGCTGCGCCTCGCCGGCGTGCATGGCGAGTATGCGGCGCTGGCCGAAGCCGAGCGCGTGGACCTGCTCACGCGCGAGCTGGCCGGCCCGCGGCTGCTGTACTCGCGTCATCTGCAGTACAGCGCCACGGCGACGGGGGAACTCGCGATCCTGCAGACGGCGGCGGACATCCACGCGCGCTTTGGCTCGGACGCGATCCAGAATTACATCATTTCGAATTGCGCGTCGGTAAGCGACTTGCTCGAGGTGGCACTGCTGCTGAAGGAAGTCGGGCTGCTCGCGCCGTGCAAGCCGGCACGGCTCGCCCTCAACATCGTGCCGCTGTTCGAGACCATCGCCGACCTCGGCGGCTGCGGCCGCATCATGTCCGCGGCGTTCGCGCTCGAACCTTACCGCGCCTGGCTGGGCGCGCGCGCCTGCGTGCAGGAAGTGATGCTCGGCTATTCCGACAGCAACAAGGACGGCGGCTATCTCAGCGCGAACTGGGCGCTGTACCAAGCGGAGGCGAGCCTGGTCGAAGTGTTCCGGCAACATGGCATCCGTCTGCGCCTGTTTCACGGGCGTGGCGGCTCGGTCGGCCGCGGCGGCGGGCCCGCGTATGAAGCGATCCTGGCGCAGCCGCCCGGCA